>Ga0307437_1002356_pt1 | contig 11797 bp, 8 predicted proteins | sample SalMarWE160390MG_FD_202146 | JGI IMG/M metagenome (GOLD analysis project Ga0307437, IMG submission 202146) | Salt marsh sediment microbial communities from the Plum Island Ecosystem LTER, Massachusetts, United States - WE1603-90 | ecosystem: Environmental > Aquatic > Marine > Intertidal zone >...
CCGCAGCGAAGCGTCGAGCATACTGGTCGGCTCGTCGGCAATGAGCAATTCGGGGTCGGTCATCAGCGCTCGTGCGATCATGACGCGCTGGACCTGTCCGCCCGAGAGTTGATTTGGATGTCGGTCATAGGATCACACAGTTGAAAGATCCCACTCTTCGTAAATCTTTGGTACATCACTGATCAGGCGTTGGGTGTAGGCTTCTTTCGGATGCAGAATCACCTCATCGGCAGATCCGCTTTCGACGAATTTCCCATGCTCCATAATGTGTACGGTGTCAGAAACATAATACGCCAGGCCAATATCATGGGTGATAAAAATAACTGTCATCCCGATTTCTTTACGCAATTGCATCAGCATTTCCAAGATGGTCGCGCGTGAACAGGCGTCAATCATCGAGGTTGGCTCATCAGCCAGCAGGATCTTCGGCTTCAATAGGAAGACACGGGCAATCATTAAGCGCTGCATCTGTCCGCCGGAAAGCTCAAATGGATACTTTCTGGTTAATTCTTCGAACTTCAAGTTGACAAAGCCGCACGCCTCAGCCATCATCTCTACTTTTTTTGCATGTGGAAGATGGCGACCGCCGCGCATGTGAATACAATCTAAAAGCACGGTATCAATGTTTCGAAATATATTGTATGAAGAGTACGGATCCTGAAAGATCGCCTGAATGTTTTTCCAGTATTCCTTTTTCTTCTTTTGAGAACTGATGTCACGCTTCTTTCCCTGGAAGTACACCTCACCCTCAGTAGGATTGATCAATCCCAAAAGCATCTTTGCTAAAGTAGTCTTTCCGCTGCCCGATTCGCCCACGATCGAGGCGACTTCGCCCTCGTAGAAATGGATATCCACATGATCGACGGCGACAGTTTTCTGGCGGCCAAACCCAAATACCTTGGTAAGCCCTGACGTGCTCAGGCATAATTTTTTTTCATCAGCCATTTTTATAAAACTCTCTCAGTTGTTCTTCCGAAAAGATACAGCGGTAAGCGCGGCCGCCTCCAATTTCACGAAGATCGATAGAATGCGTCCTGCACTCTGGCCAAACGTATTTGCAGCGCTCAGCAAAACGGCACCCAGTCGGTGGGTTTTTTAGATTAGGCGGTACTCCAGGAATGGCCGTCAGTTTGACATCCCGCTGACCTTGTTCAGGCACGATGATCGAGCCCATGAGACCTTTGGCATAAGGGTGGAATGGATCAAACACGACTTGTTTTGCGGTGCCCTTCTCCACGATCTGCCCTGCGTACATGACCATAATATCATCCGTCACGTTGTAAAGCAGCGGAAGTTCATGCGTGATGAAGATCAACGAGCTGATAAAACCAACTTCCATTAATTGCCGCAGCATCTTGATAACCATCTTCTGTGAAGTGACATCGAGTGCGGAGGAAGGCTCATCAGCAATCAGCACTTGTGGTAACAGTAACACAGATACCGCAATCACCGTGCGCTGTTTCATACCGCCCGAAAGTTCAACGGGGTATTTTTGCAATACTTCGGCTGGAAGCCCCAGGGTCTCGAACAATGTTCTGGCACGTTCATAAATATCCTTCTTGGTGACGTAAAGATCATGCGCTTGAAGAACATCCTCAATAAAGTGGATGATCTTCTGGGTAGGGTTGAGCGCGTTCATCGCGGATTGGGGGATATATGCAATCTCCTTCCCCAAAATCGATTTACGAACTTCATCAGGGTCCATCCTGGAGATATTACGCCCTGCGATGGTGATTTCTCCACTCATGTAGTGTAGTGGGGGGAAGTAATAACCCATCAGGCTGAGCGCCAGCGTTGACTTTCCGCAGCCGGATTCCCCCGCAATTCCCAGCGATTTCCCTTCTTCGACCTTCAGAGAAACGTGGTCAACAGCGCAAATGTCTTCCTTGAACCGGGTGACCCATTTTGTCGTTAGTTCCCCAACCTCTAATATTACATTCTTTTTTGTCGTTCGTTCCCTAACCTCTAATATTGCATTTGACATTTCAACCGCCTAGTCCCTCAATGCCGGATTGAATACCTGGTCGAGACCTGTATTCATCAGATTCATCGAGAACGTAACCAGAACGATGGCAACGATCACGGGGAGGTACGCCCACCATTTTCCCAGGATTGGCGCCTGGTAGATCAATGCCCAGTTCAACATCAGCCCCAAGGTTGGTACTAGCGTTGTTTTTGGTCCCAACCCAAGGATTGATAACCCGGCCTCCGCCAGGATAGCCGTGGAAATCTGCAGAATAAAAGCCATAACGACATAAGAAGCGATGTAAGGCAGAATATCTGTGAGAATGATGTGAACGATTGAGTGCCCGGATAATTTCGACAGATTGACATGGTCGCGATTGCGCAGTGAAATGACTTGCGCCCGCACCGCCCTGGCAGTCCATACCCAGGAGGTAAACCCGATCACCACTGCGATGGTAAAGGCACCGCGCTTCTCCTGCCCGATACTGAATGAAATCAAGATCAACAACACAATAGTGGGGATTACAGTAAAGAGATTGGTGACGAACATAGTGACGTCATCCGCCAGGCCGCCGACATACCCCCCCAGCAGTCCCAGGGTCAAACCGATCAAGGTTGCAATGATACCGGCGACAAAACCGATCTGCAGCGATACGTTGGTGGCCTTAACCAGCTCCGTCAGCACATCCCTACCAAAGCTATTAGTTCCAAGCGGCAACACCCGTACGTTCGGGACCTGGTTGATATTCACGTAATTGGATTGTGCGACAACACCTGTCTCCTCCAGGGCACCCATTTCCGCGTTTTTTACTGCAATGCTTACTCCCTCGGTTGACAAAAGTCCCTTGAGCGAGTTATTGAGCCGAATATAGTAATTTCGCTTGGCATTGGTCATCCCAGCGATCTTCTGCGCGGGGTCATAGTTTTTCTCCCACTGATCCAGGAGTGCTTGGATATTGGTGATATCAATCTCATTTTCAGGAATCCCGTCTGCCACAAGCCAATCCTTCATGGCAAGGCGGTCGTCGTTGCTCAACTTGCTGGCAATTCGATTAGCCGCAGTGTTATCCAGATTCAGCGTGTACTGGGTGGAACCAATGCTGTCATAAACATTCACATAGATTCCCGGTGGGAAGAAAGTACCCTGGCTGATGATTTCTAGTGGCGGATATGTTATTATCAGCGGATAAACGATCACGATCAGCAGCACTGCCACAAAAATGGAAAACCCAACCACAAATTTGCCAGAGCGAAAAACCTGTTGAATGGTATGTCTCATAACAGCACCTTTCCTTAATCAGCCTGCGCCGCTTTAATGCGCGGGTCAATAAAGCCGTAAAGGATTTCGATGATAAAGTTCGCACTCAGCACCATCACCGTGATGATCAATGTGGCTGCTGAGATCAGCGGATAATCCTGTCCCATGACACCGTTATAGAGCGTGAAACCAAGCCCCGGATAACTAAAAATGATCTCCGCGAACAGCGCGCCGCCGACCATGGTACCGATCGCTAACGCCAAACCGGTAATCTGCGGAAGCATGGCATTCCGAAATACATAACCGACGATCTTCCGGTCTTTGATTCCCATGAAACGGGCGTACTTCACGTAATCCGCATTCAGCTCATAGATGGACATGGAGCGCATGCCAATCGCCTGACCGCCGATGGCGATCAACACGATTGTCCAGAATGGCAGTTGGTAATGGACGATCACAGACCAAATAAATCCCCAGCTCAAGTTGGGGATCAAGTCAAACCCATATCCACCCGAGGTTGGGAACCATTCCAAGACGACTCCAAAAATAACCAGCATAATGATTGCCATGCCAAATGCCGGGAAATTGCTGATATAAATACTGACGGGCATGAGCACTTTATCAAAGCCCCCCTTGAGATAAGCCGCCAATGCGCCGAGTGTGTTCCCGATGATCCAGCCGACGATGATCGCCGGGAACTGCAGACAGATCGTCCACCAGATGGAAGATTTGAGAACGTCTGCCACCGTTCTGGGATAGTAGCTGAATGAGAAACCAAAATCACCCCGCGCCACATTTTTTATGTAGATAAAAAATTGTTCGAGCATGGGTTTGTTGGTGCCAAACAACTCCGTGTATTGCTGGTAAATCGCTTGAACCCCGGTCGCATTGCTCATGCCCTGGGCCATCCTTGCTACGATGGCTGCTACGGGATCTCCCGGCATTAACCGGGGCAGGAAGAAATTCAGTAGGAAGGCACAAACAAAGGTGACTACGAACCAAAGCGCCTTGTTAAGGAAATATTTGCGGTATCCTTTCAACGCAACACCTCCTCGATTTATTTTACGGATAGGTGCAACGCACTTTGGAAGTGCGTTGCACCTGTACAGCTTAAGCCACTTTGTAAGAAACAGCCATGTTCCGGTGTTCGTGGGACATGGCTGTTTTTAGAGATACCCGTTTATGGGTTAACCAGCGTCAGGTTATAGAGACCTGCGATACTCCAACCGTCAGTCAGGTCGAGCGGCGGGACGGGCGGGGTGGTACCATCACCCTGGTGAGGGAAGCCTGTCCACACACTCTCGTTCACCGCATGGAACGATTGTGGTCGGTACATGAGCGTGAAGGAGGGAATATCGGTCAGGTAGATCTTGACCAATTCCGTGTACATTTCCTTCAGCTTGGCGGGGTCGGTTTCACTGGGGATCGCCTGGATTAAGGCATCAACCTCAGGATTGCTATACTGACCCCAGTTGCCGTTCCAGTTGACCGCCATACCGACGAATTCAGAGCTGAGCAAGTGGCGGATACGACCCCAAGGCTGGGTCGGGCCAGCGCCGTCGCTCCACATCATGAAGATGTCATAGCCCTCGGGGAGAGGCGAATCCGATTTGGTGACGACGGTCTGATAAACGGACCATTCTGGGTAGTTGGAGGTGATGTCAATACCGATCTTTTTACCGGCGGCAGCGACTACTTCAATCGCAGCCTGCCAGTCAGACCAGCCATTAGGGCAGGTTGCAACGTAGTGAAGAGTCTGCCCATTGAACTCCCGCCAGCCATCGCCATTGGTATCGGTAATCCCGGCATCATCCAGCAGTTTCTTGGCGCCTTCGATATCGTTGCCAGCCCACTGCAGGTCCTTGACGGCATCGTGGTCGTACAGCGCCTGCTCACCCGGGGTTGGGTTCATGAGTGAGCGCGGAACCTGGTCGAAGGTGGCCGATTGGTTGGTCATGGCGTTGGCAATGATGGTGGGATAGTCAACCGCAATGGCAATGGCCTTGCGAACCGCAAGCTGATCTAAACCGTAGGATTTCAGGTTGTAGTAGGCCGTTGGGAGGCTGGCGCCAATGCCATAAGGAGCCTCGGGAAGGTAGGTGGAGACGGGCAACCCATAGTTGAGCCACAGAATCTGAATATTGGAGTTGAACTGCTGGCTGACATCCACTTCACCTTGTGCCAAAGCAACTGAACCGGCGGCGTTATCCTTAAAGATCGTATGCGCCAGGTACTTTGGAACAGGCAGCTTACCCCACATGGAAGCATCCTTACCCCAGTAGTTGTCATCACGAACGTAGACCACTTTCGTATCATCAGCGAAGAATTTGTGGTAAGGGCCAGAGTAAACGACATCTTCAGCGGTATCGGCCATGAATTTAGTCGAATCGCCGGTGCGCTCTTCCAATGTTTGGGTCCAGGCTTTCTGGATGACATAGTTGCCGGTCAGGTAAGCAGGGACCTGCAGAGGATTGACCGTTTTGCCGTTCGCATCCAGTTTGGCCTTGACCACAACCGTCTGGGCATCAACCGCTTCGATGGTATCTATGTAGTCTTTGAAGTTGTTGCCGGCATTGGTTGAGTACTTGATATTGGAAGCCCAGGTATAGGCAACATCATCCGCAGTCACCGGGGTACCATCGCTCCAATGTGCGGCTGGTTTGATCTTGAAGGTGATTTCGGTCATGGCGTCGTTCCAGACATAATCACCATCCGCCAGCAGAGGATATGGCTTGCCGTCGAGCATGTTGTACAGGTAGGGGGATTCGAACATGATGACGCGCACGCTGTCCTGCTGGGCGATAGCCATGGCGTTATTCATGCTGGAAGAGTATGGATTCCACCCGACAACCGGACCCCACTGTTGACCATTGAAGTACAGGGTTTCATTGCGAGGAAGCGCTGCAGCTGGTGCCACTGGTGCCACTATTGGGGTCACCTCGACCACCACGGTCTCCTTGACGATCTTCTCGACCGGCACCTCTTTCTCGACCACCACGGTCTGGACCACCGGCTTCTCGACGACCTTTTCCGTCTCGACGATCACGGTCTGGACCACCGGCTTCTCGACCACTACTTGCTTCTCGATCACCTCTGGCGTAGGAGGAGCACAGGCCGAGAGCACCAGGCTCACAACCACCAGCAGGCTCGTAAAGAACACAATTGACTTACGCATTTCTTTTTCCTCCTTGACTTTGTGTGAATGGTCTGGTAAACTATGCCCCATGCGGACTTTGCTCCGCACAGGTCTTGCGTACAGGTCTTCCCTCTGTCCACGTCAATTGGGAGTGAAGACCTGTATGCCTCTTTAATCCCATTGCTTCAGATTTGCTCATCACCTCCTTTCCTCATGACCGGCTCAAGGCAGAGCCGCAAGAGGCCCTGATCACCAACTCCGTGGGCAAGACAATCCTCTGAGCAGGGGCCTCTTCTTCCGATGAATCTTCCAGCACGCTCAGCAACACCTCAACCGCCATCGAGCCCATCCGTTCAATTGGCTGACGTACGGTAGTCAGCGCTGGCTCGATCGCCGAGGCGATAGGGATGTCATCGAAGCTGACCAAAGCGATGTCCTGGGGAACCTGCCAGCCCGCTTGGCGGAGCGCTTTCAGAGCGCCGACGGCCATCATGTCGCTGGCGACGAAGACCGCAGTGGGGGAGACAGGTAGCAGCCGTTGCATGGCTACCGTACCGCTGGCCTCAGTATAGTCCCCTTCCACGATCAGATCCTCCTCCACGGGAATACCGCGCGCTTCCAGCGCTTGACGGTAGCCACTCAGACGATCCTGTCCGTGGATCATGTCCAGCCGGCCGGTGATGGTCGCGATGCGCCGGTGTCCCAGACGGATCAGGTGCTCCACCGCCATCCGTGCTCCGCTGACGTTGTCAGCGTCCACGTAATGGACTGGCTCGTTGGGACGCCGCCCTACGGAGACGAAGGGAATTTGGTCGCGCAGCAAATTGGGGATGAGCGGATCGTCTAATGAGGCCGAGGCCACGATCGTCCCGTCCAGGTAACCGTTGCGTAGGATACGCTGATATATCTCCTGTCGGTCAGCATGGGCAGTGAACAAGGAAAGCATCAATTGATACTGGTGGGAGTTGCACGCCTCGGTGGCGCCGCGCAGCAAGAGGGGAAAAAAAGGATCGGTGAAAAGTGTCGTCACCGCTTCGGGGATGACCATGCCGATGACATGAGTGCGGTTGGTGACCAGGCTGCGAGCGGCGGCGTGGGGTTGATAGCCTACCTCTCGGATGACCTGCCAGACCTGCTCCCGCACCTCGGGGCGGACATTGGGCTGGTCGTTGACGACCCGGGAAACTGTAGAGCGGGAGACGCCAGCTAATTTGGCGACTTCTTCGAGCGTAGGCGACATCGGCTGCTCCTGGAAGCGCTCCCAACAAAATCCCCAAAAAAGCCGAAGTTCTTGCCAAAGAGGGTGTCCGAAGTTACTTTTTTGGGAGCGCTCTCAATAATATTATACCAAAAATCAGAGGTTTTGTCAATACCCAATTTTTGATCCGCCGCTTTTCTTTTTTGCCAAGATAAGGTATAATCTACAACAGTGTGCCTAAACACTACAAAATGAATCGGAGTTGATATGCCAGCCGTTTTCCCCTTCACGGCCATCGTCGGCCAAGAGAAAATGAAGATGGCTCTCATCCTGAACGCCATCAGCCCCCCAATCGGCGGGGTGTTGATCCGCGGCGAGCGAGGCACGGCCAAGTCCACCGCCGCCCGGGCCTTGGCCGCCCTGCTGCCAGAGATCGAAGTAGTGGCCGATTGCCCCTTCAACTGCGATCCTGAGCAGCTTGAGACCCTCTGCGATGACTGCCGCGAGCGAGTCGAGCGCGGTGAGGATCTGCCCGTAACCTATCGCCGAACTCGCTTTGTGGACCTGCCTGTCAGCGCCACTGAGGACCGGGTGGTGGGCACGCTGGACATCGAATTGGCCATCAAGCGCGGTGAGCGCCACTTCGAGCCAGGGGTGCTTGCCGCCGCCAACCGTGGCTTGCTTTACGTAGACGAGGTCAATCTGCTCGATGACCACGTTGTTGATCTGCTGCTGGACTCGGCAGCGATGGGCGTGAACGTGGTGGAACGAGAGGGCATCTCCTTCTCCCACCCCGCTCGCTTCATCCTGGTAGGCACCATGAACCCTGAAGAGGGAGAACTGCGTCCGCAATTGCTGGACCGCTTCTCCCTGTGCGTGGAGATCAAAGGCATCGCCGATCCCCAGGCCCGGGTGGAGATCCTGGAGCGCTGCGTCCAATTCGAACAGGACTCTGAGGGCTTTCGAGAGGAATGGGAACCTTACGAGGAGCAACTCTCGCGCGAGATCGCCAGCGCCAGGGAGCTTCTGCCTGAGGTCAGATATGCCCCCAGGGATCTACTGATCATCGCTGAGCTAATGGCCAATCTGTCGGTGGACGGGCACCGGCCGGACATCGTGATCCTCAAGACGGCCCTGGCCCACGCCGCCTTCGCCGGGCGACGCCGGATCAACGAGACCGACATCCTGGCAGCGGCCGAGCTGGCCCTACCCCATCGCCTGAAGAGGCAGCCTTTCCAGGAAGAGACAGAGCTAGGGCTACAAGACCTGAAGGAGAAGTTGACACAAGTAAGCACAGAGCTGGCTCACCAGGACGCGCCCCCCTCACTCGAAACCCGAAACTCGAAACCCGAAACCTCAACCACCCCAGACGGTGAGACTCCAAATTTGACCACCCCGCTCAAGGGCCACCAGGCGGACCCCGTGCCCCTGTCCTACATCCGGCAGGCGGACATGCCGGTGTCCATCGGTCCGACCTTTAAGCCCAGGCGCGTGGAGACCCCGCTGGACCGGCTGACCAGGAACAGCGCGGGCAAGCGCAGCTTCACCAAGACCGAGCGCAAGCGGGGGCGCTACGTCCAGAGCCGACCGGCCAACGGCCAGAGCGACGACATCGCCTTTGACGCCACCCTCCGATGTGCCGCCCCTCACCAAATCCACCGACAGAGCGGCAATCTGGCCCTGGCCATCACCGATGAAGATTTACAGCGCAAGGTGCGAGTGCGGCGGGCAGCCAACCTCGTCCTCTTCGTCGTTGATGCCAGTTGGTCCATGGCCGCGGCGAAGCGCATGGTGGCCACCAAAGGCGCCATCATGTCCCTCCTCGACGATGCCTACCAACGCCGGGACCAGGTGGGTCTGGTCGTGTTCCAAAAAAACAAGGCCAGGTTAATTCTGCCTCCTACGTCCAGCGTCGAGCTGGCCCAGAAAGCCCTGCAGGACATCCCCGTCGGCGGCAAGACTCCGCTCTCCAGCGGGCTGCTGCTGGCCTATCGCGTGTGCCAGAGGGAGCTTCGCCGCAACCCCGAAGTGATGCCCTTGATGATCCTCCTGACCGACGGAGTGGGCAACGTCTCCATGACCGATATCCCGGCTCAAGACGAAGCGCTCAAAATGGCCGACCGCATCCAACGCAGCGACATTCGCTCGGTGGTCATAAACATGGAGCATACCTCTTTCGATCGTGGTCTGGCCCAGCACCTGGCCGATGCCCTGGGCGCTCCTTGCTACACCTTGCAGGAACTCAAGGCCGAGGAACTATATCAGACCGTTCGGGGAGAACTGAAAGGCCACGCTCAATAATCCATGAATTCTGTGAATCCGCTGTTCTCTGACGCCCGGCTGACGATAAATTGACGCCCATATGCTATAATAAGGTTAGTAAAGAGATAAAGAATACTCTTACTAACCTCCAAAGTGGGACTAGGGTCTGGTCAACCCTAGTCCTTTGATCTTGTAAACATAAAGGCCATGAACAGACAACTCCTGGCCGATTTGGCCCTCCTCCTCGTGGCCCTGATCTGGGGCGGCACTTTCGTCATGGTGAAAGAAGCTGTGAGCGACTTTCCCGTCTTCGCCTTTCTGATCTTGCGCTTCTCCCTGGCGCTCGCGGCTCTACTGCCTTTCTGCTGGCAGCGACTCCCCGCTATCAAGAGAGGGCAAACCGCAGCAGGCCTCCTGACGGGCCTATTTTTCTTCGTCGGTTATGCCTTCCAGACGTTGGGCCTCCAGCAGACCAGCGTCTCCAAAGCTGGCTTCATCACCGGGCTTTACGCGGTCATCGTGCCCCTTCTCTCCACCCTGATCTTTCGCCAGCGTCCCAGCGGGAGCACACTGGCGGGAGTGACGCTGGCCACCGTGGGGCTGGGCCTGCTTTCGCTGAGGGGCGACCTCACCTTAGCCCAGGGCGACCTCCTGGTTTTGATTGGCGCCTTCGGCTTCGCCGCCCATATCCTGGCGGTGAGCAAGTTCACCCCAGAGATAGAGACTTTGCCCCTGACCGTCCTTCAGATAGCCGCTGTCATCGCGGCCAGCGCTATCGTTTGCCTAAGCACGAAAAGCTCCTATTTTGACCTCCCCGCTGGAGTGTGGGGCGCGGCCGCCTTCACCGGCGTGGTAGCCACCGCTCTGGTACTGTTCTTGCAGACCTGGGCCCAACGGCTTGCCACCCCAACTCACACGGCCTTGATATTCTCCACCGAGCCTGTTTTCGCCGCCCTCTTCGGCCATCTCCTGGCCAACGAGCGACTCAGCACCCGCGCTCTGGCTGGCTGCGGGTTGATCCTGGCAGGGATGGTGGTCGCCGAGACGGGAGGGCTGGCTGGAGTCGGAGGCAGAAAACAAAAAGAGGGCTCAGGCAATTCCTGAGCCCTCTTCGGCAAGGTCAACGTCCTAGCCGAGGGTCAGCCTTCTCACCACGCGCGTTTCTGCTGCCACCTCCGTCACACCCAGGACGGCCAAAAGGGAAAAGATGACCTTCAAGGCCAGAATGGGTATCCAGGAGAGAAGGCCGGTGATGGTCACCAGGAGCGAGAACAGGCTGATAGCGAAGACAGGCGGTATCCAGCGCTCGTAGGGCTTTATCGCTTTTTCCACCAGTTCCACCAGCGTGCTTTCAAACTGTTCTCTGAATTCGGCCACGATAGCATCCCTCTCGACGTTCTGCAAGCGTTCACCGGCCTCTTTCTCCATTTCGTCCAGCACCTTCCCGAGCTGACGCCTGAATTCGGCCATGACTACTTCTGCCTGGGCTGCTGGCAGGCGGTTGGCAACCTCTTTCTCCATTTCATTTAGTACTCGCTCGGACTCGTCTCTGAATCCGGTCACAGCAGCTTCCCCCAAATCTGCTGGTAGCAGTCCCCCGACCTCTTTCTCCATTCTTTCCACAGCCATCTCGACGAGGGCGGGTGGAATCGAGAAGCCTTCCCTTTCGATCTCAGCCGCGTAGCCGAAATAGAAGCTCCCGCAGGCCACGATGACCAGCGTCGTGATCAAGACAGACTGGCTGTGCCCGATAGGGCCGATGGAGAAGCTCAGGCGATCATCGAGTTCCCCGGCGATTCTTTCGGCATAGATGAGCGAGGCGATGAAGTACGCCGCCGCCAGCAGGCCACTGCTGGCCTTCAGCTCCCAACCCAGGAGCATCGCCAGGGCGGAGAGAGCGAAGATGAGAAAGCAGGCCCAGCGGGAGCGGACCAGGGCTGCGACCAGGCCGGCTGTCACGGCAACCGCCCCCACGGCC
>Ga0307437_1002364_pt1 | contig 11775 bp, 7 predicted proteins | sample SalMarWE160390MG_FD_202146 | JGI IMG/M metagenome (GOLD analysis project Ga0307437, IMG submission 202146) | Salt marsh sediment microbial communities from the Plum Island Ecosystem LTER, Massachusetts, United States - WE1603-90 | ecosystem: Environmental > Aquatic > Marine > Intertidal zone >...
AGATAACATTAGCTCTGAGCAGGTAATTCTTGATGCAGCACTGGCTTCCCGGGCGGAAGACCAGGACACCATCGACCTGGCTGTGCTTGCCGGAGTAAAGGATAGTGAGAAATTAAAACCATATCAGGTGACTCACTTCCAGCCTTTTGATCCCGTTCACAAACGTACGGAAGCTGCTGTTAAGAGCCCGGATGGGCACGATTTTAAGGTCACCAAGGGCGCACCTCAAGTCATTCTAGGACTTGACCCCAATGCGACTAAAATACAGTCCCAGGTTGATAAAGCGGTGAACGACTTCGCCGCCCGTGGCTTTCGTTCCCTGGGAGTAGCACGCACCAACGAGCAAGGCCAGTGGCAGTTTCTGGGTGTACTACCACTTTACGACCCAGTCCGCGAGGATTCCAAGACTACTATCAATGCGGCCGAAGAGATGGGTCTCAGCATAAAAATGGTAACTGGAGATCAGGTAGCTATTGCCAAGGAGATCGGACGCCAGTTAGATCTTGGCAAAGACATTATTGATGCCAGTCTCTTCGACGAGACCAAAACCCATGAAGCCGGGCAGTTGGCCGATGCCATTGAACGTGTCGATGGTTTTGCTCAGGTCTTCCCAGAGCACAAGTATCACATAGTCGATGTGTTGCAGCAGCGGGGCCACATCGTGGGCATGACTGGCGATGGGGTGAACGATGCGCCGGCGCTGAAAAAAGCTGATGCTGGCATTGCTGTCGCTGGCGCTACCGACGCCGCCCGGGCAGCAGCCAGCATTGTGCTGATGCTCCCAGGCCTCTCCGTAATTATTGACGCCATCAAGGAGAGCCGTAAAATCTTTCAGCGTATGATCAATTATTCCATCTACCGAATTTCTGAGACAGTTGCCCTGCTGGGATTCCTAACGCTGGCTATCCTGCTCTTCAAGATGTACCCAGTAACTGCGATCATGATAGTCTTGTTGGCGATTTTGAACGATGGTGCTATCCTGTCCATTGCCTATGACAATGTTCGCCACCGTAACGAGCCTCAAACGTGGAACATGCACATGGTGCTTGGCGTGGCTACGGTACTGGGTTTGTTTGCAATGCTTCGGTCCTTTGGTATTTTCTACCTGGGTGATACCGTATTCCACCTCAGCAATGACACACTTCGAACGCTGGTATATCTAAACCTCTCAGTGGGAGGGCACCTCACTCTCTTTGCCGCCCGTACCCGTGGCCCATTCTGGTCCATCAGGCCCGCGCCGATCTTGTTGATCGCAGTGGTGGGCACACAACTTGCAGCCACGCTCATCGCCGTCCACGGACTGCTGATGGCCCCCTTAGGCTGGGCTTTGGCAGGGCTCGTCTGGGGCTACTGCCTGATCCTGTTCCTTATTCAAGATCGAGTGAAACTTCTGGGGTATAGAATCTTCGGTGAGCAGCATTCAGGTTTATTGGTAAAACAAGCCAGGAAATGAAGCCATATGCGATTGACTCTAGTTGTATATCCTTCATACTTAGCTATCCTGAATTATATGCTTACCCGACCTATTCTCCTCGTGGAAGACGATAATGGTGCCTCCAACCCCGCTGGCAAAATAAGCGGTTATGACCTGGATGTAGTGCCCAGCCTCGGCCTTGGGTGACCTCTTCAGCAGTTTCTAATCCAGTTCAGATAGATGCGTGACACTTTATATGTGTGTAACGTTGGGTAATAACCTCCTGTGTCATTGCGAGTCCCGACTTGTCGGGGCGTGGCAATCTCCGCGGCTTAAATTCCAAACACAACCGTAGTGCGACCTTTCAAGGTCGTGCAATGCCACCCTGGCACGAGGCAGAAGCCTCGCACTACATTTTTGAGTTTTGATTTGTCATTCTTATTCTTGGCCTTTAGTTTCTAGATTTGTTTCCGGTAGGTTGAAAACTCTCCCTCCCTAGTACTTTCGGCCTATAGACAGAAATCCTTGATGCTCAGGAGTAGGACTTTCGGGTCATAGACAGGCTGTAGAATTTTTATTAAGATTTTGATACTGAAGGGGATAACCAATCTGAGGAATAATTGAGGCGTGAAGGAATCCTTTCCTTCACGAGGATAATAATCTAGGGAGTAAGAAGTTGGAGATGGAAGCAAAACGCCTCCAGGACGAGTTCGTAACTCTTAAAACGGCAATCGAGGAGGCGATAATAAAGGGGCAAAAATCCATGGGCGACCTTGACGGTATGCCCAGGTATGGCCTGGTTTCCGATGAGGACTTTGCCCTCACCTGCGTGAATGCAAGTTCGGGGGTTGTCGGCTGGGTCGACGATTTTTGAGCTTACGCCTCAGTATTCCTCAACTAGCCAGAGAACATTCGCTACATCTTCCCTCACGGCTTACCCTCTGGGCAAGGACGGTTATATATTGTACTTATTGAATTGCACGAAATGACGAAAGGTATAACCTAACAATCGTGCATTGTAGTACACTTGAATGCGAAACAATAGTAGTATGATCTAGATACTGACTCCCTCCTACATTGTGGTGAAGTGTTTTCCCAGCGTCAAGCCAGCGTCTGTGTATCTGGTCGCCTATATAGACACCGGTCTGGGAGACCGCCGGTAGTAACTAGTGTAGCTTCATCTGATTACCTAGGCTGTGTAGCCGCCGGTCAAAGGGAATAGAGGCAACGTAATCTTGTACTAGCTCATTAGTCTTGTTCTGAAAGTTCATCTAAACCTGCCTCTAGCCTTGCAGTAAAATCTTGGTATTTTCCCTCTCTTAACCTTTGAAAGAGCAAGTCATAGCTTTCAGGGGAGAGGAACTTAAAATAATATCGTTGCTCCGATTGCAAGCCACTAACTCGCTTGAAATGCTCTTTAGCATATCTGAGCTTGGCTTTATTTTCAGCCGAAAGATCTCCGTCTTGCTTGATTTCTATAACTAAAATATCATTGCCTACCTTTATGAAAAAGTCAGGATTGAAACTTCCTTGTTTAGGATGCTCACCTTTCCGCCACGAATACTCGATGCTATAAAACCCCACGTCGGGGGATTTTATCCAAGCATTTATAAATTTGGCATTCTCTTCACTAACTAACCTTTTGATAAAATCTCTTTCTGGCTTATAAGAGGAAAAAACTACATTAACAGGGGTTTTGAAATTGAACGCATTTTCTACTCTTTGCAGTGAATACATATGCAAAGTCTCGTCTTCTATTAGTTCCTTCAAGAGTTTTCTATCCTCTTCGTCCCCTTCCTTAGTGGAATAATCATCAAAGAATATGCTGTGTTCTCTCCTCAGTGCTCCTACACCAAGGCTATCCTTGTTAATATTCTCTGTGTTGATAGTATAAGGGTTTTCGGCCTCAATCTTATATCTCAAGCTCTTGGTCCTCTTCCTTCCTATTACGCCAAATCCCTGCAGGATGTTTTGTCTGCTTTGCTCATGGACTAAGTCCTCGTTCTCACCTATTCGCTGCAGTGAATTCTTTATAATTGCTAAAATCTTCTCGTAGGGGTATTTCTTGCTATATGCAGTTCCTTCATCCAAATCAAATGCCTTGAATCTATTTAGTATGTCCAGAGCCACTTCTTCAGCAGTGTGCATCTTATATTCTATAGGTGTTTTCTTTACCCATTGCTCTTCTGTTACCGCTCGCTCATAGGTAGTTGTTTTCTCTTCTATTTCAGCCCGACTGTTGAGTGAAATGAAGCCCTTACTGAACACGTATTCTTTAACTTGTGGAGTTTCAACTAACTCTTCGGATTTCTTATAGTCGATATTGTAAAACTCGAAGTTGTAGTCTCTGTCTTTCGATATAGGATAGCTATACATCCTCTTCTCAATCTCAAGGACTTCGTTCACTAATCCCTTGATGCTGCTTGACCACTTGTCATGGTTAAATATCGTTACTATTGGCTGGTCTCCCTTATATTCTGGTGGAATTCGTAAGCCACGACCTAATACCTGAGCAATCAAGAGTTTTGAGTTAAATGCTCGTTCCTCATGGGGAACAATCTGGCAGACATTCTGCACATCCCAACCTTCCGATAGCATACTGACTGAGGTAATCCATTCAATAGGGCTATTCTTGTCATCAACGTCTTTCAACTTTGGTATGTTGTTCTTATGCTCATTAGCTGAGGTGACAATCAAAACTTTGCTCTCTGCAGCATCCTTACTTATGCTTTCCCTCTCAGCCAAAAAGTCTATTAGGTCCTGAGTTAGCCTTTTACAAGCGGATATGTCTCTAGTTACCAATATAGTGAGCGGCTTTATCAGGCGGTATTTCAGAGCTTTGTTTTGGATGTGATTGTCATAGATCTTCTGGAATTTCTCGTCTTTAGTATGCGAGATGTCTTCAGCTACATAGTCAATCGTCTTCACAAATCTTTCCTCTATGGACTGTCTCAAAGAAAAACGATAAATCACATCGGTAAAGTAATCATTGTCAACATAGCACGTTCCTGAATCCCCCACGATATACTTGAAGTTATATTTAGGGTCCAATAAGAACTCCTTCCACTTTTTCAAAGCCCAGTCACGAGCAGGGGGATTAGCCATATGATGCACTTCGTCATTTATAACCACTGTCCTTTCACCTTTACCTCTTAAGCTATCCTCAATGGCAGACTTTGTTCTCTGGTATGTGGCGTGAATATTCTCTATACAAATGTCTCCCCTCTGAATTGTCTGCGAGGCGTTGATGATTCGAGGATTTGAAATTACTGCTGGTTCTGGTAGCACTTCCTTCAATGTTCTATCTCCTGACAGACTACGGAACTTCTCGGTGAGCCCTGTTTCGATAGTATTCGAAGGGCAAAGTACTAGAACCTGGTCTACCGTACCTTCGGCTAGCATTATGCGAGCAATGCCATATATCACATAACTTTTGCCCGTGGCGGTGGCTAAATCCAAGGTACAGGAAAGCTTATCAGGAAGCTGCAGATGCCTGTAGAAGTCTTTTAAAGATGGATATAAGTCCTGCAATACTGTGTTTTGCTGGTAATTTTCCTTCGCCAGTTCTCTTACGCTGTGATATTGCCCTCCGAGAAGATAGCGAAGCGTCTCCCTTATGGCATCTTTCTGATATTCTCTGTCCCCACAAAGGGCATCAAGGAACGCTTCATATTTGCTTGTATCAAATTTCGCCGGGTCAACATTCGGGGAGACCTTCAATACCAAATCTTGGTTTTTGATTGATTGCTTATCTGTAATCATCTCACTGTATTTGGCTAGCAAGCTTACAGTAACTTAATAAAATGGCCTACATGTGCTAGTTTTATAAAATCTAGCGATAATACCCCCTCAGCTTGCTGGAGGGAGAATCGCCGGGGTAGGGTGGTTTTACATACACCAGATGCCCCGCAGCTTGCTGTGGGGTAACTCACTTCCATGACGTCATGCCACGCATGTCGCATGATAGCCTTTAATGAGTGATACCTACACCGCTTGGGCAACATGCATTCTCCATAACGCGTTAGCCTGCTTTTGGCATCTTTGGTTCAAGACGTAACCTTCGCCGTTTGCTGGTTTCATCACATCGTTTATAAATCTTCTTGCAGAATTCTCTCAGTAACTGAATGTCATCATTGATGCTATTGGGTTCTGGGAGGTTCACGTCCAATGCTCTGGGTTTGTCATGACCAGTCATCCAAGTCGAACATTTTGCCATGCCATAGTAAATAGCATCGTAGTCTTCATCTTCCACTTCAACCGATCTAAGTTGCTGGGTTTGGACAGCATTACCATGGCGCATCACTGTTTTGTACAGCAATACTTGCTCAACTGCAGCCTCCCAGGTTTCCCTCAAGAGGGCATAGAGATGACTTGCCTTTGGATTGTATTCGAGCCGATCGGTATAGTATAAGCTGCGGAATTTCTGAAGCTCATTACTCAAGTAGTCTAGGCGCTCCTTGGCACTCATTACCTGCCAAGGGACATCGTCCAGGCACACACCGGGTGTGTTGGCATGCCTTAGAATCGTTTGCGGATAGAAATAGATTTTTGTCTCCCCTGCCTTACTCTTCAGTTCCATGAGAAACGCAATATCGTGTGTGAAGACTACCACTTGTCTTTTAGCTGCTTCCTTGACCAAGCGCTCGGCAATCCTCTCACGGTATATATGGTCCAATGAACAAACAGGGTCATCCAATACGATAGGGTATTTATGCTCTCGTACTCCTAACTCAGCTAAGAAGCCTGCAATAGCTACGACATGTTGTTCCCCTTCACTGAGGATGTCAGTAAGGTTGGTTCCTCCAGGTAGCTTGCAGCCCATCAGTTCGAATTGGTGGCGGGTTTCACCCTCAACGCCTGATGGCTTTAGGTTGAGCGGCAGGTAGTCGGCACCTAATGCCTGCAATTCTCCCGCCAGAGCATCTCTTAACTTGGGTGTTAGGGCCCCGGAAATGATACTCTTCGCCTTCTCAGTAATGTGTCTGAACTCTGTGTCCTGTATGCAGGCGTCGTACTTTCGACCAATCTTTAGGTTCTCCGAATAAGTTACAATCTCTTGTTTCCTTGCCGCCAGCCTTTTCCTTGCATCTAATTCATCTCTCTCTGCCTTCTTTTTCGCAAGTTCTTCTGGTTTAGCTGCCTCTTCAACAGCTTGAGCCTCGTCTTCCAGATACTGGGAGATTTTGGTGAGGCACTCAATGGCGATAAGCTTGGTAGGTGTAGATGGAACAATGCTTGGCTCTCTCTTGGCAATGGATTGAAGCATTTGGTTTACGCGTCCTTGCATAGCTGGGAAATAGTCCTGTATCTGGTCGGCAAGCGCCTCGTCACGACTCCGAATCTCGCCCAACACCCCCTGATATGTATCGACGGGAGGAAAGTAAGTTGCTTGCAACTGCTTCTGTTTTTGATAAACGTTTTCCAGTGCAATGTCAACTTTCTTCTTAATAGTGCCTTCCACAAAAGCTTTGAATCGTGCCATCCTTTTCTTGGCATCTTCCTGCAACGGTTGCATACACAGTACGCAAAGAGCGCCTTCGTCTACTACAGGGAAATCGCGCCCTGGATAAGCGGCCTGCATTGAGTATTCCCGCGCAGCGTTGTAGAGGAGTTGCCAAACGCTGCTGCCAGCACCGGCAAGAGGCTCTTGAGCAAGAGACTCACGAGAAGCCATGGCCAGTGCACTTTCCGCTAAATTCAAGCTGGTGATCGCTACTCGCAGGCTTTCAGCGTTTGATTCTGAAAGAGCCGCCTCAATGCACACTATCTGATCTAGGATCCTATCTAGGTCAGCCCTTAGGTTGTGAATCCTTTGGACTTGCTTTTTCGGATCGCGGGCTTCTGAAGTGGCAATATCTTTCTGTAGGTTTGTTAGTCTCAACTCGTCATCCGCAACCCATTTAGTCTGCTCCTCTATAGAGTAAGCGGCTGTGTCGTGGGAAAGCTGTGACATGAATTGTCCAGCCTTTGTTGCGGAAGAAATGTCAGAGTATCCTGGTTTCACTGGTTTAGGTTTCCCATATTCAAGTTGAGCACGCAACTCTTTGACGAGGGCAACCAGGCCCTCGAAGACATCAGCACCATAGGGCAGATATATAGGCTCATTGTTCTCATCAACGATAATACGTGCACATCTGGAGTCGAAAACACAGATACTAGACAAAACATCAGATCCCTCACAGCCATCTTCCCACGGCACCTCGTCATCCTGAGCGTCGTCGACCGATATCTTAAGACTAGCCTTTGCTGAGCCCGAGGTGCCACCCACAAAGACATTGGGTAGGAGTCTTTCCATTGTGTCTCGTGCCCTGCACGCTCTTTTCAGAATGCGAGCATACCCTGATTTGCCAGATCCGTTCTCTCCATAGATTACAGTCAAGCCCTCGTGTCCAAACTTGAGATGTTCACCGTCAGCTATGGCGTTTACGTTGTGAAGATTGCTTAAGGCTTTCAAGGTAAGCTTCATGGGGACTTGAGGAGCACCTGATACATCAGCCTCGCTAAAGGGCTTTGGTTTTGGTGCCGGGTTTTCTGGATCAACTAGACCGTGATGCTCTTTCAACATCAAAAGTATCTCGGCTTTGTCGTTTTGATTCAGTTCGCCTTGGATAAGTAGCCGTCGAACCGCCTCTCTCTGCCAGTCATACAACTCTTTTTGTGCCCATTTGATTATGGATTCAAGTGTTGACATGATAGCCCTCCTTGGAGGTTAGCTCTCCAATCCTTCGATCGATATCTTTCCTACCCGTTAAAGATTCGAAGAATTGGTCGCACAATTCCTGGCCTGATTGAATTTCAGCCATATGAAGTCTCCTACAGTTTTGTAAAATCCCCTAGCCTCTTAACCTCTCGTTTCTCGTTGCCGAATATGTCTATATAGATGAGCATTATCTGACCGTTGAGCTTGTTTGAGTCGAAGCGCACTTCATAATCTTGCTTCTTTAAGTCTTCGGCATAGAAAACTTCGTCAAAATTGAAGACCTTTCCATCATAATCATAGTCCACCATTACCATGGAAAGGGTTTCCATGTTCTCATAATGCAGCGGCTTTTTGGAGATAATGTTGCTTTCGAACTTTTTGATTTTGGTCACAGCATCCTTGCCACCATGCCCTAAGGCTGCTTGCCCTTCAGGTTTATCTAGATAATATTCGCACTCGACATCGGGAATCTGGATGAAATCAAAACCTACAGCGTCAACGGTGTCATTGACATCCATTTCGCTAACTGGTTGTTTGATATGAGTAAACCCCTTTCGATGCAGCTCGTCAATAATGGAGTAGGGGATTCTCAGGATGAAGTACCTCGTGTTTCCCTTTTCAATATAGTCTTCAAGAAAGGCAACGCTTGCTGCCGGCGCAATGGTGAAAAACCTTCGCCCTATCCTATCGCCAAAAATAGAATGAAGGTCATCTACGAAGCCTCTATCCAGAAATGCGTCCTTAAACTTTTGATAGTTAAAGACGAGGACATCATCTGCGCCTAGATAGCCATCCAGTTCCACACCAGCAATCCGATGTCTTTCATCACGGCACTGGAAAAGCTTTAAAACGAAATCCCGGTATTCCTCCCAGGGAAGCTGTTTCAACTTTTTATAATCGTAGAGCCCAGCGTTGTATAGTGTAAAAGGCTTGGCTTTCAGCGGCTTGCCTTTATTTCCGATTCGCTCTCTAAGGTTGAGTAGACGCTTCTGCATGGTGTAGATGGCTAACTTACCGCAATCAATCATGATCCATCTTCTGCCAAGCTTCTCCGCTACTGCCCCAGTTGTCCCAGAGCCAGCAAAGGCATCGAGAACAAGGTCGCCAGGATTAGAGGAGGCTATGATTATTCTTTCCAAAAGTTCCTCTGGGTTTTGTGTTGGATAACTGCTGCCGAATACATAACCTTTTAGGTCAGTCCAGTTGGAATCAACGGGAATAGATTGCATTTGTAAATATTCGGGCATACCTTCAACCCTCTTGCCTTCTAAGTCGATATAGGCAGTGTGCTTATCAATACGTATTCGATTTTGGCGAATTAGCTCGTCAATCCTACTTTGAGTATAAGTCCAATGTCGACCTTTTTGGGGAAGTATCACTCGACCAAATATCTCTCTTTCTGGCGGGTGTCTTAATCCTGGCGAACTCATAGCTCTCCAAATTGGTTCCGTTCCATGGCCGCAGAAGCTACATGTTCTAGATTTCTCTATTTGATTAAAAACAGGGTTGCCAGGGCGGGAGTAATAAAAGATACTGTCTGTAGCTACATTTAACCTTGTAATGCCTCGAAGCATCCTTTTAAATCTATTTATAACTATTTCATTCTGGAAATGCTCTTTCCCCAAAACCTCATCCATCACCGCTTTGAGATAATGTCCAAAGTGGTAATCTGTCCTCACATAGATGCTGCCGTCATTTGCCAAAATCTCCCTTAGAAATACCAGCCTCTTCCTGAGAAACTCTATGAACTTGGCACCTTGCAATTTGGCTGAATAAGCCGGAGCTTCGCCTCTGGCATCATAAATATCTCCCGTGCCAAAGGGAGGATCAATATAGATTAGCCTAACCTTGCCTTTAACATCGGGGTCATTCGCCAACGTCTTGAGCGCCTGCAGGTTATCACCGAAGATAAGCTTGTTTGTCCAGCCATTGCCATTGCTGCCAAAGGTTTTTATTGGCTGTAGTGGAACTGCGAATGTATCAGCTAGAATATCCTCTTCTCGCTCTTTGTCGGCATAGGTAAGCTCATATTCTCTCTTGGTCTCAAAGGGGATTATATGGCGATAGCTGTCTGGTAAGGGCTTGCCCTCCTTTAAGCACTGGGTGATAAATTCAATCTCTTGCTCGTTTAACCTCTCATCCGTTACCACCTGTCATCCCTCCAGAAGTCCAGTTTCTACTTTTTGGCTTCGCCCCGCTTTCAGCTATTATACCTTGTTTTGCCAGTATTTTTAACAGGAGCATCTGCTTGAAGCCAGAGGACATTCGCTACATCTTCCTTCACGACAGTAGTTCCTGAAGACATGAATGAGCCCTTGCTGATGACAGGCAGTGAAATCAAAAGATTCTTCAAGGCAAAGCTGCTTCGTCATGTGGCGTGTTATGCAATTTTCAGCCAATTTGGGATAATTACGGTAGAGCTCTATAGCGTTCTCTGTTAGCTTCGCTTCATTAGCTAGTTCTCCCCAGGAAAAAGCAAAGGGCAATATCACGTTTACTGCAATTTCACCTGCTTTGCTATTTCCTAAAATAGCCGATATCTTTGTTTTACTTCTGACGTCAAAATCGAAATGGTCCCGCCAGTAGCCATCGCCAGCCACGGTCAGGCCGTTCTCCAGCACACGGTGCCCACCGGGCAGAGGTGCTTCTTTCACTAGCTGCAATATCCCTGCTAACAGCTTTCCTTGGCAGTAACGCTCAAGAAGGTAGCTCTGGGCGACAATGCGTCGCACTGGAGAATTGTTGGGGTATATGTGTGAGAGGTTCCAGTCACCTTCCTTCATGGTTTTAACTTTTTGACCCGCTGACTGCCATATTTGCTCCAATTCCTGGACTTCTTTTTCCCTGACAAACTTTCCTTGCCATCTTTGAGAAGGTAATAACCCGGCTGTGCCTAACAGCAAGGCTTGCTTCGTGGCCAGGCCTTCTCTGGATTCGATGGAATTGAGGGGCATTCTGACAGCAAGGTCTTCAAAGGGCTTTGTGTTTTTAGCATAACCCAGAGCCCTCATCATGCCTCGGAAAAGCACCTGCCCTGCCTCCTCCCCAGCACTCAGCGCTCTGAATGCTGGGCGAAGAAGCTCAGCTTGAAAATGCATCGCCTTCTGCTTAAACCTTTCTTCACCGGCAGTGTTCAATAACTTTCCTAAAGTTTGCCTATCCACGTGGTCCAGTATCCGGAAGCAAGGAAGTTGGTAGGGCAGTAAGTAGGCTTGGTGCCGCAATGCCTTCGCCAGACATAGCACGGGGACTGGTTTGCCGTTTTGTAGTAATGTAGCTGAATTACAATCATGCCACATCACAACATGAAGGATGACATTATTATATTCAGCATCAGTATGATGCTCATGGCTATACCAATCGCTGGATTTAACGTGAACCTCTATGTCCCCTTTCGTCAAATGAGAGTTATTTACAATAACTGCGTCCCGAAAATCGGGGCCGTTATCACCATTAGTCCTTCCAGGATAGATTACACTGAATATCTCGTCTTCTGAGGAGGTCAGCTCCCTTCCCACCGCTTGTTGCCATATTAGAGCTGCTTGTTTTTCCGAGAATTTTATCCGATTACGTGTAATCATGGCGTAAAAAAATTACTCATCGCTTTATATCAATTGTTTAAACCTTAGAGAATTGCTCACAATATTTCCTCTTATCCTTG
>Ga0307437_1002365_pt1 | contig 11768 bp, 5 predicted proteins | sample SalMarWE160390MG_FD_202146 | JGI IMG/M metagenome (GOLD analysis project Ga0307437, IMG submission 202146) | Salt marsh sediment microbial communities from the Plum Island Ecosystem LTER, Massachusetts, United States - WE1603-90 | ecosystem: Environmental > Aquatic > Marine > Intertidal zone >...
ACAGACTTCTGAAAACTGTGCCAGCTTTCTGAATCCCAAAATAGCTAAAGTCACAACCACCGCACCAACACCAACCACTACGAACACAAATCTAATGTCTGTTGGAAACCACCCTATCTGGTCGGGAATACCGAATGCCATGCGCAGAGCCGACGCCGATACTGTAATCATCGCGCCTGCCAGAATACAGTACATGACGGCATTTAAGATGTTATAGATAACCGTAAATGTAGGACCGCCTATTCTACGCAAGTACCAGTACAAAGTAAGCCGGGTACGTACCGCAATCGGCGCGCATACCAGTGCCCACGACAAGACCGCCAGTAAATTGCCAAATATCAGCCCAATAATAACATCGCATGTATGTGCGCCCCTGCTTACAAATAACGCGCCAATTACAAACTCCGTCGCCGCCACATGCTCACCTGCAAATACACCAGCAAAATGCCGGCCCCCTTGTAGTTTGTCTGTAGTAATTGGCTGTCGTTCGAACTCGTTCAGTTTGTCGAGCCGTTCAATCAGACTCGAAGGCTTTGATTCCGCCATTGTAAAGCCCTTTCCCTAATACTTTTGGTAACTGGTAATTGGTAATAGGTAATTGGTGAATGGTAACCGATTATTAGCTTACTTCACACTACACCAATTACCATTTAACCATGTCAAAATCGATGCAATATCCTCATCATACGAATATTACTCGCTAACTATTGGCCAAGTCCTTCATTGCATCACCGACGTTTACTTGTCACTTTAGCCTCATAGTCCTTTACTTCCTGGAGCCAAGCGCCTGGCGCCGGAACATCTGATTTTAGACAATAATAATCCCATACTGCTCCAAATGGTAGCGTCTTTAGTTCTTCGAGTACGGCCAGACGCGACGTATAATCACCCTGAGCCTCCATTTGACGTAGTTTCTCCGTAGGCTCAAGAAGCGCAGCCAGAAGTGCTTTTATCATACAGCGTGTCCCTATCACCCACGCCGCCACTCTGTTGATGCTCGCATCGAAGAAGTCCAGCCCGATATGCACTCGTTTAAGATAATCGCCTCGTACAAGCTCCTGGGCTATAGCCCGAAGTTCATCTGACAGAATAACCACATGGTCACTGTCCCAGCGCACGCCGCGACTCACATGAAGTAGTATCTCATCAAGAAACGTCAATACACTTGATATCTTGTCCGAGACAACCTCTGTCGGATGAAAATGCCCTGTATCCAGACAAAGCAGGATATTATTCCGGATAGCATAACTCAAATAGAATTCATGTGAGCCTGCAACGTAGCTTTCTGAGCCGATGCCAAAGAGTTTACTTTCAACCGAATCCAATAACCACTTGCGGTCTATCTTTTCGGCGAATATCTCATTGAGTGAAATTTTCAATCGCTCACGAGGACCCTTGCGGTCAACAGGAATATCCTTGAATCCATCCGGAATCCATACATTCGTTACACATGGCGTTCCGAGTTTCTTGCCCATCTCCGCACCGATTTTTCGGCATGCGATTCCATGCTGCACCCAGAATTTGCGTATAGCATTATCCGGGCTCGACAGAGTAAAGCCGCTGTCTACCTTTGGATGTGAAAAAAACGTACCATTAAAATCCATTCCCTCGCAGTTATCTTTTGCCCAGTCAATCCAACGACTAAAATGCTCAGGCCTTAGTTCATCCCGCTCAACTCTTTTGCTATTTGTTTCAGCATAGATTGCATGCAGGTTTAGCCGATGTTTTCCAGGTATAAGACTCATTGCTTTTTCAAGGTCCGCCCGCAATTCATCAGCCGTTCGGGCCTTGCCTGGATATGCCCCCGTAGCCATTATCCCGCCGCCGCTTAAGCCCTCACCGCTCTCGAAGCCTCGTACATCATCTCCCTGCCAGCAGTGAAGCGATATCGCAATCTCAGCTAATCGTTTCATTGTCTTGTCGGCATCAACGCCCATATCAGCGTAACACTGCTTAGAAATTTCATACGCTTTTTCAATTTCTTTCGAACTAATCATCTTTTTCTACGCTCCCATCTGCCAGAGACAAGTATTATCCATAGCAGGTTTTTTGTTTTATGCTTTTTGAAATCTTGATAAGAGTTTTTGTTCTGCTTGTTTCGTCCAGAGTCCATTATTAAGGCACTGAGCAACATCGGGCATTTTTCCGCTCAACTCACTCAGCGACACTAAGCCGAGGCCTTTGCAAGCTGGATAAACGATAATTTTGCCTGCCACCGACCGATTCTCAACTGCCCGAATACCATCGACCGCGCCTTCTAATCCACAAACAGCAGCCACACTCACATTTGTATTGAGCCTGCCCGACTCAACCTTGGCGAGCATACGCCTCATATCATCCAGCGTTGAGCCGCTCGTTCCAATGAAATATAATCCCTTTTGTATGTAAGTTTCCAGATTTATCTTTGCAGTGACTGTAGCAGGTATACCTGCGAAAATGTTTATCAAACCACGCTCGGCTGCACTAAGTATCGAAGCAGCGACCAATTCGGGCACCGGCGCCATTAAAACCGTATAGCCAAAGGTTTCGGAAATCTTTTGTTTTGCTGGATTGTAAGCCACGTATCGAATCGCGTTTCTCTCAGCCAGAGGGCCTGCAATTCGTGCCAATATCTCCAGTCGGTCATCATCTATGTCACCTGCGAAAACGCTGACACCCTCGATGCCTTGACAGATATTTCGTATTACGTGCATCATTCCCATAGGTCCGGCTGCTCCGATGACGTTGATCCTGTCGCCGGTACGAATCTCGCCCGTGGTTGGAATTATCTCCATAGAACCTGCTGGCTCGCAGCCGGTAGTCCCAATTATGCGAATACCGCCATAGTGCACACGGCCAACAGTAGTGGTGACATCTCTGCCAAACTTGCCGCCGCAGAGAGCAATATTCAAAAGACCATGCGCAGCGACCTTTGCGAATAGCGCCTCAGCAGTTTTTGCGTTCGAGCCAAAATAAATTACATCATCGTACAGTCCATCAGTAAGCTTTGATATACCTGAAACTTTTTTGGTTTCGATGCCCAAGTTTTTTGGCAGTTCGAATTTTGAAAGCCACGTTATCTGAGCCGGCCTGCCATAACGAGTAAATAAACCAGCAAGAACATTCTCATCCACCGCTGCATCGGCAATAATTAGCATTTGCCCGTCAGCTTTTATGTTAGTTCGTTCCTCGCAGGCATAAGCATCTTCGACACACGCCCACGGCTCTACCAGAGCAACGGCAGAACTGGATAGCTCGTCACTAACAGGTAAAAGCAACGACTGGCCGTCAGGCGAGGTAATGACCCTCTCATCCATTAGGACATATTCTTGCAAAGCCCCTTCAAAGTTGTATCCAAATGCAGCGTTCGAGCTGGCTGTACGAAGCCATCGGTAGTCTGTTTGGACAAGGTATCGCTCGCCTGGCTTAAAATCCTTTATTCCAGGACCGACCTCTTCAATTCTTATCACAGCCTCATGCCCAGGTACGGTTGGAGCTTCACCTGGAACATAGCTCGGTATTTCTCTAAGTATTGAAGAAGAAATGCCTGAAACTATGTCACTCTTGCGGACATGCGAGGAGAATTGTTTGAGCAATTTAAGATCGGAAAAACAAAGTCCCACCGCCTCCACACGGCAGAGAATCTGGTGTGGACCAGGTCTGAATACCTCTTTCGACTTATTCAATATGAGCTTGTCAGGCCCAACCAACTGGACAGCACATTGAGTTTCCGGTAGATTCGCCACTTTCTGCCTCAGCAGCCGTATCTCGGGTCACGAGTTGCGGGGCACTAATTCCAATATCTCCTTAGGAGTCGTGTTCTCATTTAAACTGACAAGTTTATCTTCTTCTTCCGGCTGAAGCAAGCTGCCAAGTGACTGGAAGAATTCATTTTTCTCTGCAACGCCTTTGAAGTTTCTCTTTGCCCATTCGCTGGTATATCCCAGGCCGCATTTTTGTTGCAGCACCGAGTGAGCGTAAACTATATGTGCGCCTTTCAAGAAAATCGGCACTAATGGCGATAGTTCCTCACTTGCGAAGTCGTCCACAAATTTCTGGCCCGGACTGTTCATTTCTGTCCCTACGACCACGGGCAGGTGCAGTTTCTCGACCAGTTCGATTACATGATAAAGGTTCTTTAGCTTTTGCTCAGAAGTCCCCGGCCCATAGTTGCGATCCGGGATGACATTAATAGCTGCTGCTCCGGTGCTCATAGCCACATTTAGAAGCTCTTCGATAGCCTGCTCACCCTCGCTTGTCCCATCCAGCCACGTCATAGTTGGGATTGCTCCAGCAGCCAGCAGGAATTGATTTGTATCAGCCATGCGTGGAAACGAACCCTTATCCGGCAAAACATATCCAACGCCTCCGCGTTTCATCGTCTTAGCCCGGATTGTATTTAGAAGTTCCCTGCCCTGGGGTAGCTTTGTCGGCTTAATCTGCACACCGAGTTTTTCAGACCAGAATTTAGTAAGCTCATCAGTGTCGCTAAAAATATTCTTTGCCTTGCGTGCGTATGCAAGACATATATGTCGCTCCGTGGCATTGCCCGATGGTGTTAGAATAAGTACATCCTGCTCGTAGTCCAACTCGACCGGCTTTAGATATTGATTAACTCGCAGCATCAAATCTTTGTTTCTCTGCTGTGCTGTTTCACGAAGCCCTCTCAAGAACCCAAGCAGTTCACCCTGTAGCTTTGCACTTGGAACGCCCACACCCATGTGATATGAGATACCAGGCTCTCCGGGAGAATTGATAACTCTATCGGAAAATTCAGGCACAAATACTCGCGTTTCTATGCCCGCACAGCCTTTAAGGCCGAGCATCCTCGCCGCTTCAAGAAATTCCTCAACAGCGTCTAAAACATCAAAATCCACAACTCCAGCGACAGCTAAACCGTGCTTTCGAGCCAGCCATGCAAATTTGCTCGGTGAATAGCCGTAACTATTGTAGGAGAAAAAAGTATGACAGTGCAGATTTACCCGCCGGACTTGTGGCGGGTAAACATCCGTGCCCGGTTGCGGTAAAGTAACCTCGCCGGATGAGACCTTCTCACACAGCGATAATAGAGCTTCCTTTCGCTCGGCAGGATCGAAACTATCTAATTTGTGTTCAAGTTCTTCTATCAAGTTACCGGCTCTGTGAAAATTGTTCAATTTTATCCGCCTTCGGCGGAGTTTATAGTTGATTGTTCATCGGCGAACTATGAAAAGAGTAGGTAGGGTGAGGCTTTTATCCTTTACAGTCCCTAAGAAACGAAGAAGGGATGCTTCTGTGTAATACAATTGGTGGGCTAAAGCCCACCCTACGACTAGTATATTTTATTGTACTGTTCGCGCCAGATTTCACTATCTTGCGGCTGGTATTCTTTCAGTTGGTAGGGTGGGGCTTGCCCCACCACAACATAATTGGTGGGCTAAAGATTGCCCGCCTTTGGCGGTGACCACCCTACGGCTAGTATATTTTATTGTACTGTTCGCGCCAGATTTCACTTTCTTGCGGCTGGTATTCTTTCAACTCAAACGAGTTGCGTACAATTTCTCTAACTTCTGCCAGCGATTTAACCTGGCCTGTTGCTCTGGCTTGCATCAGGATATTGCCGCTAGCGGTTGCCTCTATTGGGCCGGTGATGACTCTTTCGCCCAAAGCATTAGCTGTGAACTGACAAAGCAGCTCATTCTGTATGCCTCCTCCGACAACGTGAAGTATGTCAATTTCGTATCCGGCAATATCCTCAATTGCTTCCATTACCGATTTGTATTTCAAAGCAAGGCTCTCAAGCAGCATTCTTATCATTTGTCCTTTGTCGTTGGTTGTCGCTTGTCCTGTTTTAGAAAGGTATTCATTTATTCTCTTTGGCATGTCACCTGGCGCGAGAAAGTCGGTGTAATCAACGTCAATATGACCTGCAAATGGCTCAGCTTTTTCAGCCATTCTACTGAGCTGGACATAAGATAGGTCTTGGCCTTGTTGTTGCCACTGTCGTTTGCACTCCTGCACCAGCCACAAACCCATAATATTTTTCAAAAGGCGAATTGTATTTTCAACTCCTCCTTCATTTGTGAACTCGTACTCAAAGGTCTTGTCATTGATGATTGCATTTGGTACTTCGATGCCCATAAGCGACCATGTGCCCGAAGAAAGATAAGCCCATCTTCCATCGGCAGCAGGAACAGCAGCAACCGCCGACGCAGTATCATGAGAAGCTGTCGCAATAATCGGTATCTGGGTACAGCCGAGTTCTTCAGCAACTTGTTTACTTAGCTGACCGACGATCGTGCCGGGTTCGAAAATAGCCGGCATGATATCGATCGGAAGTTCCAATTTGTTAAACATCTGCTCTGACCACTGCCCCGTTTTCATATCCATAAGTTGAGAGGTGCTGACAAGAGTGTATTCGCCGAAGGCTTGTCCGCACAGATAATACGAGATTAAGTCCGCCATGAAGATTAGCTTTTTGGCTTTAGCCAAAACATCTGAATTTGTTAGTCGCATTGCCAGGAGTTGATAGACCGAATTTAGCTGCATAAACTGGATACCGGTATTTTCGTAGATTTGGCGTTTACTTATAAGCTCGAAAGCCTTTTGCATGATTCCATCGGTTCGGCTGTCACGGTAATGGTAAGGATTTTCGATTAGTTTTCCATCGTCTCCGATAAGTCCGAAATCGACGCCCCAACTATCAACGCCGATTCCTTCAATTCTGTCGTTAGCTTCTTTTACTGCTTTGCGTATGCCGACCCTAACCTCCGAGAGTAGCTGGCTAAAATCCCAGCGCAGCGTCCCTTTCTCTTGGATCGGCCCATTACTAAAGCGGTGAATTTCCTCAAGACTCATTTTCTTATGCGAGAGTGAACCGAGCATCACTCTGCCGCTCTCAGCACCAAGGTCAACCGCGATATATTTTTTCTTTTCTGCCATCTCCGACTCCTCATTATGCGTATTTAGTGACAATAAAACGTTTTATAATCCGGATTCTTCGCTATTGCAAATTCAAAATCAGATGTAACCTACTGCTTGTTCCTGGTAGATTTTCTAAAAAATCCTTGCAAAATTAGTAGCTTTTGCGATATAATTTTCTTTGCAGTACAACTGAAGGGAGAATATTCAAATGAGTAATCCCCGCATGAGGCAGGTCAATTGCGATATTTTGCGCTTCCGGTCTTATGTTCTATCAAAGTCCCTAATGCTCAATCTTAATAGCTACATTATTCCTATAGTACACAAAGACAGGTGTAAGATGAAAAGGATAACGTGTTTAATCATGATTTTAGTAGCAGCAATGCCCGGTCTGGCAATGGCTGAAGAGCCAGTTTATTTTGCCGATGCGAACCTCAAAGCGTGTGTGGAAGCTAAATTGAAAATTACAGACCCAACGCCGACGGACATGCTAGGGTTGACTGACCTTAGTGCCCGTGATAGAGGCATATTGGACCTTACAGGTCTGGAGTATGCGACCAACCTGACCTGGCTTGACCTCGGCGGCAACAGCATCACGGATATCAGCCCCTTGGCCGGGCTGACCGACTTGGCTGAGCTTTTCCTCGGTGGCAGCATCACCAACATTAGCCCTTTGGCTGGACTGACCAACCTGAATGCGCTCGGCCTCTGGGGCAACAGCATCACAGACATTAGCCCCTTGGCCGGACTGACCAACCTGACTTGGCTTTACCTGGGCAGCAACAATATTACGGACATCAGCCCTCTGGCCGGGCTGACCAACCTGACTGAGCTTTGGCTCCATTACAACAACATCACGGACATCAGCCCCCTGGCCGGACTGACCCATCTGACGTTGCTGAATCTCCGTGATAATCCTACGTTTGATCAAGATGCATGTAGCATTTACATTCCGTTGATTTTTTTAAATAATCCTGGCATCAGGTTCCTCTACGATCAAAATCCCTGTGGCTGTGAAACGCCTGCTTATTTCTCTGATGCCAACTTAAAGGCAGCCGTTGAGACAGCCTTGCGAAAAACCGATCCAACGCCGACAAACATGCTGAGGTTGACATACCTTCATGCCTGTGAAATAGGCGTAACGAGCCTTGCAGGCCTGGAGTATGCCACCAACCTTGCTTATCTCAATCTCAACAACAACAACGTTACGGACATCAGCCCATTGGCCAGCCTGACCAACTTGGATAGGCTTTGGCTCGGGGACAACAGCATCATAGACGTCAACGCATTGACCGGCCTGACACACCTGACTGACCTTGACCTCTGGGGCAACAGCATCACGGACGTCAGCCCCCTGGTCGGGCTGACCAACCTGGATAGGCTTTGGCTCGGCGGCAACAACATCACAGACATCAGTCCCCTGGCTAGCCTGACTAATCTGACTAAGCTCTACCTCTGGGATAACAGCGTCGCCGATATCACCTCCCTGGCCGGTCTGACCAGCCTGACCGACCTTGACCTCGGTAACAACAGCATCACAGATATCAGCCCATTGGCTGGGCTGACCAGCCTAACTTGGCTTTACCTGTGGAGTAATAGCATCATAGACATTAGCCCTTTGGCCGGACTGACCAACCTGACTGAGCTTCAGCTCTGGGACAATAGCATCACGGACATAAGCCCTCTGGCCGGGCTGACTAACCTGACTAAGCTTTATCTCTACTTAAACAGCATCTCTGACATTAGCCCTCTGGCCGGGCTGACCAACCTGACTGTGCTTAGGATCCGGAGCAACAACTTCACGGATATCAGCCCATTGGCCGGTCTGACCAACCTGACAATGCTTGACCTCTACGGCAACAGCCTCACGGACATCAGCCCATTGGCCAGTCTGCTCAACCTGACTTGGCTTAAGCTCCAAAACAACAGCATCACGGACATCAGCGCCCTGACGGGGCTGACTAATCTGACCTGGCTTAGGCTCGGGGACAATCCGCTCGATCGGGATGCTTATTGCTATGACCTCCAGGCGATTATAGATTCAAATCCAGGATTGGTATTCTTGCGTTTCAATACCCTCAATACCAATCCGCCCGAAGGTGTATCGGCCTCGGATGGGACGTTTGCAGATAAGGTCCAAATCACCTGGGAGGCCTTGTGCCCGGCTCCTGGCAGGACCGATACGTTCCAGTACATGGTATACCGCTCGGGTTCTTTGGGTGGCGCAAAAGAGGCAATCTCCGGTTGGCTTACCACCACATCTTTTAACGATACAGCGGCATCTGTTGGAACTCATTACTACTACTGGGTCACGTCCAACTACTCAACGACGTTCAGCAATGCAAATGAAGGATGGTGCGCCACATACATTTTATATGTGGACGACGATCAAGCCGGTGATCCAAACTCTGATGGAACTGCGGAACATCCCCTGGGTACTATTCAACAAGCTATTGATGAGGCTGATAATGGATGTACGATTATTGTCAAACCTGGAATATATTATGGAACTATTGACTTTAGTGGAAAGCCAATTACAATAATGCGTTTTGAGCCTAATATACCTGCCATATTATCCGATACGATAATCGATGCAAATGAACTTGGTACAGCCGTCACTTTTAACAATGGCGAAGATTCCAATAGTGTTCTCAACGGTTTCACTGTTACGCATGGTCATGCTGAATCAGCAGGTGGCATTTATTGTTATGGTAGCAGCCCAACGATTTGCAACTGTCTGATAGTCGGAAATCGCGCCTATAGTGACACTGGCGGCGGTGTGTATTGCGTTGATAGCAATGCCATATTCGAGAATTGTACCATAAGTGGCAACTATGCAAGTTTGGAGGGGGCAGGACTATATCTGTGCGACAGCAATGTGGTGATTGTCAATTCCATCATCTGGGACAATCTGCCACAGGAGATCGAAACGGCGTGTGGACTTGGTCCTGTCATAGCCTATAGCGATATAGGCGGCAGTTGGCCAGAGCAAGGTAATATAGGTGCCGACCCGTGTTTCATTAACACAGGCTATTGGGATCTTAATGGAACACCTGAAGATCCAAATGATGATTTATGGGTTGATGGTGATTACCATTTGAAATCACAGGCTGGCAGATGGGACCCGAACAGTCAAAGCTGGGTTGTTGATGGTGTAACCAGTCCTTGTATTGATACTGGCGATCCGAACAGTCCTGTTGGAAACGAGCCAGCCCCCAACGGCAATAGAATCAATATGGGTGCCTACGGCGGCACACCAGAAGCGAGTATATCTTTATCAACCGAACCTGATGTGCCCGAATGACATGAGAAGTGCTGCTATGATAGGGAAAATCTCAGATGCAAGTTAAGCAGTCGAAAGTGCCTGACCCGGCTGGAAACGCATTTTGGCCTGGCCAATCTGATTGAAACTTCCGGTGATGCAAATCAGGTCTTCTCTTCCAATGAAGCTATCACACCATGATAGCTAAGATACAGTCCTAAGTATTTTAAATACTAAAAGATTTCTTCTTTGCACTGCCGGTTGTCCTAATATATCATTAGAAATCTCGTGAGAAGGAATAAGGATTTTATTAGTCTTAAAAACAGTTGATGACAATTAGCTTAGAAAAAGCAAATCTTATAAACTGTTATGGCTAAAGGCACATATCTAACCGCACCGCTCCCTACAAAAAAAATGCCTGCGGGCATACCGTATATTCTCTCCAATGAAACTGCCGAGCGCTTCGCATTTTATGGCATGACTTCCATTTTGGTTATTTTTATGACCAAATACCTAATGGGTCAGGATGGCTCACTCAACATCATGTCAAATGAGCAGGCAAAAACATGGTTTCATCTGTTCAACTCCGCGGTATATTTCTTGCCGATTATAGGCGCGCTGATCTCAGATATCTGGCTGGCTAAATACAGAACGGTAATATATTTTTGCCTGGTGTATTGTGTAGGTTTTATCGCATTAACACTGGACCATACCCGTCTTGGACTCGGAGTTGGTCTGGTACTGATGGCTGTTGGTTCTGGAATAATCAAACCCTGCGTCTCAGCAAACGTAGGTGACCAATTCGGAAAGACCAATGAACGCCTAATACCCAGAGTATATGCATGGTTCTACTTTTCTATAAATCTGGGAGCCTTCATATCCATGTTTCTCTGTCCCTGGCTGTTAGATAGATTTGGTCCGTACATTGGATTCGGTGTTCCTGCTGTACTAATGATCGTGGCAACCATCGCTTATTGGCTGGGCCGAAGGAAACTCGTGCATATTCCTGCTGCTGGCCTGGGTTTTGTCAGGGAAAGCTTCAGTGGCGAAGGACTCAGAGCCATAGTCAGACTGGCTACTCTCTATTTTTTCGTGGCTATGTTCTTTTCGCTGTTTTACCAGTCACAATCCGCATGGGTTTTGCAGGCAGAAAATATGAATCTTAGATGGTTAGGATTTACCTGGCTACCTGAGCAACCTCAATCTATAAACCCCCTCCTGATTATGGTTATGATTCCTCTGTTTTCTTATGTGATCTATCCCGCTATAAACAGGGTGTTTCCTTTAACGGCACTTCGCAAGATCACAATCGGTCTGTTTGTGACAGCCCTGTCTTTTGTTGTGTCAGCCTGGATTGAAGTGCAGATTGTCGCTGGGTACAAGCCAAGCATCGGCTGGCAAGGGTTTGCTTATGTAATTCTTACAGCCGCTGAAATAATGGTTTCAATCACATGCCTTGAGTTCTCGTACACACAGGCACCTAAAAAGATGAAATCCTTCATACAAGCGCTGTTCCTACTATCTATATCCGCAGGCAACGCATTTACAGCAGTTGTCAATTGGTTTATTGAGAATGAAGATGGTACTACCAAGCTAACGGGGCCACAATACTACTGGTTTTTCGTAA
>Ga0307437_1002367_pt1 | contig 11757 bp, 10 predicted proteins | sample SalMarWE160390MG_FD_202146 | JGI IMG/M metagenome (GOLD analysis project Ga0307437, IMG submission 202146) | Salt marsh sediment microbial communities from the Plum Island Ecosystem LTER, Massachusetts, United States - WE1603-90 | ecosystem: Environmental > Aquatic > Marine > Intertidal zone >...
CCGCCAGCGATGTTAAGATAATATCTCCGGTCATAATACAGTGCTGGGCTGACCCCATCGAGACCCGGATCCGTTCCCGTCGCATTTCCAGACATTATCGCTCTAATACTATTTTGCTGGGCTAATCTAAATGCGGTAGCACTTATGAGCATGTTACAAGGCGTACAGAACTCACCAGCCTTCGATAGAAAGGTTCGCATTAGTTTGTGCAAAAAATGCTGCTGCGGCCTGTAAACAACCAAGTCTACATCTAACTGATCTACCAGATGTTCGATATTACGAATGGCGTCAACGTGCTGAAAGCCGTTATTAATATTGAAAGCCAGCGGTTTAAGGTCAAATTCATTGACTAGAACATAAAGAATGTAACTGCTTTCTTTGCCTCCACTTAAAGGAACTAGGCAATCATACTTGCCCTTTCCTCTCAAACTTCTAATGATTTTCTCAAATCTTTTTCTTGTATGCTTACTCTGCAAGCCTCGGTTGGCGCCTCGGTAACTTTCAGCCCCTCTGCAGTACTTGCATTTGCCGTCTCCATCGATATCTACTCCGGGCAGATCCGCTGGTAATATGCACAATGAACATCGTTCCGGCATTTTTTATCTTCCTTATGTTTGACTTCGATATGTTTTTTATTGCTAATTAACTCAAACTGACCTATTTACTAACATTATTATTGATAAGTCTTTTATTTGCAAAGACATATATCGCCTTGTCATTCTGAGCCCTTCGCTCCGCTCAAGAGTAAACTCCACGAAGTGAAGCGAAGAATCTGGCCAGAGAAAATATGGTTTTTCTTTTGCTAAAGCCGGATGCTTCGCCTTTCGGCTCAGCATGACAATAAAAACGGTCAGTTTGAGTAATCAAATAGGGGCAATGAGGCCTTCATGTTACCTCGGCACCTTGAAGTTATGTGCCAATCACCTCTGAACCAGATCGGAAAACGCAGAAATGCTTCTTAAAGATTCCTTTTAAGAATATCGCTATTCATTAGCAGATTCTTCCAACTCACAATGCTATAAAATCCAGCTTTCAAGTAAGCTTTTGCCGTCAGCAATGGTTGACTTTTTCCATTCCTACTAAATAATCCAACAACCAGCCAATAAGGAATCCTTAGCAAGAAAAAAAGAGATGTAAAAAGACGAGCAAACGCAAATTCAATCGCACTTCTATGTAACCTGATAAACGTCAACTTACTACCACATAGTTGCAATTTGAACTCGTCAGCCATCTGGTTTGTGGTTTGACCACCGTAGTGAATTATCTTAGGCTGGGGAGTAAACATTACTTTCCAGCCATTCTTCTTGAAGCGATAACACCAATCTGGGTCGTCACCGTAGACAAAGTACCTTTTGTCCATAAGGCCCACCTGATTTATTGCCTCACTCCTGACCAAAGAAAAACAGCCACAAACTGTTTCCACCTCCCTGACATCCTCGTAGTCCCACCAGGTCATGTGCTCTCTCCCAAAAAATCTACTCTTCGGGAACATTTTATAAAGGTACATTGCAGATAAAAACATGTTCAAAGCTGATGGGTACATAAAACAGGTTCTTTGCAACGTCTTGTCAGGGTTTAATACTCTGCACCCAACTACTGCTGTTCTCGGATGAGCATCCGCGAACGCAACCGACTTAGCTATCGCATTATCGAGCACGATAGTATCGGAATTTAAAAGCAACACATATCTTCCTCTCGCTACCTCGATACCTTGATTGTTAGCTTCTATGAATCCCTTATTCTCACTGTTCTTTATGATCTTCACCTCAGGAAACTCATTAGTCACCATTTCCACGCTTCCATCTTTTGAACCGTTGTCGACATAAATGACTTCAAATTCGACCGCCTTGGTCTGTTCATAGACTGATTTCAGACAACTTTGCAAAAGATCTTTGACATTCCATGCAACAATAATTATGGATACGTCCACTGTTTGCTGAACAGGCTGCTCAGAACTTCTAATCCGCTTACTTTTAGATAACGTTCGCTTACTCATTCCAGAAGTTCACTATTTGAATCGCGCAAGTCTATCAAGCTGAGATAAAGTATTTCAACAATCTATTGCTTATCTATTTTTTTAAAGGTCCTAATGTTGTAGTATTCATCCTTGTTATAGTCCCCAAAACAGTCTTTATGCTCGTACAGGTCCTTAATTATGTCTTTCACCGCATATTGTGGCTGAAAACCAAGGTATGTTTTCGCCCTGTCAATTGCGACCTTGTAGTTCCGGAAATCCTCTTTGTTATTGATTGTAATACCTATTTTCTCGCCGGTTAGCTTCTCGATTTCAGATTTGACCATATCCCCGACCTGGCCAACAGTGTAGTTGCCCGATGCGATGTTGTAGACACCATTTAAAGAGTAATTCGCCTGTATTGTACGCAGATACGCGTTGGCGGCGTCCCTGATATCAAGAATGGGCCGCCAGATTGACGGATTGTCCACGGTTATCTTCTTTTCCGTTATAGCGCACTTGAACATCGTGTTCACAATCAAATCCATTCTCATTCGAGGGCTAAAACCACAGACGGTGCCTTGGCGTAAAGCGATTACAGAAAAATTATCATCATGAAGCTGCATCACTCCTCTTTCACCCTGCAACTTCGAGATTCCGTATGGGTAACCACACGTAACAGCACTATCCTCATCATAAAGCTCATTAACGGTGTAACCATAGACCGAACAGGATGAAGCGTAAACGAAGCGCTTGACACCGGATTTTTTCGCTATAAAAGCCACGTACGAAGGCAAAGCCCCATTGAAAACGAAATTTTTTGCCGGGTCAAACTCTGCCATCGGATCATTGGACAGGCCAGCCATGAATATGACTTGATCGTACTGCTGCAGGTCTTTCTCTTTGCACGTAAATAGGTCCTTTTTAACAACCTTGACATCCTTAGGGAGATAATTGCCAAACCACAATAGGTCTACAACATCAACATCATATCCATGTTCAATCAGCACCGGCACTAAATATGAGCCGATGTAACCAGCGCCACCAGCGGCTAAAATCTTCATTAGTCTAACTCCTATCGTTTTGTATTACCTGCGTGTAGCGGTCACAATTCAGTGACGTATCCATGGGCACAGCAAAATCCACATCGTGTATAGAAAGTTTTCCAATATCTCTTGAGCCATCCAGACTGCCAGCATATTCGAATACAGTTTTTCTCTTTCCGCCAACATGGATAACACCGGTCAAATTCTTATTTAGTAACTTACTGATCATCTTCGCTATCGTCGATACACTTTCTCTGCTGGTCCACTGGTCTACAAAAGCTCTATCATAAGTAAATACATTAGGACCGAAGCTTGTGCGTACAATCAGTGACTTGTCGTACATCTGAGCTGCACACTCACCGCCCAATTTCGACCATGCGTATCTATTTACTGGGTATACGGTGTCGTCCTCTTTATAATTTCCTTTGTCACCCTTGAATATATAATCCGTAGAAATGTAAATTAGACGCATGTCTAACTCCATACACAATCTAACAACATTGCAGGTCCCAATAATATTCACGTCGAGGGCTCGTTTAGGATTTTTTTCTATCAAGGGCGGAGATGTGAATGCAGCAGCATGAACAATGAGTTCATAGTCACCAGCTTCAATGTAATCTCTCATTTGCTCGTAATCGGTGACATTAAAATCCTTTGAAGAAGGATAATTTATTTCGGGCAACAGCTTGCTGAACTCCGTACCTAATAGTCCACCGCCGCCGGTAAAAATAATCTTTGAATAATCCATCATTGCTAACCTTCTACACGGTAGTTACCTCATAACTTGCCGTAGATGAAATTACCTGAATTCTTGTTATTGGCCCACTGCCTTACCGAGAAGCCGTTCTTGTCTTTGTCCGTAATCAGATTTGTTGAGGGAACGATATCATCGAAGAGCTGTTTAAGGCCTTTATTGCATAGTCTCCAATCAATATCTTTAGCCAGCGGTGATATACCAGCCTCACAACCCGGGCTGTACTGGCCTGAGCAAAAGTATTCGATCAATGTATCTTCTGTGAAGAAGTTGCCGTGCGCAAATCCTGGAGGGACCCAAATCCACTCCTGGTAATCATCTTCGTAGTCCGACGGCATGTCATAGAGGATTATCTTACCAAAGGTTGGAGAACCCTTACGTATATCCAAGACCATATCAACCATCCTGCCATTAAGTGTACGTACGAGCTTACCCATATATGGATTCCACTGGAAGTGCATGCCTCTGACAGTTCCTTTTTTCGAATAACTTTCATTGGCCTGGACGAATTCTATGTCTTTCGTGAAATCCATATCGGGGTGGTTTTGAAAGTCGCTTTTCCTGTAATGTTCTGCGAAATAACCCCTGTGGTCACAGAACCGGGCGAACCGTATGACCTTGACCTCACTTATGAGCAATGCCTTAACATCCAACAACTTCATAGGAAAATCCCTTAATCTTTACAACATAAATTACTGTCCATAAAATCAACATCTGCGCAAATATATGTTGGCTTTAGATAACCGAATTATGTTACGAAACAATCTAAAGTTCAACACCTCACGAGTATAGCATTCCTTCTCTGAAGGCGATACTACCTGTCCCAATCAAGGTCGGCATGATACCACAGAATCCGAGCATGATGTAGAAGATGTTTATGGGCGGTCCAAACAACATAGTTGAGGTCATCGCCCCAAGTGTACCAAATAGTGCCGCTGCCAAACACCAGATAAGCCCGTTGTCTAAATCTGATAGACTTAGTTTAGCAGCTTGTATAAGCCTCCTTATAGCCACAAAAATCACGCCAAAAAATGGCACCAATGCTATTAGTCCATATCTGAATAGGATTACAAGATAGTGGTTAACCATATCGACTTGTGGGCGGTTATCGATCTTCGCAGACCACTCAGCACTGGCTTGCTCGGCTGCCCCAGTACCATCTCCATAGCCTACCAGCCAATGACCAGACATGCCACCTTCAAACAGCCCAACATGGATTAATCTCGCCCGATACCAGGCAGTTGAGCCGCTAAAAGTAAATCGGTCGATAACCTCGTAGAAGTGTCGATTACTAATAATCTCAACAAGTGCGCAGAGAACGATAACCGTTGCTATGCCAACCTTCCAATACTTTCTGTAACTGAAGAACGCAACAAATGGTATTGCAAGGCCTACTGCCAGCCAGGGTCCAGCCGACATGGACGAAAAGACGCCAACGACCATCAATCCTAAGCCTACCCAATAAATCCACCTGTTTTTTCTCACATAATTTAAAACACCCGCACAAATAGGCCCCAGCATAGCGAAAAATAAGCCGAACATAATTGATACACCGAAAGTTACATCTGCACGGTAGAAACCAAACCTTGATAAAGGAATGTATTCCTGTGAACCCCATGCTGCATATTGTCTCATAAAACCCGCTGGATTATGTCCTGTCAGACACTGGTATAGACCAATTAAAGAAAGAGGAGCAGCTATAACTAAAATGCTCTTAAGCAACAACAGATAGTCTTGCTTTTTGGTAACTATCAACCGAACAGCAAAGTATGGCAAAACCATATCGAAGACCGCTCCTGCCCGGTTTTCAAGAAAGGCCATGGCCGGTGATCCCGTCATGAATCCAGCTACAATTTGGGCCACGAAGTATACGATCAGCAGCTTATCCAATAAAATTAACTTGAAATTCCATGGCAGACGAGTCCACAAGAATATCTTCAAATAAATAGCAAGGATTACTATCCTTATCAACGTAAAATCTATTGTTCCTACCGGCACTGAAAGAAAAGTAGGATAGTATGCAAAAGCCGCTATATATATGATTAGCCCATAAATCGGCCGAAGATATATTACTAACGCACAAGCCAATAACGCAATTATAAGAGTAACGCTTTGCGTAAGCGTTTACCCCAAACTCGAAAAGCCGAATCATTGCTGATACAAAAGCAAGATAATAAACAGCTTCTGAATAACTTTTAGAAAATAGGTGTGATAGCATCTTGCGCTCCATCCATATCATGTGGCGGCTCAACACGTAACTCCTCTAATATGTGTCGGGCCAACATCATTATCTCAAGATTGTCCACGGATAAATTTATGCCGCGAGCAACCATAAACGCATCATCGTATGTATGCATGCCTTCCAGTTCTGTCTTCTTAAAAATGGTGCTGTCAGCCAGACCCAATTTCAGATCATATCCGTCGTGCGGAATAGCGATTAAATCCGCGGCCTTTCCAAAAGTAGAATCAGCATGGGCAACCTGCTCGGGTGACATCATGCGTATACCATGCGAACCAGTAGGCCAGTATAGCTGCTCACGCATAAGAACCTTTCTAATCACCGCTTCACCCGTTTTAGGGTCTTGTAATTTCATTAAGTCAGCAGCCAATTGCTCACGCGTCTGTTGATACTGCTCAACATGAACAGCGCCCTGGGGTTCACGACCAGCAAGATTTATAAAGATACGTCCCGGTATCAGGCAATAAGCCCGTGACTTAGTCGGATCGATCGATAACGGATGTGACGGCTTTTTTGATGTACGGATCCAACCCAATTCAATCAAATAACGTGACAATTGGACTTCGTATTTGATTGGACAAAAGCCGTGGTCACTGAATATCATAAGCGGCGTATTTTCAGGCAAAGATTCTAAAAGACGGCCGAGGAACTCATCGATTCGATGATAATAATTGAAAAAGGCTGGAGCATACTCAGGATCATTCTGTACCATTTTCTCCAATAGGAAGTGATTGATACGGTCTGTACCCATAATATGGGTATGAAAAAAGTCCCAGGATTCTTCGTTCAAAAAGTGAAACATGGCTTCCATGCGGGCTTCGAGAGTTGCGTGTAGATCGTTTATCATGGCGCGCTTGTCCGATCGGCCTAGCGCCGCATCGCTGTCAATATGGTACCCTATGGAGCGCAGGTAATCGCACACACCAACAGGATAGGCAACCTTTTCCAAAGACGTAGACAAAAATCCTCCAATCATTATTCCGTTTACGGGCTGGGGTGGATATGTTGTAGGCACATTCATAGCAAACACACGCTTTCCCGTCCTTGAAAGTAACTGCCATATATCCTCCGTAGCCCTCGTGGCGGAATTTGGGAACATAATTTCGTAGGTCCCGGGACGTCGGTCAATAAAACCATATATGCCATGCTTACCAGGATTCATACCCGTCATATATGTCGACCAAGCAACACATGAAACCGTAGGCTGCACAGAGCGCATTTTTCGTATGCCAAGCTGAGAGACAAGGGTAGCCATGTTCGGCATGTAACCTTGGTCGATCAGGCGCGAAAGCAAATCGTAAGGCACACCATCTATACTCAAAACGACAAATTTTGGATTATTAGATACCATTTTATCAACATCCTTTTGACATCAACAATATAAAGACCATAACTTGTTTTCTACACTCAAAACTGATATACATCTTCGTTTAATATATTGCGCTCTTCTATATACCGAATTGAGGAATCTCTCAAACTTTTTCTCTTATTCTTCGCAGGCTGGTACTACAGGTAGCCAAGATCCCTTAGCTGCTTCTTAAGAAGCTCTTCATCTTCGTCGGTCATCTCTTCAGCACTATTAATTGTCTCCTTATGTCCTCCACCTTTTCCAGCAGATTCATCTCTAGCCCGTTTGATGGGGTACTGTGCCAGATACTCCGGATTGACAATGCTCTCAAGCACCCTGCCATCCATCTTCACAGGAACAGGTTCATCAAAAAGATACAGTATCGTGGGCGCAATATCACATACTGTAACTCCCTCGATTCTATGGGATGAAATGTCAGGTCCGTCTGCAATAAATATCCCATTCATACGATGAGAACCAGTATGTCGCGGCGAAAAAGGTCGTTCCTCAAACAATTCTCCTTTGAACTGGTCCTTTAGCACAACGCACCTGTAGTTATTGACTCCAACGATAAGATCGGGATGATTGCATAGCATTGTATCCTCCACTTTATTAGGTGAGCGGATATCAAACTCAAGGTTATGTTTCCTACCCCAGACTCGAAGTTTATCTGCAATTTCAACTGCTAACTTCTGTCTCTGCCCAGGAGACTTAATGAGATTATCGTTTATGTATACTCCACCAAAGGGTATCGTATGGCCTGGATCAAAAGCCACACTCCTTTCAAGATCGATCTGGCCAAGCGTGCCGGAGCGGAGCACACTCTTAGCTTTTCTACCCGTCTCGTAAAGACCCGAAAGAAACCTATTCAACCTCATTGCCCTTGCAATCGTTCGTGCCGAAGAGTAAATCAGCTTCTTAGCTATATGCGATGTCCTGCTGAGCCGTCCCCGCCGTACAAGATAACCTTCACGCTCAAGCCAGGCATTCAACTTAAAAATCTGGTCATTTGGCCCGAAGCCATGGTCCGAAAGAACAACCAGATTGGTATCTTGCCCAACGATGTTCTTGAATTCACCTATTGCTCCATCGATTATGCCCCAGATTTCTTTGAACCTCGCATGTATTTTTTTGCTATTATCGCCCTGGTTAAGTGGGTGACTCTCATCTATATGGTGCCACATAATATGCTGCAACCAATCGGTTCCTGATATAACAAGCCAAAAAAGGTCCCAATTTTTATTTTTCAGCAAGTAAGTTGCAACCCGAACCTGTTTGTGCAGTACTTTCTTAAGTTCGCTTAAGAATAGTTCTGTGTCATCGTAGCGAGCATCGTGATAGGGTATGTATAGTCTATACTCTCCCCCTGCTGCGTCATTGAGTTCCTTCTTTAGGGTCGCCGGAAAAGTATACTGCCTATCGGATGACGCGCCAATGCCTGCTGTAAGAAAACCATTGACCTCATACGGTGGCATGCACAAAGGATAGTTAAGAATTCCTACCCTTTTTTCTTTTGCACTGAGATAATCCCAAACTGCTCGGCCCTTGAAATCCGCGGAGCTAATGCCTTGCAGTTTATAACTATCTCCTCTTTTGTAGTTGAAGTCGTAGATTGCTGTCCTGTCCGGTTTCATGCCTGTGGCTAAAGACAGCCAGGCTGGGCCACTTATAGGAGGTATGGTGCTCGTCATTGGACCAGATGCCCCCTGCTCTATGAGACTTGCTATGTTAGGCATTATGCCTTCCTTGACCAAAGGATTAATCACATCGAAAGTTGCGCCATCAAGACCTACTATGAGAATCTTACGTTCCATGAATCACCTTAACGTACTATCCACACCCCTATCCACCAGAGCCAATAGTACCATGCTCTGCATTAAAAAATCACATTGAATCAATTGTCTGTAGCGCTGTCTCCAACTTATCAATAGAGCTACCCCAATTGAAATTTTTTACTGTTTCTCCTGCGTTCTTAACTATTCGACGACGCAGCTGTTCATTATTAAGCAACAACTTAACCTTGTCGACGATTCCATCCACATTGCCAACCTCCGTTAAGAAACCATTTTCGCCATCTTTGATAATATCCTTTGGGCCACCACAATCCGTCGCGACAACGGCACAACCGCAAGCCATGGCCTCCAATATGGGGGCAGGAAATCCTTCTGAGCGACTGGCCAGAATCCAAACTAAACTTCGGGAATAGATATATCGAGCCTTTTCAATCGATGGCAGCCTTAAATATATATCCGATGGAATCTCTCTTGGCCTACGTCCTGAGCCAATGATACGCTGCGGTATGCCAGGGTAATACTTACGAAGTTTATTAAGAACACTCAAAACAACGACCGGATCTTTGCGACGATCATGCTCAAAAATTGTCCCAACTCCATCTCGTTTGCTATCCGGTACCGAAGGATAATATTGATTCGTATCGATACCGTTTGGGATCACTGCAAGAACCTGCTGTCCAGTTATTTTGCTAACGGCCTTTTCCAAATAGGAGGCAACCACAATTTTAGGTACGTTTTCACTCCAACATGCTGTCATAAGCTCATTATCGTCCGGTATCCATCCATGCACATAATGCACCTTTTTGATATCGGTACTCTTTAATCGTCGTACTTCCTTGCAGGACCACAAACCAACAGCTATAACAATTTCATTACTCTCAAAACTAAATTTCGCCAGATCACTAAAAGGCTCAACGCCGCCTTTAAACAGTTGTAGCCAATCATTTCTGCCCGGATAACGAATTCCCAACCATGCTGCGCGTAAATTCCTCCTGGAAAACATTCTATGCTTGCGAACAAGTAAGCGAACCTGATGTCCTCTTTCAATCAAACCATTAGCAGCTATAACGGTGACCCTATTACCACCGGATCTACCACGCCCGGGTAGTATAAACGTAATTTTCATTTAATCTCTTCGACTGAACTTTTGGTGTAATCCATGCCAGCCAGCCACAGTCTTTGCCGCTATCGTGGGGGGAAGAAAAGAAAGAAGATATCTAAGAAGCGATTTGACGGAACCTCTGCTGCCGAGTGCTTGCCGGAATAAATCGCGCGATCTTAAATTATCGCCCACTTTTAACAACTCCATTCCTAATGCTGCCTTACATGCAGATAACTCCTGTTCAACCAACGACTTTTCCGCAGGATTGAGTTTACTATTACGGACAAGCTTTTCATATAAATAAACCAGAGATTCATAGCTGCCGATAGGGTTGGAAATTCGCTGTGTTGATAAATTACACGAAGACACAGCTGGCCTTTTGATGTGTACTAACACGCGTGTAGTCACTGCCCATCTACCTTCAAGCGCCAAACGACACATCAGATCTTGATCTTCAAAAATTGTCAGCCGTGTATCAAACAATCCTGCGTCAAACAGCGCCTTGCGGTTTGCCAATACACACTGGATTCGTGCAAGGCTGTACTTGACCTGATAAGCCAAAGGTCTTTCAACAACACAAGATTTCCCCTTTAAGAATTCGACTAAACCGGTATATTGAAATTGGCTAACCCGCTCTCCATATTCGTTCAGTAAAATTGCGTCCGTCGTATGCAGATAAAGATTCGGATTTTTCTGAACAGCAGCGACCTGTACAGAGAGCTTCTCAGGTAACCACTGGTCATCTGAATCGAGAAAGGCTATCCATTGTCCCTTTGCCTCCACAACTCCACGATTCCTCGCCGCACTAACGCCAGCGTTATCTTGATGTATATAGCTTATCTTATCAAGATACGGCTCCAGCACCTGCTGGGTTTTGTCCGTGGAGCCATCGTCAACCACAATTATCTCGTAATCCCGATACGTCTGGACTAAAACGCTGTCGATCGCTTTGGTCACAAACTCAGCACGATTATATGTAGGGATTATTACACTGACGCAGACAGTCTTGCTGGCCACCACTATGTCCTTACATCCAACTCAAGATAGAAGTCCAGCCAGATAAGCCTCGCCTTATGTAGATAGATTCTGAATATTTTACAAGTAGCCAACATCCCTTAGTTTCTTCTCAATTTGCTCTTGTTCTTGCGTCGTATATTCTGTCTGTAGAGTTGGCTTTTTGAACAGGATATTCTCGTAACTTATTTCGAGCTTTCGACTAAAAGCTTTAACTAAAGGTTTGCCATCTACGTGTTCCGGAATAGGTATCCCCAAGTAGGCCAGTACAGTAGGAAGTATGTCAACGATATTGCCGTCAAGTTCGGCTGCCGTACGTACTCCAGGCCCCTGGAGCACAATTACACCCTCCTGGCTGTGGGTCCCAAAGCCACGCCTGTATCCTCCATATTCGGGTTTCCATATTACCTCATCACCTACGGTATTATACATTCCAAACACTCCACGCCTGTACCGCACTACTAAGTCTGGCACGCAGCCAGAATCGTCCATAACACCGTATATTTC
>Ga0307437_1002370_pt1 | contig 11743 bp, 6 predicted proteins | sample SalMarWE160390MG_FD_202146 | JGI IMG/M metagenome (GOLD analysis project Ga0307437, IMG submission 202146) | Salt marsh sediment microbial communities from the Plum Island Ecosystem LTER, Massachusetts, United States - WE1603-90 | ecosystem: Environmental > Aquatic > Marine > Intertidal zone >...
TCTGTCGAGCATCCGATGTTGACTCATCGATACTACGGGAAACTTTAAATCTGCTTCTGAGGATTTAAGAAGATTAACGGGGAGGTCTAATTCAGATGTCCAATGTCGCGGCGCCTCAAACGGAGAAAGATGCTTGCCGAGCTTGCAACGTAGACTACTTAACGGGTCTTGTCTTTGGGCAACGACCATTTCCACTACTCCGAGAGGACACCTTGTTCATGAACTGTTGCCAGAGCCGTCTTTACACGTTCGAAGGGTTCCACTAAGTCGCAGTTAGAAAACATCCATCCTAGTCCTTCCTTGCATTGCACGATATCATTGGGATAGTCCCAGTGACATGTGACAACAACAGGTGCAAACTTTCCAGAAGGGCTTGAGAGCAGTTCTTCTAGCTGGCTCTTATTGTTCTCTTCGGAGAGTTGTATTTCTTCGCCTTGTCTGCGAGCTAGGAGCATTGGCTTTTCACACTTGGTCCGTAGCGAAAGAAATTCCTCCTGCTGAACAAGCACTACATTGGGTGAGGTTTGGACGGCATCAACAAGGGGCTTGCCCACTAGTTCGACGGCTATGTGTTGCATTAGGGTGCCGCCGTAGAGTGTACGTTGTACGGTATTAGGGCGAATCGGTGACGTACAACGAAATTCCACCGGCTTGCCATGAGCATCAGTGACGAGAATTCCTCCTCTAAGTACGCCATCTTCTACCTCCGCTAGTGTGATGAAAGCTAAGTGGTTGAGTTCCTCTTTCATATCGATCCTCCTAATGTTTAATTTTTTGCTTCATATATCGAAAGTAATAATATTGGACATTTTTTAAAAAGTTTTCCCGTCCACAAAATAATTTTATCGTCCAAAACATATCCTGATATAAGAAAACCTCCGCCCGGAGACAAAATTCGAGTCCCAATTAGCAACTGTTGTGCCAAAATGACTTGACTTTTTAAGACGACTCTGTCTATCCAGAATCAGCCTCTCGTTTTTGTCCAAAAAGTGTTTATTTTTGTTAACTTTTGCAAAAAACTGCGCATTTCTACATATTTTTGTCATTTTTCGCCATTTTTTCAAACATCCCACTTGTGCACTTAAGCTCTTATTTCTTATACACTTATAAAAATCTTTTCTTTGATTCTTACAAAACTAAATGTCCAAAACTTACCACCGCACCAGCTTAATCTCAACCCATGCCGCTGGCCACAAATACTCTAAGTTACCCAAGCATCACAAAGGCACAAAGGTACAAAGTAGCATAGGCACAAAGTAATAAAGAATCTCACTCCTTAATTATCCCAAATTGCCACATCACATCTCATGCCTGAAAAAAGACTGTTACGTCCGATATTATATTTACTTACCTATATTAAATCTCCGACCATCCCGGCCGAGCCGTTCTCAGTCAGAACGACTAAACATAAGTCATTTGCTTTCAAAATTTTGTGGGAATTTCGTAACTTAACCATGAAGTATCGTTCACTTCGGCCATGCGGCTGACCAGCACCACCTTCCAGCAGGATAGTTGCTTTCTCTCCGATAAATTGCTCCCGATACTTTCGCTGCAAAACGGCGTCCAAATCCCGCAATATCCTTGAGCGTTCTTTTATAACTTCAGGATTTATAGTACCTTGCATTAGCGCTGCGGCTGTACCCTTACGTGGCGAAAAGCCAAATATGTGCATTTTGGCAAAGCCAACTTCCTTAGCCAGATCAACAGTCTGCCCGAAGTCAGCATCTGTTTCACCTGGAAAACCAACGATAATATCGGTCGTTATAGCAGGCCGATCCAAACGAGACTTGACCATATCGACCTTCTTGCGGAAATCGTCTGAGTTGTATTGTCTTGCCATTTTTTTGAGTATTTTATCTGAGCCGGACTGAAGTGATAAGTGCAGATGTGGCATAATGTTAGGATGTTCACAGAATGAATCGAGCAGCCGGTCAGTTACATCAGCCGGCTCCAGAGAGCTGAGTCTTATCCGAGCCAAGCCAGGTATCTGTGCCATATTATCGAGCAGCACAGCCAGTTTGTCGTTTTGACCGTTTGCCCATTTCACTCGTCTGACAGTATGCTGTCCATAAGCGCCGAGAAAGACTCCGGTTACGACGATTTCCTTATGGCCTGCTACGACTAAGGATTGTGCCTCTTCCAGTACGATAGGCAATAGCTTGCTGTGAACATGAGGACGTGTTTTAGGTACAATACAGTAGGAGCAGTAGCCATCGCAGCCATCCTGGACTTTCAGAAATGCTCTCGTATGTCCTTTGAATGAATTTAATTGTGTAAGTTCAGCGGTGGTATACAAGTTGTTTTTATTTATGAACTTAGAGGCATTATTTGCTTTAATAGAAGCGTCTTTACATAGCTCATTACTCTGTGAATTCAAGACAGAAGTACTGCCATTCGCTATTTGGCATAACATAGCAGAAAGCTCGTTTCGCTGCCTGACGATGTGGGTGTCTTTGTCAAGGTTGTTCATTTCACCTATTTCAACAGTGGGTAGACAGCCACATGCTACTATAGTGGCATGCGGGCTTTGCTTTTTAGCCTTACGGATGTATTGTCGACTCTTTGCGGATGCGGTGCGAGTAACACAGCAAGTATTGATAACTACAACGTCGACCTTATCGGACATTTTTGTTTGATTCAGTCCAATTCGTTCGAGTAACTCTCTTATTTGCTGGCTCTCATATTGATTAACTTTACAGCCAAGAGTAATTATGGAAAAAGTCTTCACAATGTGTTATAATTTATAAATGTTGGGATAAATTAACAAGACCATAAGATCTCAGTCAGGCCATAAGACGGGAGGTTTGTTATGGCTTTTGTACAAGATGTGGTTTGGGCGATAGACCTCGGTACTAATTCGCTCAAAGCTTTACACTTGGCAATTGTCGGTGACGTCGTACAGGTCATTGGCTTTGATAATATCCAGCACGGCAAGATTCTAAGCGGTTCTGGTGTTAAGGAAGCCGAAAGAGATGAACTGATCGCTTTAAGCTTGCGCCAGTTTGTTCAGCGTAATGATATAGGTGATGAAGCAATCATAATCTCGGTTCCAAGCCAGAACAGTTTTGCCAGGTTCGTGAGTCTGCCACCGGTTGAGCAAAAGCGTATTCCCGAAATTGTGAGGTTTGAGGCGGCTCAACAGATACCCTTTGATATGGACGATGTTCAGTGGGATTGGCAGTTGATGACTGAGGCGGACAGTCCAGAAAAAAAGGTTGGTATATTTGCTATCAAAAACGACGTGGTCAACTCATCCTTGGAGCAGTTCAGTAGGGAAGACATGCAGGTTAGCTATGTCCAGATGGTGCCGATGGCTTTGTATAACTATCTTATGTACGACCGTCCTGATTTAATTAGTTCGGATGAGCGGGCAACGATAATTCTGGACATTGGTGCGGAGAATACCGACCTGGTTGTGTGCACAAAGTCGGCAGTCTGGCAGCGATGCATCCTTATGGGAGGCAATTCTTTCACCAGAGCGATAGCTGATACATTCAAATTGAACTTTATAAAAGCCGAGAAACTAAAGCGTACCGCGCCTGTGAGCAAATATGCACGGCAGATTTTCCAGGCGATGAAACCTGTATTTACTGATTTAGCTTCTGAAGTGCAGCGGTCACTTGGTTTCTATTCCAGCGCCAATCCCAATAAAAAGTTCAGCAGGATTATTGCTATGGGCGGCGGAACGAAATTGCGAGGTTTATTAAAATACCTACAGCAGACCCTTCAAATACCGGTTGAGCGTCCTGATACATTTAAGAGGCTGGCGATAGGCTCCGGTGTCTCGGCAGCGAAATTCCACGGTAATGTAAGCGATTTTGGTATTGTTTATGGTCTGGCGTTGCAGGGTCTCGGCCTTGCGAGGATAGAAAGCAACTTGCTGCCTCGCGCCATCCAGCGTTCGATGGCCTGGACAAGTAAGGCTAAGTACTTCATCGCGGCTGCGTGCATTCTGCTTGTTGTTTCTCTTGTGTGTCTGGCCAGAACGGGGCTGGACAAAATTAGTTATGCCAAGAATAGTCAAATCCGGCAAAGGGTGGGGGGAATAATCAGATCTGCCGATGAGGCCAATAACAAGCTTAACACTGAAAAGCAAAAAGCATCCAGCTACGAGGCTACGATAAAGAAGCAGTTTAAGCTCTTCAAATATCGTGAAGCGATACCGCTGTTGCACGAGATGATACTGTCGGCTTTGCCGAATGCCAAGAGTAATCCTGAGCAGCGAGAGCTTTACGAGGCTTTTGCCAGAGGTGATGTGGAAACATTAATGCAGACTCCTCGCAAGCAGAGGAAGCAATTGTTCGTGACTAACATGTCGATTTTCTATTCGGACGACCTTGAGAATGCCCAGTTCGGCAGCACAGCGATGATGAGAAAAAGGGGAATGGGAGCAGAGGGTGCTGATTTAGACGAGTATGAGCTTGAATTAATGATGAGGGAGCAGCAGATATATGGTGTGGGGGCAAGCCGATACGGATTGATGTCTACTACAGCCGGGCAAGAGGAAGAAAAGGATGCCGGCTTTGTCGTGACGTTAGCTGGATATAGCCCGTATCCGTATAAGGACGTAGGTGAACTATTGGATCCGATTGGGGTGGAAGGACAACCTGATAGATGGGGATTTATCACTCGTCTGATGCACCTTGATGATATTGCTGATGGTAATAGTCCTTTTGAGTTGTATAAGAAAGCTGATGCTGATCACTTCAAGCTTGAGAAGGGGCCCGTTGCCTGGGATGCTGATATGCCTGCCGGCACGGGTGTTCCGGATGTAATACCTGATGAGCGGACAGGTGCCTTAGGCGGCGGTGGAAGCAGCGTCAGCGGCGGTACGCAAATCTTGATTGACCCGATGACGAGTGAGATTATCAGCACGGTTCCTGTCCTGGATGAGTATGGTGAGCCGAAGCTTGACCGGAAAAACACGCAAATACAGCAAGTAAATGACAGTTGGTTCATTTTGAATCTTAAGTTTGTCTGGAAAAATGCTCCTGGACAAACTGAGCAGGGCCAGGCGGAATCTGGTTCTGTAGGTCGATCGAGTGGCGGCAGTACATCTACAGGTAAGTCGATGGGTGAAGTTGAGTGGTGATATAGATGGTAAAGATCAATCTTAAAATTGTGAAAGAAAAACTGAGTGTCTTTCGGCATAATCTATCGCTATTAGTGCCTATCATTATAGCAATAGTTGCTGTAGTTTTATTTATACCGACACGGCTGATTAGCAGCAAGCTAAGGGAGCAAATAGCTAAAGAGACTATCGGCAAGGCTAAAAGGCTTAAAGGCATGGATGTTGTTTCGAGTGATAGATGGAAACAAGAACAGCAATATCAGCAAGCATACGAGAATGATGCAAATCAGATCAAGCAGTTAATGTTGCAAAGCACAAAAAGGGAGCTGCTGAGCTATAAGATTTTTCCCAAGCCAAAGAGTACTTCGATCTTGGTATTCGAGGAGTTTGGCCGGCGTTATCGAGAAGGTGTAGCGGAGATGATAGCTGCTTTGAACGCGATAGACAGTCCTACCCAGGCGGAGATTCAACGAACTCTGCAACAGCTGACGACGGCTCGTTCATCGCGTATTGGGGACAGAGGGCGATTTCCGACGACCTCATCAACGCCGTTGAGGCCATCTTTGTATGGTTTATATGGGGGGCGAGGAAGAAGCGAAGCTGAAGAAAAGGTTGTGGATGAGATATGCAGAGGAAAAGCCAAATTGGGTAGTGTTTATGCCAACATTGCTGATCTGGCGGGATACGATTTCTGGGGCGAGTATAAGTATGATGCTGGGATAGACAAAGAGACGGAGGATTGTTGGTATTGGCAATTAGGTTATTGGGTAATCGAAGATATTATCGATACAATAAAAAAGTTGAATTCAGGCTCGGATAGCGTTTTCACTTCACCGGTTAAGCGACTTATGGGCGTGAAGTTTACACTTGGCCAGGCGAATGTAAGGACATTCAGAGGCGGCAGGAGGGGTTCGCTGAAAAAGAAGGATACGGGCGAGAAACCTGCCTATATTGTTTCGCTAGAAGATGGCCTGACTATACCCTGCACCGAAAGAGTCTGCGATGATGATATTGATGTCATACATTTCGATGTTACGGTCCTTGTCAGCTCCAAAGCTGTCTTGCCCTTCATGCAGGAACTTTGCAGCGCAAAGGAGAATAAATTCCGGGGATATCTTGAGCAGAAAGCTGAAAAGACTTTCAAACACAATCAGATAACGATTCTCGAAAGTAACATAAACCCAGTTGACCATGAGGGGATACTTCATGACCTTTACCGCTACGGTGAAGATGCTGTGGTCGAACTCGATTTGATATGTGAATATATATTCGTTAAGGAAAGCTACGAACAGATCAAACCAGAAGCTGTGAAGGAGACGCTAAAGGGAGAGGATGATGAAGAAAGCAAACGACGGTGATTAAAATGTTTGAAACAAAGTATTGAGTGCGAGAAGAGACATGCGTGATATCATCAGAAAAATAGGTATATTTTTTGAGGCCCATGTTGAGAAAGTAGTATTGGGTGTTGTCGGAGTGATCTGCATGGTTCTCTTGTATATGTTTGTTATATTTAGTCCAAACGCGGTGGTATACGATGGCAATAAATACAGCCCTGCTGAGATCGACCATTACATAGAAGAACAAGCTGCAGAATTGCGAGCGGGACTGAATCGAGAACCTGAGCTTGTAGAGCCGTATAGTCCACGACTGCATGGCGCGTTAAGCCCTGATGACCCGGTTAGGCAGGGAATTCCTGGTGAATTAAAGGAAGGATTCACTGGTTTGTTTAGCTCAGCCTTGGATGGAATTGTTAACGAGCAGTTATTTATTCCGTTACCTAGCAGCAGTTTGATGGAGATGGCGTCTAAGAGGGAATACAGGCTACCGCGCATCGGCGAAGTTAGTGATGTGGCGGTTGAGCACATTAGGGCTGTGGCTTATGTACCGACCGAAGAAGTCGACGAGAAGTTAACTTATGACGGTGCGGGCCATGAGGTGAATGATATTGATCTGGTGACGGTCGAGGCAAAGTACGATGTTGCTGCACTATACAGTAGATTTCACGAAAGTTTTGCCAGTGAGTTTCTTCCTGAGCAGTGGCGTGATCCGTGTTTGGCGGTGCCTGTGTTTGCTGCGGTTCAATTGCAGCGACAGGAGCTGCTAGACGATGGTAGCTGGAGCGAATGGTATAATGTTCCACGAAGCAGAATCGATCACCATAGGAAGATGTTCGAGATAGTGGAGGACGTTGACCAGTTGCGGGGCGGTGGAATTAAAGTGCGCCTGCTGCAATTTAATAATCCCGAAGTTAGAATGGATCTTTTACAGCCTCAAGCCTACCAAATTGCATCTGCTAAGGAGGAGTGGTTTCCTCCAACAATGCATACGAAGTATATTGAGCAGCGTAAGAAAGAAGAGTTAGAAGAGAAGCGGGTGGCACGAGAGGAAGAAAGAGAAGAGCGTAGACGTGAACTTGAGGAGAAGAGAGGGGACCGCTTTGGTGGAAGGTCGGGCGGAACAAGGCCTAGTACCGGCATGGCGGGTCGTAGTCCATATGCTGATATCTACGGTGGTGGCACGAGTCCTTATGGGGATCGGAGAACCAGGAGAAGTCGTACTGATCGAGGGACGTCTGAAAGAGGTGGTCTTTATGATGGGACACGTTTACCGGCCAGAGACAGAACATCGCGGAGGCGAAGTCGGGATAGTCGTGATACCACTGATATGGATTATCTGTACATGTCGGAAACCAGCACAGGTGCAAGAACTGTTGAGAAGTCTGGTTTGGATAAAGTTTATGATGAATTCTACGAGGTTCAGTTGGATTATAGGACGAACCCTGCTGAGATGGAAGAGCCGTTATTGTTTTGGGCGCACGATGATACTGTGGAGCCGTTAAAAAGTTACCGCTATAGGATACGGTTGGGAGTTTTCAATCCGGTAGCTGGGACTAAACATGTCAGCGAGCAAGACTTATCCAAGATGGACCAAGTTATTTTGTGGAGCGAATTTTCTGATGTAACAGAGCAAGTGACGATTCCTGGATGGATGTATTTCTTTGCACAGGACATACAAGAGACTGCCAAAACAGTTACGGTGGAAGTTGCGAAGTACGTATTAGGCTATTGGTACAGTCAAGAGTTCTTGGTTAATCCCGGCGAGGTTATAGGCAAAGAGGTTAAGAATGAAACCCAAGAGAGTGAATTTGTCGGTAGAGCAGTGGCAGAGCGATATGGAACCGTTACGTCATCGCCCCGAAGCCAGTTCGGGGATGAGCCTGATGTGATTGACTATAATACAGGGGCAATTATGGTGGATGCTGTGCTTGTTAATGACTGGTTGGGTTCAGGCGTAGGTCAATTAAGTCGGCGGAACTACTTCAATGTGCTGTACAGTTTCGATGGAATGAATATCGAGCAGATGCCCATTAAGCCGAGCAATTGGAGTGCGGAACTATTGGCTATGTCAAACGAGATAAAAAGAGTTCAGAAGGAGGAAAAGGAGCCTTTGCGGGCCTGGGACAGCTCTACACGACGGAGAAGAGGACGTGGCGCTTTGGAGGGATACGAAGGTATGGCGGGGTCCGAATACGAGATGATGCTACAGCAGATGATGGCGGATTAGCTTCTATGCGAGTCGGAGGGCAGCTTCAATTTTTCATAAATTACTCAAACTGACCTATTTACTAACATTATTATTGATAAGTCTTTTATACGCCTCAGGCGTATTAATTTACAAAGACATATATTGCCTTGTCATTCTGAGCCCTTCGCTGGGCTCAAGGGTAAACTCCACGAAGTTAAGCGAAGAATCTGTCCAGAGAAAATATGGATTTTCTTTTGCTAAAGCCGGATGCTTCGCCTTTCGGCTCAGCATGACAATAAAAACGGTCAGTTTGAGTAAATTATGAATCTTGCGTTGTCAAGGCTCGAAATATCTTCACTGCGAGGGGATTATTTTTATACATCATTTCTTTACAGATGTGTCAGCGGAAAATTTGTCGACATTATGTGAGTGAAGGTTGACAAGGGTATATATAATACTGATTGTGAATAATCAATGCGCTTATTCATGTCATTTCGAGCGATTCAGCCTTTAGCCCTGAGCGACCTGTGGTGAGCGAAGTCGAACCAGGTCGAAGGGGAAGCGGAGTCGAGAAAACTGCTTTTTAATGGCTAAGCTATAGATATACTTCTGCACTTCGCCCATTAAGGGCTTCGGTCTCCACAGTCCTATGGACTCCTTACGGAGGATACCTGATGGCGGAAGTGACAAAGGCATAAATATTAAGCACAATTGATATAAGGTGCAGGTGTGATAGGTTTGATTAGTAGTGAGATAATGAGGTTGAAAAGTAATTCTGTCTGTTAAAAATAAAAGTTGCGAATGACATCGACTTGTTCTAAAATTAATCTTTTGGGTCGATTTTGAAAGGGTGGCGGTATGAAGTACGACGTGGCTAACTTGGCGCTGGCGCCGGAGGGTAAGAAACGCATTATCTGGGCGGATAATGATATGCCGGTTTTGGCGGCGATTCGAAAGAGGTTTGCGAAAGTCAAGCCTTTGAAGGGTAAGAATGTCTCTGCGTGTCTGCATATAACAGCGGAGACGGCCAATCTGGCGCGGACGCTAAAAGCCGGCGGCGCAAATGTTGTTCTTTGCGCATCCAATCCGCTAAGTACTCAGGATGATGCGGCTGCTTCGCTGGTGAAGGATTTTGATATAGCTGTCTTTGCTATTTGCGGTGAAAATCGCACTACGTATTATAAGCATATAAATGCAGCGGTTGACAACGAACCTGTTATTACGTTTGACGACGGCGCGGATTTAGTTAATGAGTTGCATACGCGAAGAAAAAAAGATGCGGTGCGGATTATAGCCAGTATGGAAGAGACAACTACGGGAGTTATTCGGCTGCGGGCGTTGGCTGATGAGGGCAGATTGAAATTTCCGGTTATTGCGGTAAATGACGCTGCGAGCAAGCATTTATTTGATAATCGTTATGGTACCGGGCAGTCGACGGTTGATGGCATTATTCGCGCTACTGATTTTTTAATGGCAGGTACAAAGGTTGTTGTGGCTGGTTACGGCTGGTGCGGCAGAGGTTTTGCCATGCGGGCCCGTGGTATGGGAGCTATTGTAATCATAACGGAGGTCGACCCAATCAAGGCACTTGAAGCAGCGATGGATGGCTTTGAGGTTCTGCCAATGGCGGAGGCGGTTCAGGTGGGAGGCTTGTTTGTAACATTAACGGGAAACAAGAATGTCATACGGGCAGAGCATTTTCGTGCTATGAAGGACAGGGCAGTTGTTGCCAACAGTGGACATTTCAATGTCGAGATAGACATACCGGCTCTTAAAAAACTGAGCAAGAAGGTGAATCGAAACGTACGCAAACATATTGACGAGTATGTGCTGAGAAATGGTAAGCGAATATATCTTTTAGCTGAGGGCCGGTTGATTAACCTTGCCGCGGCTGAGGGCCATCCTGCATCTGTGATGGACATGAGCTTTGCGACGCAAGCTCTGGAGGCAGAATACGTTGTCAAAAATCAGAGTAAACTCACTGTCGAAGTACACAATGTCCCAATGGAGATAGAACAAAGGGTTTGCAAGCTCAAGCTTAGATCGATGTCGATATCCATAGACAAACTCACGGATGAACAGATCGCTTATCTTGCTACCAGTGGTGAAGGGACATAACCGAACCTGGATTGCGTATTGCGTTTGTCTTATGGCATATTTTACTTTGTGAGATGCGAATCACGTGCGGTGGGACGGAGCCTATGGTTAAGGCAGAGCCGGAAAAGACACCAAGAGTAGTGTCGAAATCCTTTATGACTGTTGGCCCAACGCTGCACTACAGCCACGAGAACGTGCAGAGATGTTGGCTGTTTGCGGTTGTAGCGTTTGGATTGAATTGTCTGTTCTGGTCGAAGATAGTTACAGGCAGCTTCTGGTCGTTTGACCTTAATGCTCTGGGCAAGGCTGTAAATTGGCGGCTGGACCAGTTTGCTGTGGGGGGTGTGAGTATATTTGAGTATCCCTGGCAGATCCTCGTATTGGGTCTATTGATGGGCGTCCTTGGGATGGCGCCACTATTGATGTCACAGCTTTTGAGCTTTCGCTACAGTGTTCTTTTTGTGTTAGGGGTATTTTTCCTGGCGAACCTGCCGGGTTTTGCTATTTGCCTGTTGGTGAGTTGTATTGCTGTAGCGTGTCGTCCACTTCGCTTTCGGTCACGGATTATAGCAATAGCATTATGCACGGCTCCACAGCTTGCCTATTGGGGATTTTTCGGGGGGGCAAGAGGTGTGGAGCCTATCGTATGGGGGTTTTCCTTTGCGCCGTGGGTTTGTGCGTGGCTCATCGGCCTGATTGTGGCGGGGGTGGTTCTTGGTATAGGGCATTACACGCGTTATCGACCAGGTTTGATATGGATATTCACCTTTGTCGTACTTTTAATGGCCATCGCTCTGTTTGAAGGTAAGATTGGTTTTGATGAACTCGATTATCAACTGTATGTGGCAAAAAATAATCCGGAACAGGTCAGTGAATTTCACGACCACAGCATGACCGAGGCGCTGGACAAGACCATTGTTGACCCTGCAGTTAAAAGATATTTGGCTGGTTTTTTCTATCCCACCGAGGCAATACCGTTGCGGGAAGAACTTAAGCGAGAAATTCAGATTCAGTTGGGTTACGACCGTTGGCCAAGCTGGTTCATCGTGC
>Ga0307437_1002371_pt1 | contig 11743 bp, 6 predicted proteins | sample SalMarWE160390MG_FD_202146 | JGI IMG/M metagenome (GOLD analysis project Ga0307437, IMG submission 202146) | Salt marsh sediment microbial communities from the Plum Island Ecosystem LTER, Massachusetts, United States - WE1603-90 | ecosystem: Environmental > Aquatic > Marine > Intertidal zone >...
TCCAGGCCCAGCTCGGCGTAGACGATGCCCGGCTCCTCCCACAGAGGCTCCACCACGTACCTGTAGTCGGGGCCGATGACGGCGCTGCCGCCCCTCATCAGCAAATCCTCGCCCTCTCCGGGAAGAGCCTCCAGAAGCTCCAGCCCCTGGCTATCCTTCACACCCAGGGAATGGAACCCGGCGAGGACGTCCCCCTTGTTCAGCACGCAGCCCGCGGCGATGACGAAGCACTGCCCCTCGAAGGCGTAGTGTCTGGAGGCCAACTGGTGCAGCTCCCTCACCCACGGCCACTGGGCCACGTGGATAGTCTCCCTCCTGGCGTGCATGGCCGCCCTTGCCAGGGGCATCCAGTGCTCCCAGCAGATCAGACCGCCCAGGTTGCCCCATTCCGTTTCCATCACGCTCAGCGTGGACCCGTCGCCGCGCCCCCAGAGCAGACGCTCGGTGTAGGTGGGAACCAGCTTGCGGTGCACCTGGAACTGCTTGCCGTCCTTGTGGATGAAGATCATGGTGTTGTACAGCGTGCCGCCGAGGCGTTCGTGGGCGCCCATCACCACGTAAATGCCCGTCTTGCGAGCGACCTCCAACAGCCTGTCCAGGTGTTTGCCTGGCAAGGCAATGGAGTTGTCGGCCAGCAGCCGGTAGAGTGCCCTGGCCGGGGGATGGTTCCACAGCGCGGCCTCCGGCGAGGAATCGATCCAGAGGGGATAGCCCGGCAGCCAGGTCTCCGGGAAGACCACCAGATCGGTCTCCTGCCCCGCTGCCGCCGCCTCGACCAGCGATTTGGCCTTCTCCACGCTGGCGTCGAGGTTCAGGAATACGGGTGGGTGCTGCACAACCGCCACCTTCGCCGACGATGTCGCGGTTCCTTTACTCATGCTTTCTCTCTAACCCTCCGCGAAGTAGTCGCTGTAACACTGCTCTCCGAGGCAACCCTACCGACTGCACGACCGATCACGTAGGACAAGCTTAAGCTTGTCCTACGCCAGCCGCACGTCCTGCTCCACCAGCGACGCCTGAAGCTCAGCTCTGTCGATCTCCCTGGGTTCCACTCCCTGTGCCACGGCCATCGCGGCCGCCGTCCCCGCCGCCTGTCCTGTGGCCAGAGAGGGCGGTATCAGCCTGGCGCAGTTGTGGACCGCAGGATCGACGGAGATGCACCTGCCCGCGGCCAGCAGGCTCCCCAACTCCTTCGGCACGAGACACCCATAGGGGATGCTGATCAGAGGCTCACCTTCCGTCCTGGGCGAGCACATGGCCACCACGTCGTCGAATCGCTTCTCGCCCATCCACTCGTCCCTGGTCAGGGTGTGTTCCCCAACGAGCCTCCTGCTGCCCCGGGTGCCCAGTTGCGGCGCGGTGTCCACCAGGAAGGCTCCCTCGAACCCCGGCAAGTGCTCCCGGAAGAACTGGAGAGTCACAAGTGCCGTCTCCCGCCTCTCCTTCTCCGCCCGGGTCAACTGTTCGATGTCCAGGGCGTCCGTCGTGGGCACGGAGTTGTTGCACCACACGATGCCGTCCCTCACCGTCCGGTAGTAGATGGCGTTCAGCCCTCCCACACCGCCGCCCGTGCCGCCAGCTTCGCGCAGTCCCCTGACCAGAACGTCGAACTCCTCAGGGTGCTCGTTGACGAAGGAGTTCGCCCTGTCGATCTCCACCCCGCCCAGCCTGAACACCAGACCCAGAGGGAGGTCCTGCCTCTCGAACTCCGCTCCTGCGGAGGCGAAGAGATCGCCGTCGCCCGTGCAGTCCACGACCACCTGGGCCAGAACAGCCAGGCGACCCGACTTGCTCTCGAAGATCACACCCTGCACCGCCCCGTCTGCCACCACTGCCGAACAGGCCCAGGAGTGGAAAAGGCACCTCACACCGGCCTCCTCGAGCATCCTGGCACCCAGGATCTTGAGGTACTCCGGGTCGACAGTGGGGCTGTATCTCACCCTTCGCGACTTGGGTCCCCCCGCCCCGATGTGACGCCACTCGTTCACCGCCTCGGGGGCCCTGGAACCCCAGACCTCCTGCGGAGGATAGGAAACGGCACCCATCTCGTCCAGCCTGTCTATCAGCTCCTGAGCGATACCTCGCACTACCTGCTGACCCTCGTCATTGCCCATCCTGTCCAGCATCAGCACCAGGCCGCCGGTGGCCATCCCGCCCACGTATCCGTACCGCTCCAGGAGACCAACCTTGGCACCCTGGCGGGCGGCCGCGATGGCTGCCGCCAGGCCGGCCGGTCCCCCTCCTGCCACGAGGACCTCAACCCGGGCCAGAACCGGGACCTCACGCTCCTGCTCCACCACCTTGCTCTTGTACTTCCTTGACCCCACTCCCTGCCGCCTCCTGGACCGACCTATAATGTGAACTATTGATGATGCACTTCGACGAGGTCCTACAAATCCACCACCTCGATTGTATCGCGACGGGCGGCTAAAGGCAAGGGCTGTCGCAGATGGCGACCCGCTCCGTTGACAGGATTGTCTGTGCTGCGTATAATGGAGAGAATGCGGCTCTGCGCAGCCTGCGTTTGTGCGCACGGCGAGGAATGCCAGGACAGGACGAGACCATTCGATGAACACACTCATCATCTATGACTCTACATTCGGGAACACAGAGAAGATCGCTCAGGCCATCGCCGAGGTCATGGCAGGACGCGGCCCCGTGCAGTCGATGCGCGTCGCCAAGGTACAATCGTCAGACCTGAACGACGTGGACCTGCTGGTGCTTGGCTGTCCCACGCACAAGCACAGGCCCACGGACGCGGTGCAGGCCTTCCTGGAATGTGTCTCCAGAAAGTCTCTTCGCGGCATCTCCGCAGCCGTCTTCGACACCAGATACCGCAAGCCTCAGCTCCTCACCGGGTCGGCGGCCCGGCGGCTGGCCAAGAGCCTCCGCCAGGCAGGGGCCTCGCTGCTGACGCCGCCTCAGAGCTTCTTCGTAGTCTCCCGAGAAGGGCCCCTCGAACCAGGTGATCCGGAGAGGGCGGCAGCCTGGGGTCGCGAGGTGCTGGACAGGCTCGACGCGCAGCCGGCAAGCTGAGACCTAATGCCATCAAACAGATTCCCAGGGCCCGGCGTGATCCTCCCCCGCCGCCAATGAGCAGATAGCACGATGAGACCCAGACAGATCATTCCGTACCTGTGTGAAGTGCCCATCCGTAGGCTGGGCGCGCGGCGATAGAGATGGAGGTATCAGATGCCTCTCACCATGCTTGAGACTCGCAATCTAGTCAAACGATACGATGGCTTCACTGCTGTCGATGACCTCTCCTTCGATGTGTACGAGGGCGACATCTTCGGACTGCTGGGGCCCAACGGTGCCGGGAAAACCACCGCCATCCGCACCATCATGGACATCTTCAAGCCCGACGAGGGCACGATCACCGTCCTTGGACGCCCGCCTGGCGTGGTGCGCAGGAGAATCGGCTATCTGCCCGAGGAACGGGGGCTGTACCAGGACCTCAAGGTCCTCGACGTCCTCATCTATCTCGCCGAACTGAAGGGCATCCCACGCTCCACCGCGCGCGAGCAAGCCCTGATTTGGCTGGAGCGGGTTGAGATCAGCGAGTGGGCCAAACGGAAGGTGAGAGACCTCAGCCGGGGCATGCAGCAGAAGCTCCAGTTCGTGGCCAGCGTAGTTCACGACCCAGAACTACTCATCCTCGACGAGCCTTTCCAGGGCCTGGATCCCATCAACGTGGACCTGCTGAAGGGTCTGATACGGGACCTCCAGGCCGATGGCAAGACGGTGATGCTCAGCGCCCACCAGATGAACCTGGTAGAGGCCCTCTGTGATCGTATCTTGCTCATCGACGACGGGCAGGGCGTACTCTACGGCGACCTGGCCGAGATCAAGCGGCAGCATTCACCAGGCACCGTACGGCTGCGGACGCCCGACCTGCCGGGTGACCTACCAGGAGTGGCTCACGTGGAGCGAAGGGACGACACGTTGACCCTCACGCTGGAAGGTATCACACCCCAGCAACTGCTTGGGGAGCTGGTTAAGAGAGAGATCACCATCGAGTCCTTCGAGGTTGCCTCGGCCCCTCTGGAGGACATCTTCATCACGGTGGTGAGGGAGAGGGACGATGCGTAAGATATTGATCGTGGCTCGACACGAGTATCTGGTGAACATCCGGCGCGTCGGCTTCATCGTGATGACCGCGCTGGTGCCCCTCCTGGGCGCGGCAGGCCTTTTCATCGCTGCCTTCTTCGGCGGCCAGGCAGCGGACTTTTTCGCCAGCACCTTTATCCCCGAAGAGGGGAACATCGGCATCGTAGACCAACTGGGCGGCCTGACCCCCATTCTTCCGGAATACGAGGACCGCATCAGCGTCTACGCCGACGAAGAGCAAGGGCGCGCTGCTCTGCGCTCCGAGGAGATAGATGGCCTCCTGCTGATCCCCGAGGGGTACATGGACAGCGGAAAGGTCACCATCATCACCAGGGAGGGTGGTTTCTCCGCCGCCGTCCTGGAGGACTCGGATATCTTGCACTCCTTCTTCGTCGATCACCTGCTTCGAGAAGAAGCGGATCCGAGATTGAGAGCGAGGCTGGCCGACCCCATCGAGCCGGTCCTGGTAAGCCTCGAGGAAGAAGGAGAACCAGAGAGCGGCCCGCTGTCGGTCATCCTCAACCTCATGGTGCCCTACTTCCTGGGCATCTTACTGGTGATGACCATCTTCGTCACCTCGGGATATCTATTGCAGGGAGTGGCCAGGGAGAAGACCAGCCGGGTAATGGAGATTTTACTCTCCTCCGTGACGGCTCAAGAGCTCCTGGCGGGCAAGGTCCTGGGACTGGGCGCGCTCGGTCTCACGCAGATAATCATCTGGCTAGCTTCCAGCGTGGCGCTGAGCGGCGGCACCATGGGCCTCCTGGGCATCGCCCTGCCCTTCCTGGTGCGGCCCCAAGTTCTTCTTCTGGGGGTGGTCTACTACGTCTTGGGCTTTCTCGTCTACGCGGTGATGATGGGCGGCGTGGGGGCGCTAGGAACCACGCAGCAGGAATCCCAGCAACTGGCCGGCATCTTCTCCATGATGGCCGCCATCCCGCTCATGGTGGGCGGCTTCATGTTCTCCAATCCCAACATGACCTTCGTCAGGGTCCTGTCCTGGTTTCCCTTCACCGCGCCGACGATGATGCTCCTGCGCATGCCCTTGGCCGAGGTACCGGCGATCGACATCGTGGGCAGCATACTGGTACTGATTCTCACCATTCCTGCCGTTCTCTGGGCGGGGAGTAAGATCTTCCGCATGGGCCTGCTGATGTACGGCAAGCGCCCCGGCCTGCGACAGGTACTGCGAGCCCTGCGGCAGGCCTAGCGGAAGGCAGAGAACAGCCTATCCACCACGCAGCGCGCCAAACAGGTATCAGCCAGCGACCAGCCGCGTACCGGTTGCCTACGCCCCCGCCGCCGGACCCACCGGAGACCCTCCGAGGCCTCGTCTATCCCTAGTTGGCACCCCCCGTGACCACAACGACCTGGGACCACTATCCACATATCGTCAGGTCGTTGGCACTAGCACCGAGCTTGATTCAAGTTCGGGAACTATCGCAGAAAGGGACAGGACAGAGCCCCGTATTCTTTCACAGACACTTGACAACGGCTCTATTCTGATATATAATATACCTGGATAAGGGGTTCCATCTTCGATGGAGGGGGACCGGGCCAGGCAATCCCGGCACTCCCTCGGGCAGGGACAGAGGAGCCGGGGTGTAGATAGAGCGCCGATCATTCTCGCTGAAGCAGCGGAGGGTCGGCGCTGTCTTCTTGTCCAGGCCAGCAGGATCCTGAGCCCGGCCAAACACATCGGCGCTCGTTTAGGTCAGGAGGAATGATGAACAGCAGCCAAACACCTTTCACCAAACGTCACGCGTGGCTCCGCCTGGCATTGGTAGGCGGGCTAGCCTGCGGTCTGCTGCTCCTGCCAGCCCCGGTCGTGCCGCCAGCCGCCGCCGACACCGCGGGCGCCACCGTGGCCGCGGGCACGACTCCCCTGGCCGTGGCGGTCAACCCGGTGACCAACAAGATCTACGTCGCCAACCATGGTAGCAGCAACGTGACCGTCATCGACGGCACGAACAACATCACCACCACTGTGACCGTCGGGACCAGCCCCCGAGCCGTGGCGGTGAACCCGGCCACCAACAAGATCTACGTCGCCAACCGTAGTGACGACAACGTGACGGTCATCGACGGCGCCGACAACAGCACGACGACCGTGGACGCTGGGTGGAGTCCCTCCGCCGTGGCTGTCAACCCGGTGACCAACAAGATCTACGTCGCCAACTACGATAGCAACAACGTGACGGTCATCGACGGCGCCAACAACACCACTGCCACCGTGACCGCCGGTTCGTTGCCCAATGCCGTGGCGGTCAACCCTGTGACCAACAAGATCTACGTCGCCAACGACTACAGCAACAACGTGACGGTCATCGACGGCAGCGACAACAGCACCACCACCGTGAACGCCGGGTGGAGTCCCTGCGACGTGGCGGTCAACCCGATCACCAACAAGATCTACGTCGCCAACGAAGGTAGCGACCACGTGACGGTCATCGATGGCACCGACAACAGCGCGACCACCGTGAACGCCGGGACGGAGCCCTACGCCGTGGCGGTCAACCCCATGACCAACAAGATCTACGTCGCCAATAACGGCAGCAACAACGTAACAGTCGTCGACGGTGTCGACAACAGCACCACTACCGTGGGCGCCGGTGCGGCTCCCCGAGCCATCGCGGTCAACCCCATCACCAACAAGATCTACGTCGCCAACAACGGTAGCAGCAACGCAACCGTCATCGACGGCGCCGACAACAGCGCGACTACCGTAGGCACCGGAACCTTTCCCTGTGCTGTGGCGGTCAACCCCGTGACCAACAAGATCTACGTCGTCAACAACCTCAGCAACAACGTGACGGTCATCGACGGCAGCGACAATAGCACGACCATCGTGGGCGTTGCCACGGATCCCTCGGCCGTGGCCATCAACCCCGTGACCAACAAGATCTACGTCGCCGGCCACGGTTTCCCAAACGACATCGTGACGGTCATCGACGGCACGAACGACAGCACGACCGCCGTGGGCGTAGGGAACGGAGTACGCGCGGTGGCGGTCAACCCCGTGACCAACAACATCTACGTCGCCAACCTACTTGGCAACAACGTGACGGTCATCGACGGCACGAACAACAGCACGACCGCCGTGGCCGCCGGTACCGAGCCCATAGACGTGACGGTCAACCCCGTGACCAACAAGATCTACGTCGCCAACTATTTGAGCAGCGATGTGACGGTTATCGACGGCACCGACAACAGCACGACTACCGTGGGCGCAGGGAACGGACCACTCGCCGTGGCGGTCAACCCGGTGACCAACAAGATCTACGTCGCCAACTATGATAGCCACGACGTGACGGTCATCGACGGCACCGACAACATCACCGCCACCGTGGGTGCAGGGACCAGACCATGCGCCCTGGCCGTCAACCCAGTGACCAACAAGATCTACGTCGCCAACCACTATAGCCACGACGTGACGGTCATCGACGGCACCGACAACATTACCGCCACCGTGGCCGTAGGGAACGGACCACACGCTGTGGTGGTCAACCCGGTCACCAACAAGATCTACGTCGCTAACTGGGGGGGCGATAGCGTGACGGCGATTACGTCCATCCGCGCTGAGCCCAGCCCGCTGACCACGAACATCACCCCGCTGCCGGGCCATGCCACCGTGCAGCCCCGGCCCACCTTCAGCTTCGGCGCCAGCAGCACCTTCAGCCCCAACACTCCCCCCGTCCGCCACATCTACTACCAGGTCGACACCTGCACCGGCCCCTGGCTCGAGGCCAGCCCCGCGGGCGCCAGCGGCAGCGGCCAGACCCCGGCCTTGTTGCCTGGCACGCACCTGCTCTTTGCCTTTGCCGTGGATGGGCAGGAGGCCACCTCCGTCAATACCTGGCGGGGCAGCAGCCCGGTGATCGGCTAGATCAGCGCCTATCATTTCCTGATGAACGGCACTCACCAGCTTTGCGTGCCACTGATCTTCAAGCGCTATTGAGAGATCAAGGGCGGCCAGGATGTAGTGGGCCGCCCGTAAGCGAGTTGGGCCACTCTTCACATGTGGTCAGGTCGTTGGCACTAGCACCGAGCTTGATTCAAGGCCGGGAAGTGGCGCAGAAAGGGACGGGATAGAGGCCCGCATTCTTGGCCAGATACTTGACAATGTCTTGGTTCTGATATATAATACCCCTGGGTAAGGGGTTCCATCTTCGACCAAAAGGTCGCGCCAGGTAGTCCTGGCCCTCCCCCGGGCAGCGGCCAGGGAAAGGGGACCCGAGGTGTACACAAGGCGCCGAACATTCTCGCTCGCGCAGCGGGGGTTCGGCGCTGTGTTTTTCTGCCGGCGAACACCATTCTGAGTCTGACCGAACACGCCAGCGCTCGTACAGGCAAGGAGGAATGATGAACCGCAGCCACACATGTTTCAGCAAAGCTCACACGTGGCTCCGGCTGGTCTGGGCAGGGGGGCTGGCCTTGGGCCTGCTGCTTCTGCCAGCCCCAGCGGTGCCGCCGGCCGCGGCGGACAGCGCGGGCGCGACGATCCCGGCCGGGACGGACCCCTACGCCGTGGCGGTCAACCCCGTGACCAACAAGATCTACGTGGCCAACGCTGTTAGCTACAACGTGACGGTCATCGACGGCCTGGACAACAGCACGGCCGTCGTGAGCGTCGGAGAAGAACCCGGGGCCGTGGCGGTCAACCCGGCCACCAACAAGGTCTACGTCGTCAACACTGAGAGCGACAACGTGACCGTCATCGACGGCACGGACAACATGACGACCACCGTGGCCACTGGAGCCTTTCCCGTGGCCGTCGCTGTCAACCCGGTGACCAACAAGATCTATGTGGCCAACAGCGATAGCAACGACGTGACGGTCATCGACGGCAGCGACGACAGCGTCAGCGACACCGTGACCGCCGGGACGAAGCCCTACGCCGTGGCGGTCAACCCGGCCACCAACAAGATCTACGTGGCCAACGCTGTTAGCTACGACGTGACGGTCATCGACGGCAGCGACGACAGCGTCAGCGACACCGTGCCCGCCGGGACGTTTCCCCAGGCAGTGGCGGTCAACCCGGTGACCAACAAGATCTACGTCGCCAACTATTTCAGCGACGTGACGGTCATCGATGGCAGCGACCACAGCACGACCAACGTGACCGCCGGGACGAACCCCTACGCCGTGGCGGTGAACCCGGTGACCAACAAGATCTACGTGGCCAACATCGGCAGCGACAACGTCACGGTCATCGACGGCGCCGACAACACACCCGCCACGGTCGGTGTCGGGAGCTATCCCGTTGCGGTAGCCGTCAACCCGGTGACCAACAAGATCTACGTGGCCAACGCCGGTAGCCACGACGTGACGGTCATCGACGGCGCCGACAACAGCACCACCACCGTGACCGCCGGCGACTGTCCCCAGGCCGTGGGAGTGAACCCGGTGACCAACCAGATCTATGTCGCCAACTGGTATAGCAACGACGTGACGGTCATCGATGGCGCCGACAACAGCACCGCCGCCGTGACCGCTGGCACGAACCCCTATGCCGTGGCGCTCAACCCGGTGAGCAACAAGATCTACGTGGCCAACTATCAGAGCGACGACGTGACGGTCATCGACGGCGCGGACAACAGCACCATGACCGTGGACACCGGGCAGTGGCCGCGCGCCGTGGCGGTGAACCCGGCCACCAACAAGATCTACGTAGCCAACTACTTCAGCAACAGCGTGACCGTCATCGACGGCAGCGACAACAGTACGTCCACCGTGACCGCCGGGACCAGTCCCTCTGCGGTGGCGGTGAACCCGGTGACCAACAAGATCTACGTAGCCAACTACGGGAGCAACAACGTGACGGTTATCGACGGCACGGACGACACTCTCAGCACCACCGTGACCGCCGGGACGCGGCCCTGCGCCGTGGCGGTCAACCCGGTGAGCAACAAGGTCTACGTCGCCAACAGAGATAGCGGCGACGTAACCGTCATCGACGGCAGCGACAACAGCGTCAGCTCCACCGTGACCGCCGGGACGTGGCCCTACGCCGTGGCGGTCAACCCTGTGACCAACAAGATCTACGTCGCGAACTACAGCAGCAACAACGTGACGGTCATCGACGGCACAAACAACAGCACGGCCACCGTGACCGCCGGGACGAAGCCGTACGCCGTGGCCGTCAACCCGGCCACCAACAAGATCTACGTCGCCAACTACGGCAGCGCCAACGTGACGGTCATCAATGGCACCGACAATAGCACCACCAACGTGACCGCCGGCACGAACCCCTACGCCGTGGCGGTCAACCCGGTGACCGACAAGGTCTACGTCGCCAACTATTCCAGCAACGGCGTGACACTCATCGAGGGGGCCAGCAACAGCACCACCACCGTGAGCGCCGGGACGAAGCCCCAAGGTGTGGCGGTCAACCCGGTGACCGGCAAGGCCTACGTCGCCAACTACGGCAGCACGAGCGTGACCGTCATCACGCCTGCCCGCATGGAGGCGATTCCGCTGACCACGGACATCACGCCGCTGCCGGGCCATGCCACCTGGCTGGGCCGGCCCACGTTCAGTCTGAGCGCCAGCAGCACCTTCAGCCCCACCGTTCCCCCTATCCGCCAGATCTACTACCAGGTTGATACCTGGATCGGCCCCTGGCTCAAGGCCAGCCCCGCCGGGGCCAGCGGCAGCGGGCGAACCCCCACCTTGTTGCCCGGCACGCATTTGCTCTTTGCCTACGCCGTGGACGGGCAGGAGGCCACCTCCATCAATACCGGGTACGGCAGCAGCCCGGTGATCGGCCAGATCAGCGCCTATCACTTCCTGATGAATGGGACCCGAAGTTGCCTGCCGCTGGCTCTGAAGCGCTATTGAGGGACTGAGGGCGCCCACGGTGTAGGGGGGTGCACACCGCTGCGTGGACGCAGGTGTTCTACACCTGACTCAGCCCGTGTCCACGTCGGTGACATGGCCCCCTGCTCTCCCGTCGTCCACGTCCCCACCTGTAGAGACCACGGAATCCTCCGGAGCCGACCCGGGGCTTGCGTCGACTCTGCGGTATAGTGCGGCCACCACTTGATACCTCTTTCAGCTCTGCCGTTTCGTCTTCCTGCCTGGTACGCGCGCGTGGGCTGACTCCCGCCGCGGAGGACACCGCCTGGCCGAGTGGCAAAGCGCATCCTCTGCGCCTATACTCTGGCCACTGTGCTGGCGTATCCCCTGCCTCGCACCGTGTTCTAGACTTCGAGGGGACGGAACCGATCCGAGGAAGGAGCGGAAGCTATCATGGATGTGCGGATTGTAGAGGTCCCGTTGGGCGATCATCGCCTGCGCGAGTTCGTGGAGGTGCCCTGGCGTCTCTACAAGGGCGATCCCTTCTGGACCCCCCCTCTCAGGGCCGAGTACCTGGGCAGCAGGCTCCTGGGTCTTCCTGGGCTGCTAACCCCACGCCACCCCTACCACCAGCACGCAGAGGTGACTCATTTCCTGGCCAGAAGAGGTCCAGAACTGGTGGGCCGCGTCTCCGCTGCCATCAATCACCGCTTCAACGAGTACCACAAGACCCGGATCGGGTTCTTCGGCTTCTTCGAGACGGTGGAGGACTTCGACGTGGCCCGCAGCCTGTTGGACGCGGCCCGCTCGTGGGTAGAGGAGCAGGGCATGAAGG
>Ga0307437_1002372_pt1 | contig 11740 bp, 9 predicted proteins | sample SalMarWE160390MG_FD_202146 | JGI IMG/M metagenome (GOLD analysis project Ga0307437, IMG submission 202146) | Salt marsh sediment microbial communities from the Plum Island Ecosystem LTER, Massachusetts, United States - WE1603-90 | ecosystem: Environmental > Aquatic > Marine > Intertidal zone >...
CCTATTTCAAGCGGCTGCTCGAGGGCTTAGTCAATGAGGGCTGCATCCCCTTCTCCTTCGTGGAGGGGGGCTACAATACGCGCCTGGAGGTTATCAGGGACATACCCAAGGGTAAGACGATATGGTCCTTCGACACTACCGATATGGCTAAAGCCAAGAAGGCACTGGGCGGCATTGCCTGTATCGGTGGTAATGTGCCCACCGACCTGCTGGCGGTAGGCACGCCCCAGCAGGTGAAGGACTGCGTCAAGAAGCTCATCGACACCTGCGCCGAGGGCGGCGGCTATGTGGTGGCCAACGGGGTGGCCGCCGACGAGGTCAAGCCGGAAAACGTGAAGATGATGATTGACACCGCCAAGGAATACGGCGTCTATAAATAGCCGCTTGGCTGTCTGAAGCCTGTATCAAACTAGCTTACATGTGGCCCGGAGGAACTTTTCTCCGGGTTACTTTTTAGGCGACGCCTTCTCGGGCTCCTTTTGATATATGGAGGTATGTGCCCCGGAACTGTCGGCGCCCACATAGCTAAACCCGGTCTGCTCGCCGACACCGTTGGGGTCAAACGCTTTCTTGAGCTTACCGAACCATATATGGTAGTTGGATACCTTTTTGCCGACCATATCAACGGGCAGGACGCCCATTGACGGCACGGCGAAGCAGCCGTCCAAAGCCCTCTTCCCCACCCTCTCCATCCATTTCTGTACGGCTGCCGATGATTTCTCGTCGTAGGGATTATAGCGGCAGAATATTTCGGTGTGCCCCAGGTGCCCCTGCTCCTCTCCCCAGCCGAATTGCTGCCCGTCATCAGCGATGACCAGCCCCTTCTCTATCAGCTCCCTTTTCCATACGGCCGCTTCTTCCAGCCACTTCACATGGTTATCGTATCTCTGGCCCTGCACCATCATCGAGGAGAACATGCCGCCGGCGCGGAAGGTCTCCCGGATGGAGGCGCTGACCCGCGTGCACTGGAACAACAGCGTGGCTTCGACATCGGGGTCTTCGACCGCTTTTAAGGACTTGCCGCCAGTTTCCTTTATAATTTGCGCCAGCACTTTCTTCTTGTAGGCGAAGTCCTCGTCGAAGTTGCCGGCGATGATGACCATGAAGCCGGGCCCCTGTACCTCTTTGGTGAATTTGTCCAGGGTGGCAAAATCCTCTTCATTATTGGTCGTTATGTTGGAAGATACCATTGAGGGACAAAAGCCCATGAGCTCGAAGGCTATCTCACTTTCACCGATCTTGATTTCGGCTTCAATCAGTTTCTCGATTGAAGGGAAGGAGAAATAGCGCACCATCATGTTCATTTCCGATGGTTTCTTACTCAGCGTGTAGCGGGGCGATAACCCTTCCAGCGGATATTCCGAGGGCCCCGGCCAGTGATAGACCTTGGTCGCCTGTTTGGTGATTACACCCCCGCCCCTCAATATCCCCCGCAAAGACGGCCCCGGCCCGTCACCGCAGAACCACTCGTCCGAAGCCGCCAGCGTCCCTACCCTGATTATCTCCCCTTCATCGGTTACCCATTCCGTGGCCAGGTCGTTTCGGTCGCCGGTGCTCGTGGATAATCCCATATGCCCATGACCGGACATGGCGATGGCGGTGCAGGTAGAGCCCGAACCCTTTACGTTACAAATCATGCCCCTCTTGAACAGCTCGCCCTGCAACTCTGCCGAGATTACGTAAGGCTCGACCACGGCGTACATGTTTTTCTCGTTGATTTCGATGATGCGGTTCAACCTCCTCAGGTCTAAAAACATGAAATGGTACTCGGGAGCGAAAAGCATCCAGCCCGTACTCTGGGCTTTAAACGGTATCTTGTGCTTGTTACAGAGCTTGACGACGGCGGCGACCTCCTCCGTATTCCCGGGAAGAACCACGGTTATATCTGGCGCACGATAGGCGGCCTTTATGACCGGGTCGTCGGAGATATTGTCCGCCCCCACCACGTCTTCGAATTCCTTATATATCTCTTTGCTTATAGCCATGACTTAAGACCGCCTTTCTTAAATTGCCTTCTCAACCAGTTCGACGATGTCGTAAACCTTCAGGCTGCTGCCGCTCTCTTTAATAGCTTCGTTAAAGTTCTTCTCACACCAGGGGCAGGCGGTAGCGATAGCCTCCGCCCCGGTAGATTCGGCTTCTTCGATTCTTTCCATGGCCGTCCACGTAGCGAAATCGGGGTTGGACTCGTTAACGCCGCCGCCGGCACCGCAGCACCAGGCGTATTCCTTAATCCTGTCCATTTCGGCAAGTTTTAGGCCGGGAATACCGGTAAGCACCTCTCTAGGAGGTTCATAAACGCCATTCGTGCCCCGCCGGTATTCCTTGGGAGGGTCGAAGACGAACTTATAGCCCGGTATTCTTTTGCCTTCCCAGTGTATCCAGGGCTCGCCCAGCCTGCCCAGATAGCAGGGGTCGTGATAGGTGACCGTTATGTTCACCTTCTTGTTCAGCTTGAGTTTGCCTTCTTTAATCAGGCGGGCCAGGTATTCGCTGATGTGCAGCACCTCCAGGTCACCCTTGAGGTTGTATTTGTCGTAGAGCACCTTGAAGGCCTGGTAGCCGTCGGCACAGCTCGTTACCAGCGTCTTGACGCCGGCTTTTTTGAGCGTGGCCATGTTCTTCTTGGCCTGTTTAAGAAAGTCTTCTTTGTAGCCCATCTGGAAAGCCCGGCCGCCGCAGCAGCTCTCGTTCTCGTAGCCAATGCCGAAGTTGACGCCGGCCTTCTTCAGTATCTTAGCCGTAGCCTTGGCTAATTTCTGGTAGCTCTTGTCATAGCTGGCCAGGCAGCCGACATGATAGTACACCTCCACCTTTTCCTTGGTGGCGTCTTTAAGCCCCAGCCCCTGGGCCCAGGCGGCGCGTTTTCCCTTAGCGCCCGGTATCATCGTACCCTGCTTGCGCAGGCTGTTGATTACCCTGTCCAGGGCGGGGTGGGTGTGTCCATCTTTGACGGCTTTAATGCGGAACTCGTATATCGGCTCCAGCACCTCCATGTCCATGGCATACTTACAGGATGTATCACAGGCGCCGCACATCTGGCAGTTATAGACTATATCGAGTAGTTTGTCAGTATATTGAAATCCATTAGTCAACATTTCCTTGGCGATAAGCAATCGGCCGCTGCCTGAGTAGGCGTGGAAATTGTATCTGGCGATGCTGGGGCAGGTGTAGGAATGCTCGATTCCCTTCACCTTTTGCAGGGGTATATGCTTGCAGGCTGAACACCGGCAGCACATCTCTACGTCGCCACGGTAATCTTCTATTGCCATCTTGACTCCTCCCTGAATTTATTCGTATGAGTCTCTGTTAAAAGCATAGTTTCCCCGGATTCATAACCTTGTTCGGGTCCAGTATCTTCTTGACCCTGTTTAGGGCGTCAACGTAGGCCGCATCTCTGTTCACAATCATCCGGGCGCTTTTATCATAAGGCCTGGAGAAGAAGGCGCCCGTCGCCATCAGGGCAGTGACGGCGAAGGAAGATAACTCCTCGACCCTCTCTGCCTCGCTGGGGTTTTCGGGGTCGTAAAACAGGTTGAACTCACAGTGGCAGTTGGACCCCTGCACTATCGGCTGGAGGTAAATACCCATATCCGAAGCGGGGTAACCGAATTCATTGGCCAGCTCGTACATGAGGCTGATTTGGCCTTCGAGCTTATCATAGGTGGTGATAAAGAATATATCGTGGCAGGCCCCTTTATAGCGAAGCTTCCAGTAGGGTTCGGCGGAGGGCCGCTGCACCGTTTTCAACATTTCAGCGGCGGAAACTCTACCGACGGCTCTTACCGCTTCCACGCCTATCCGATTGGTTAAATCCGAGATGCCCTTTATCTGGGAACTCACCCTGTCTTCGGGAAAATAATCATAGCCAGCTACGTTAAAGAAAAGTACCCAGGGGGGCAAACTGTCCTTCAAGTCCGGGTAATCGGCGGGCCATTTTTTGGCCATGATAGCCGCCAGGTTGGTGTTATTGAGCACCAGGCACTCGTTGACCAGTCTCTGCCTTACCAGCCAGTGAACCAGCTCGAACAGCCTGTTAAGGTCAGCGGAGCCTACCACAAAGGGCTCTTCGAGCTTGGGGAGTAGTTCGCATCTCAACGATGCCCAGGTTACGATACCCATCGTCCCCTGAGCCCCCTGGATAAGTCGGTTCCATTGTGCCGGCCCCGGCCCGTAGGGTGTCTTTTGTGCCCCACCGGCGGCCCACTGCTCTTCGATTGTCCCCGGCCCGGCAGCCTGACCGGTCCGGAACATTTCGCCGCTCCCGAAGACTACCTCGATACAGGCCAGCGGGTCGGAGATATCCCACTGGTACTTGGGCATTACCACCGGCTCCCTTTCCAGCATGCTGCCGACGACGGTCTTCGACTGGCGCGGCAGTAAGGGCATGTTTAGCCTGAGCCCTTCTTTTTCCACCGCCGGTATCAGCTCCCCGAAGGTTACCCCCGGCTCGACCATAGCCACGCGGTGCGCCCGGTCAACCCGGATGACCTTTTTCATCTTACTTAAATCTACGATAACAGCTCCCCCGGTGCCGGGAACGGTGTCGCCCCGAAAATGGGGTGGACCGGAACTAACTGGCACCAGCGGCGTCTTTGTATCGTTAGCCAGCTTGACTAGCTTGGCGATGTCGTCGCTTTTTCTGGGCTTGACCACGTAGTCGGGCATTATCATGTTAACAAAGCTCATATCGGCGGCGTATTCCTCCAGTACCGCCGGCTTCTGGCTCACATTAGCGGCGCCGACTATTTTGGCCAGCTTCTCTGCTTTAATCATTTATGTCTCCTCTCGGCTTGTGACCAGATTTGTAGCTAATCGTCGTAGGGCTCGGGGGGTGGTGGGGGGAATATGTTTATCCGGTAGCGGCTGTAGGGCAGGTAGTTGGTGGCTGGTTTGTCGGGCGTATTATCGGGCAGCCCGGCGATGCTGCCGGTAATCGGTTCTTCCACCCAGTTCGAGTCGAGGGGGTACATGTAGGCGATGCGGTAGGCAAGGCGGAAGAACTTCCACTCGCCATCTTCCTTGACGTAGTCCATATCGTATTTGCCTAGGCACGACATGCAGTCCAGCTTGCCGTTGCGCATGCCGCTGACGCTGCCGTGGGAGAACCATAATCCGCGGGCTTTGGTGCCTTTCTTGTTTATCTCGATGATGGGGTTGCAGGTCATGTGTATCGCCAGCCAGCCCGGCGAGTGGTAGCGCTCCTCGCTCAAGACGGTGTTCCAGAAGCGCTTGACCCCTTTCATACCCTCGTATATGCCGGCGTCCTCGATATCCATAGAGATACCGGGCGTCTTTTGGGCGAATAGGGAGGGGATTTCCGAGTTACGCATCATGAAGTAGAGGTGGGCGTAGCGGGACTGGAGTTTCCAAATTTCGAGGTAATCCTTGACCTTGGATAGTTCGGCGACCTGTGCTTTGAGTTGGGCTATGTCAGCTTTAAGGTCTTGACTCATTTTTCCTCCTCTCGACTCGGTGAGAATTGGGGTGGGATGGGTTCTACCAAGTGCTTATTATTTACTCTTATCACCCGAATGTCAATAACTTGTTATAAAATGCGTTGACAAAGTCGGCTTTAAAAACTATTATAGCCACAGCCCTGCCTTTATGCGCGGCTGTTGTTTATCATAATATAAGGAGGATATACCAAGATGGCCGAGACCAAGTACGGGAAGTACATTATCAGAGACCCCCTGGAAAAAGGAATGGCGCCGATGCTGCACATATGCGGTGAAGAAGGATGTCATGGTGCCGCGTTTCCCAACTTTCCGGTTGAAGTCCAACTACTTTGCATCAGCGAACCGCTCGCATTTCCCCATCCGGCCCACGCCCACGATGCCGACGAAATCTTTTTCATCTTTGGCAGCAACCCCCAGAACTACTACGACTTCGACGCCGAAATCGAGATACATTTTGGTGAGGAGGGAGAAAAACATATAATTGACTCCACCTCCATTATCTACATGCCTAAGGGGTTAGTACACGGTCCCATTGCCATCACGAAGGTGAATAAACCTTTTCAGTGGATGCATGTTCTCTTTACTCCTAAATACGACATGACGAAAGGTGACGTTTCACTGCACCCCGGTCACCCTCGCGAGAAATATTCGCCCGAAGAGATTAAGAAGCTGAAAGGACGCTAGCTCTCGTATTCCTTTCTCAACTCTTCGACCGTCTTCTGGAACTGCTTCGCTTTCTCCTCTTCGCTCAAGCGGTGCAGCGGCGGCACCCATTCCATATCCTTGAGGTTATCAATCAGCATGGGCAGCGAGTCGTAGGGGAAAGAGAAGAGGATTAAGCCTTCGGGGAGCACCTGGCGCGCTTTCATGCCGAAGCCGAGCCCGGTAACGGAGTAGTTCATCTCGCCGCTCAAGTAAGGGTAAGCGTAGAGCCAGGCGCATATCAGCACCGGGGTGCTTTTGGCGGTTACCATCTGGCCGCTGGTGTAGCAGTAGGCTCTGAACAGGACTTCGGCCTGGGGCGGGGTGGCGGCCATAATCAACAAGTCCGGCTCGAAATTCAGCTTGTCCAGCGTGGAGAAGGCGACGTACCTGACCGTGCCCTTGGCCATCTTGGGGATGTAGTTATAGATGCGGCGGTTGGCGCGGGGTTCCTTATAGATGCCGTCCTTGGGGCCGACCTGCCCGCTCTGGAAGATGGGGTCGGCCTCTTCCATGCCCAGCACCACGGGGCCCATGCAACCAAAGTTGTCCCGCTCGGCGTAGAAGGGGGGGCTTTTCTGGGCCTCGCCGAGCATCTCGCAGAAAGCCATCTCTTTTTCCAGCTTCTTAATGCCCTTGGGCTTGTTGAGCAGGAACTTGACGGCTACCGGCGGTATATCAAATTTGAAGTCGTCGAATATCGAATAGTCTAACTTGTTGGCCATATTCATATCTCCTTAGCTAGTTAGTCAGGCGCCCTGCATCATACCGGGCAGCCAGAGACTTATCTCGGGGAAGGCGATTAGTACCGCCAGGAAGATGAAGAGGGCGATGAGGAAGGGCAGCACGCCTTTAAGCAGCCTGTCCAACGGTATGTCGAAGGCGGTTCTCATCAGGAACAGCTCCAGCCCCATCGGCGGGGTTATCAAGCCTATCTGCATGTTGACCACGTAAAGGACGCCGAACCATATCGGGTCGAAGCCCAGGGTGATGATTACGGGGACGAAGAGGGGCACGGTGAGCAGCATGATGGTTATGGCGTCGATAAAGCAGCCCAGAATCAGCAGCAAAACGTTGATGCTGATAATCACCAACCAGGGGGAGAAATTGGCGGAGGTGACGAAGCCGGTGATGGTATCAACCACGCCGGAGCTGCCGATGACGTAGGAGAAGAGCCAGGCGCCGACCATCATAAACAGAATCATGCCGTTTATAATGGCCGTTTCGGTTAGTGCCCGCTTTAGACCCTGCCAGCGTAAGCCAAAGACAGTGACGGCGATAATGAGCACCACGACGCAGCCGACGCCGGCGGCTTCGGTGGGGGAGGCGATGCCGAAATAAATGGAGCCCAGAATGGAAGCCATTATCACCACTATGGGCCAGACCCTCTTCAGTGATGAGAACCTCTTCCCCCAGCTGACGGGGCCCAGGGCGGGACCGAGTGCCGGCCTGCGCCAGCAGATTATGATGGCTACCGCCGCCAGCATGCAGGCCAGGAGCACTCCGGGTATCATACCTGCGATGAAGAGGTGCCCTATAGACGTCTTGGAGAGGACACCGTAGATAATCATGCCGGCGCTGGGGGGGATGAGGGGGCCCAGTACTCCACCGCAGCAGAGCCCGCCCATAGCCAGTCCCTTGTCGTAGCCGTATCTCTTAAATTCGGGTTCGGCTACCTTGCCCACGGCCAGGATGGTGGCCGTGCTGGTGCCGATGGCGGCGGCCATGGCGGCTTCGCCCCAGATGCTGGTAACGATTAAGCCGCCGGGGACGCGGGAAAGCCAGCTACGGGCGGCGGCGTATATGTCTTCACCTATCTTGGTTTCGGCAATAAGGCAGGCGATAAGAACGAAGAGAGGCAGCGGCGTCCAGTTTATGTTATAGAGGGTACTGAAGGTGGTCCAGCCCACTTTTTCCAGGCTGGGAGCGCCGAAGGCGAAGAAAGCAACGGTTATAGCCATAAAGCCCAGCGCATAGATGACGGGCATGCCCATCAGCATCAAGAAAAGCATGCCCGCCACGACCACCGCCGCCGCTGTGGTAAAGTCCATAACTACCTCATTTCGTTAAACTGCAGTCACTAAAAGCCAAGCTCTTTTTGTTCTTCGGTCCGGGTCTGGGTCCGGGTTCTGGCGCCCTTTATCATATTGACTATATTGTTGATGCCTCGGCAAAGCTTGCTAAAGAGAACGAGGCAAAGCAGGGTGTAGCTGAGAGGTATAACAAATTTAATGGGGGCTAACGGCAATGCCCACGACGTTTTGGTGGTCTGGCCAATATCAAGCGCGTATAACGCGTTGCCCAGGCTCTTCCAGGTAAGGACGACGCAGAAGATAAGCGCCATGAGCGGGAAGATGGTTTGGATGACGATAACCTTGAAGCGTTCGGGAAAACGGGAGGCGATAAGGTCGTTCCGGACGTGGCGGTCCAGCCTCTCCACCCCAGCTACAGCCAGGACACCACAGAATAAGAGGAACATGGTGCTAAGCTCGTAGGCAGCGGGGTCGGGATTGTTGAAAATGTACCGTTTGACCACGCCGTAGCTTTCAATCCAGGCCATCAACAGTATCAGACCCCCGCTCACAAGCATGAGCCACTGACTGATACGGCCGATTCCCTCATCCAGCTTCCGTATCACTCGCATAAACAATCTATATTACTCCCGCTCGGATTAGCCTTTTGGGGCTACCGGTTAGAGCTCCGCGACTTTAGAGCCGCGGGCATGCCGTTTTATTCCCGGGTCTAACGAGGATACTGATCGTTGGCCTCGTCAGCAATCTCCAGCACGTCCTCGCCAAAATCACCCAGTGTCGCTAGCATTGAGTCAATAACTGAACTAGCCGCGTCCTTCCACCGGTCTATTTCATCCTGGGGCACGAAATAGATCTCTACCCCAAGATCTGCTAGATTGGCGAAATCCGCTTCCCACTCTGACTTGACAAAGGCATCGATGCCAACTGAGGCAGTATGCGCTTCCTCCATCAGTATGTCCTGGATGTCGCCGGGAAGGTCGTTCCAAACGTCCAGGTTGATGCTAAAGCCATGTATGGCCGCGACCATATAGCACGAGGCCAGGTTAGGAGAAACTTCGGGTAATCCGAAGATGGCCCCGGCGGCCGGTGCCGTTATCACCGCTTCGACCGTTCCCTTCTCCAGTGCCCCGTAGGCTTCTGTATAATCAAGAAACACGGCGGAGCCGCCAAAGGCTTCTACCAGAGCTGAAGTTGTGGGGGAGATAGACTGCACCAGCAGACCGTCCCAGTCCTCCAGAGTATGAACTGGATCGACGGAGAAGAGCTCGACAGCGGAATAGTTGTGGAGACATAGCAGCTTCTGGTTAAAGTTTTCTTCTAATACATCAGCGAATAGCTCCTCTAAAGCCGGCATGGCGGCGATGTGGGCCTCAATGTTATTGAACAGGAAGGGTAATTCGGTCGCTCCTAGCCTGGCGTCATCGGCGGAGTGAGCGCTGGGGGTAATAGCCCCCATTTCGGCGGCTCCCGTCCTCACAGCATCCATGAGCTCAGCAAACGAGACCATTTGTTCGGCTGGATAGTACTCGATGGTATAGTCGGGGCCGCAGCGGGCGTTAAAGGCATCGGCGAAAGCCTGTTCCGGCTCAGCGTACTGGAACAGGGCGGCACTGGCCATCTTTAAGACCACCGGCTCCGCAGGACCCTCGTCCTCGCAAGCGGCGAAAAGACCGCTCGACATCACGATGAGCACCAGGGCAACGAGTAAAATTATTGTTTTTTTCATGGTTGGGTTTTACCTCCTTGTTGGATTCCAAATAACCGTTTTTTTAGTGTCATCTTGCCTTAATTGACCACCTCCTTTAACTGGAAAAGTTCCCAGTAATATTTATATTCGGGTATGCGGTCCCCACAGGGGAATACCGTGGTCGTTTGTTTTGAGAATAAAACTAGGGGGCTGATTAATAAAGGCTCTTGTCGGTGGTTCAGCGAATTTATAATACCCCTGGATATAAGTCACTACACTAGTACCCTGTTGGTTAAAAAGTCGATAATTTCAGCGGTTTTGGGTGAAGGTTGACTTGTGGATGTAGAGCTGGTTACAGTCGGCTGGTGGGTTGTAGCTGGGGCTGGCTTGGGGTGGTTGAGGTATATTTCGTTGTTAAGCACATAGCTATTATAGCACACCATGTCAATATACCCCCTGGGGTAGTTGTTGAAGAGTGAGCCGCGGAGGACTCGAACCTCCAACCTGCTGATTAAGAGTCAGCTGCTCTGCCAGTTGAGCTAGCGGCCCAGGCTGTCTGTCGTATTTCGCCTTCTATTCTAGTGTGTATAGCGGCTTTTGGCAAGTGTGGGTCGTGGCTGGGCTATGGGGTCAAAGCGTGAGTTGTGACGAACGGGTTGCCAATAGAAGAGCCGTCTGGGATTTGGTCCCAGACGGCTCAAAATCTAAACCTTTTTTCAGGGCGATTTAGCGGCTAGTCTTCTTGCGGAAGCGTAGCGCCAGCACACCCCCTATGATAACAACAGCAGCTATGATGAGGTAAATCCACCAGATACTGGATTTCACTACGGTGAAGCTACCGCTGAGACCGGAGACGGTTACCTCGTACGTGCCGGCTTCAGAGGCGCTGACGGAGAAGCTCACCGGCTCGCTTTGGCCGCCTTCGAGCGTTACTGTTTTACTGTCTATCGTGTTCCCGTTTATCTTCAGTTCGACAAGATAGGTGCCTGCCACATCGCCGTCGTTGGTCACGTTGAGGTTGATGGTAACGGTCTCTTCCGTCTTAACTTCGACCGGTACGATGTTCAGGGTGCTGGCCACGAAGTGAGCCGGCTCTGGAGTCGGTGGTTCGGGGATGGCAGGAGGCGGTGCGCTCGCCAGCACCGCGAACGGTGAGGCGAAGGAGTCTGCCATACCGGTAGCAACACCAACCTCGGCGACTATACCCGGGTTGGGCGGTAGTATAATCCACTGGCCCTGTTCATGGCTATAGAAGCCGATAACCGGGTCGGAGGCGCCATCAAGCAATGCGGGGTCATAGTGTAGCAGCACCGAGGCTGCCGGGTCGAAGGAGGTAACCAGCTGGCAGGGCATTGTCTTGGCTGTATCCTTGTAGCCGGTGAAGTCATAAATATCGCCTACCAGGGTCATGCCCTCCGGTATTTCCGGCGTTTCCTCGGACGGACTCATCACAATTATTCGCGGGTAGCAGTGGCAGCCTTCGCAGTCGCCGCAGAGTACCAGCGTGTCATCTTCAAGCTCAAGCAGGTGCTCGTCATTTTCGTCATATGCCTTGCATTCTCCTATAGTGGTGTTCTTGCAGCAGTCTACCTCCACCAGAGTCTCCTCACCCAGCATGTCTATGATGATGTAACACACTTCAGCAGTACCGCCGATAATTGGTGGGGGTGGGGGTGGCGGTGGGATTGTAACCGTCAGAGTCATGCTGTCGGTGCCGATGCATCCGTTGTTGTCGGTCACCGTTACGGTGTAGGTTGTGGTAGCAGTTGATGTGCTGGTGGGATTAGCCAGGGTGGCGTCATCCAAGTCCGTAGTTGGTGACCAGCTGTAGGAGTAAGGCGCAGTGCCTCCCGAAGCCG
>Ga0307437_1002374_pt1 | contig 11734 bp, 11 predicted proteins | sample SalMarWE160390MG_FD_202146 | JGI IMG/M metagenome (GOLD analysis project Ga0307437, IMG submission 202146) | Salt marsh sediment microbial communities from the Plum Island Ecosystem LTER, Massachusetts, United States - WE1603-90 | ecosystem: Environmental > Aquatic > Marine > Intertidal zone >...
ATGTCATATTTCTCCCATTTTTTTGTTTTCAACCAATCATTCTTCTCACATTCCTTAAAAAGTGTTGTTCCCGGATAAGGAATAACAACTGTTGCTTGGAGAGTGTCAATCAAGCCCTTATCAAATAATTCTTTAGTCATCGCAATAGTTTTCTCCGCTTGTTTTTTCTTTTCCCAAGGATAACCCACCATACAAGTAACATGGGGCTCGAGATAACCGCCAACTTCTTTATTGACTTCTTTAGCAATTTTTAACTCTCTTTTGATATCAGCAACTTTTATCCCCTTGTTTAACCTGTCAACTGTTCCTTGGCTGGCAGATTCTAATCCATAAAGTAAAAATCGAAAACCCGCTCTTGCCATTAATTTATAATCTTCTCTTGTCAAGGCGCCAAAACGCAAGTTGCAATCAAAATAAATTTTTTTATTATAACCGCGCTTTATCATTCCTTGGCAAAATTCTTTTAGCCATTCGCCAGCCGGAAAAGTTCCCGTGTCGTCCATAATTTCCCGAAGGGAATATTTTTCCAGCAACTCTCCTATTTCGTCTAAAACATTTTTTGGTTTTCTCACTCTCCAAGTCGGATATAAGGTTGTCCAACTACAGAATTTACAGCCGCCATTTTTTCTCCACCAACAATCTCGCCCTGCCATGATATAGGTCCCGGGGGTTCGTTTATAATTGCCATTTTCATAAGCATAAAGTTTCCATTTGGTTAATTCCTTATCAATAAAAGGCAATTTATTTAAATCATGGTTAAGAAGAAACTTGCCGGTATTTTTGATCATCTTGCCATCACGATAATAAATCCCTGGTTCTAACTTTTCTTTTTTGGTTAAATGATTAACTAAATTCAAAAGCAAAAAATCATAGTCCCCACTGGTTAAAACATAATCCACTTTAGATTTTTGAAACGATTCCTCAGGTAAGGCGGTCACATGGTCGCCCACAAGAACAGTCTTCAGCGGCTTTAAATCATTAATAATCTGCCAATGTCTCTTAATCACTGGGGTTTTTGTTTCCATCATAATTAAATCCGGCTTTTCTTTTTTAATTTCCTCCAGCCATTTTTGATAACTCCATTTTTCGGCAATCCCATCCAACCAAACCACCTCATGACCCGCTTTTTTTAATAAGGTGGCCGCATAAGCCGGTACCATGGGATAGATATAAGTGGGGTTGTGAAACCACTGAAATTGACGGTTTTGGCTCAAAAGGGGCACGCCTTTTTTCGATTCAAGAGGAGGATAAGTAATAGCAATCTTCATTATTTCTTTTCTTTTATTACAAAGGGTTGTAAATTTTCTTTCACCCCAATTCTAGTTGATTCTAGGCAACTTCTCCAATCTCCTACTAATAAGTCAGAGCAATCTCGAATAAGCTCAGTTGCTTTTCGAATATCCACTCTGTCTTTTTCTGGCAATCCGCTTGCTTGTCTTGCCCAAATCCGAACCAAACCTTTAATAGAAGTAAGATCTTCCGGTCGATAGATCCCTCTAAAAAGAGTCTCAATCATTGATTTGACTCTGGTTTCATCTTTTCCAAATCCTTCAGCCAATAAATGGCTAACTTCCTCGACATCAATTTCCCTTAGTGTCTTTTGCACTTCTTTCACTAGTTCTGGTTCATTTTGAACCAGCAACCAATCAATTCCTAAGCCAACATAATTATGAAGTCTTCCTTTGGCAATTTCTAAAGTAACAGAATTCGCTTGAGTTATATCTTTTATTAACTGGTCCCGCTTCTTACCCACCAACTGCTCTAATTCCTCACTAAACTTATCGGCCCCAAATTCAACCCCATGAGATAACAAACCTAAAGCTAGGTCTCGTTTTTCAGGATAGTTTTTATTAAGATAATCAAGCAATTTTTTCCCGCCCTCGTGTAACTCTTTGTATTCAAAAACATCATTGGGAACGTAGGGAAGCATTTCAGGTAGAAGGGCTCCAACAATTAATAACTGATTGTCGCCCTCAACAGCGCGAGTGGCAATATAAGCATGTCCTAAAATCTTCATCTTTTCAGTTTTGGCGAAAGGAAGCCTTGAATAAACAAAACCCCATAAACAAAATGGGTAATGAAAATTGAAGGGATAACTAAAATAACTAATTTGAAATTTTTTTCTTTCAGATAAACCTGAACAACAGTGACTAAAAGAGCTATCAGATAAACACCAAGGACAAAGAGATAAATAAACTGAAAAAGGGGATGAATAAATGAAAGAAAAAAACCAAAAATTAAACCCAAGGCAAAAAGCGTGGGTATCAGATAGCCTATTCTTAAAGAGGTCTCAGGTAAAATCCGAGCAAAATGACCCCGGTGAATGGCGTAACGAGAGATTTGTTTAAGATGAGGTCCAAAAACTTCCCGGCGGTGATGATAAACTAAAACTCTTGGGTCATAAATAATTTTCTTTTTCAGTTTTCTGGTCAAATCTAAACACAATTTCGTATCCTCACCCGGCCAGAAATGAGAGTCAAACCCGCCAACTTTCCAAAAATCTTTTTTCCTGACTAAAAAATTGACGGTCGGATAATCATCCACTTCTTGGCGAGAACTAATGGCACACCGATAGGTTCCGGCTCCGCCGCTCCCCAACCAAGTCGACCAAACATAACCGGAAGCCTTTTGGCGAAGATTATTTTCTGGTGGTGTTAAGGCTGGCCCGCAAACCCCGGTAATTTCCTCACTCTCTCCAAAAATTCTAACCGCATTTTTAAGCCAGTTTTTATCTGGGTAAGAATCATCATCAAGAAAAGCCAAGATTTCACCCTTAGCTTTTTTTGCCCCCAGATCTCTTTTATCCGCTGGTCCGGTTTTGGGGAAAGTGGAAATAATTCTGGTTTTTGGAAATTTTTCCTTTGTTTTTTTATCAGGCAGAATAATAATTTCAAATTCTTTGTAAGTTTGTTTTAAGATTGCCAGAATCGTTTCCCGGCGGAGATAATCATTAATCTCTTTAACAGGAATGATAATGGAAATTTTTGGGGACATTATCTTTAGCCAATATTTACTTTAAAATCCAAATCAGGGTCATGTTTCCATTTTCGTTTATTGTGGTCATCATAATAACGAAGAATTCGGAGGCGATAAATGATTGCTAGGGTGTCAATGAAAGCCCCCCGCATTGCCTCAATCGTGGCTGCATGGGTTAAATCTTCAAAATTATAATCTATTTTAATTGGAGCTTCGAAAATTCTTTTATATCCTAGTCGATTAGCAACCGTCAACATTTCCAGGTCAAAGGCATATTGTTTAACCAGTAAGCGCGGTAAAACATTTTCCAATACTTTACGCCGAAAAATTTTCAATCCGGCTTGAGTATCCCGGACATTAAGACCAGTAAAAATTCTTACAAAGAGCTGATAAAACCGACTAATAACTCTTCTTTTAAAAGGATAGCTTACTTGGGAAACGGGGTGCCGTTTAGAACCAACAATAGCATCCGCTTCGTACCATTCCATGTGTTCTAAAATCATACTGATCCCATTGGGGTCGATTTCCATGCCCGCATCAATAAAAGCAATTAGGTCGCCTTTAGCTCTGGCCATACCGTAACGAACCGCATGACCCTTACCTCTATTCTTTTTATAGCCAACAACTTTAATTTTGTTTGATTCAATTTTTTTAGCGTTCTCAAAGGTTTTATCAATTTTTCCATCAACCACACAGATAATTTCATAGTCATAACGAATTTTATCAAGCACCTCTTCAATTCGTCTTAAATCCCTGGCAATCGTTTTTTCCTGTTTATAAGCAGGGATGACCACGGAAAGAAAATGATTTTTTTTCTTTTTCATTTTTTAGTTGTCTTTATTTTACCAAAAATTAGGAGCGAAAAAAGAAGAAAGACCGTTATGCCGATTGAAATGCTGATGATTTGACCAATATTTTGGTGGAATAAGGAAATCAAAATTATCTGTAAAATCGCGGCCACAATTGGCAAAAGAACCACTTTTGTTCTATCAATGGAAAGATTGAAATTGACCAAAAGAAAGGAAAAAGAATAAAGGCTTAAAAAAATGGCAAAAGCACCTAGGTTTGAAGCCGCCGGTAAATAATCACTGCCAAAAAGGGTTTTCACCATCAACCCGGGAAAAAGAAAATAAATCAGAGTTATTCCAAAACCGGCCAATCCCACTAAAGCTGAGCTGGCAAAAAGTAAAGGTCGATAATGCTGACCGTTAGCATGACGTTCGGCCACCATCGGAAACAACACTAAAATAATAGGCAGAGAAACAAAATAAATAATTTTTCCCAAAGTGGCCAAGGCGGCATAAAAACCTGCTTGTTGGGCAATAAGAAAGTGGCGGACTAAAATAATGTCCGTGGTATAAAGTGAGGTAAAAGCCAAAGTGGACAAGAAAACAGGAACGGCAAAAGAAAGAATTTCTTTTTTAGCAAAAACACTACTTTTGGTTTTCGCTGCCAGTAATTGTCGCAAAGGAAAAAGGGAAAAAGAATAAGCAACCATCCCGCCAATCACAATTGCCAAAAGAGCGCCATTAACTTTTAAACCCCAAATCACCAACAAAACAGCACAAGGTAATTTAACCACAATCTCTGAAACATTACTGGCAGCAAGATAGTTAAATCGTAACAAACCCTGGAGAGTGGCTCGATTAATCATTGTCATAATGACAATCAGGGCAATACCGCCAATAATGATTAAAGGCAAACTTGAATTGAGGTGTAAAAAAGAAGTTAAAATAGGATTCAAAATAAAATAAACCAAAAGCATCGCCAAGCCAAGAAAAAAAACTTTTTGATTAACAACTTTGAAAAAAGAGCCCACCGCCCCCAGTTTTTTCTGTCCTTTTAGAGTAGAAACAAATTTAACGATAACTAAATTAAGCGTTCCCACCGGAATACTTAAGAGATAGAGAAGAGAGATAAGTGAAGCTAATATGCCATAATCAACCGGTCCCAACATTCGCCCCATTAAAAGATGAAAAAGATAATTGCCAAAACCAGTGATTAAGCCGCCAATCATCATGATTAAACTGCCAGTTAACAGTTGGCTTTTAGTGAATCTTTTTATAATGGTTTCAATGTAATTTAACATTTTCAAATTTTCCCATAATAAATCATCTTTTAGGTTAGCCAAAATCCCCGAGTGAAAAAAAACAAGGAGACAATTAATAAAGGAATAGCAATTAGGGGATATAAAATTCTTACCGATTTATATTTTTCCGCCCAAATCGCCAAAAGAATAAATCCCGGGAATAAAACTAAAACATAACGAGGTAGAGAAGAAAAAGTACCGGTTAGGGTTGGAGCAATAAAAGCCAAAGCCATAAAAGTGACGTAAGCAAACCAGCGCCGGAGATAAGCAAAAATAGTCAAAAATAAAAAGGCAACCGCGGTTAAAGTCTCCAAAATGACGACAAAATAAGTTGGGGTCAATTTTTCGACGGTAAGCAACATTTTAAAATAGCGCCAAAAGACCTGATAAATAAGAATTAACTTGCTACCAGTTTGTTGGGCGCCAAAAAGGGGTTGAATATGAATAAAATAAAGGGGGTCACCTACCGTTTCTTTCAAATACCCCATGTAAAATAAAAGTCCAACAGCAATGAAAAATAAAGGTAAACACTCAATGATTTCTTCGGTAATTTTTTTCTTCCTCTCACCTTTTTGGAGATACCACTCTACTAAAAGAGCGGGAAACAAAAAGATACCTACAAAGCGAGTGGCGCTGGCAAAGGCCCCTAAAATCCCCGCTATCCACCAGTGTTTTTTTCGGGCGGCATAAAAGGAACCCAAAATCAGGGCTAAAAATAATGATTCGGTGTAAAGACTGCCAAAATAAAAAGCGGTGGGAAAAATAAGGAGATAAACTAAACACCTTCTAGCAATTCCCTCACTATAATCTAGCCTTACCAATTTATAGAATAAATAAAGAGCGATAATCAAAGAAAAGTGAGAAATTAAAAGCCCGGACAAAAGATAGTTTCCTATCAAATCCGCTACAGAGCGAATAAGATAAGGGTATAAAGGAAAGAAGGCATGCTGGAATTGACTGTAACCCCGCTCGGCAATAGTCAGATAATAAACCCCATCGAAATTTGCCCAAGACCAAAGTAAAGGATTCTTTAAATATAAAGCCGTTCCCCCACCCAGGGAGCCTTCACGTAAGGGCAGAAATTTGCTGCCAATAAAAGTTAAAATAACTAAAACTACTCGCCAAACTACGAGGGCCGCCAAAAGAAAATTAATAATCTTTTGATTATCCTTGAACCACTTTTTGATAGATTTTATAAGTTTCATTGGCTGTTTTTTCCCAACTAAATTTTTTCACTTGCTTTAATCCCCGGTCAATTAAATCTTCTCTTAAGCCTTCGTCTTCAATCGCCACGGTTAAACCATTGACAATATCATTGATATCATAAGGATTGATAAAGACGGCGGCTTTACCAGTGACTTCAGATAAACTGGCCTTTTTACTGGTCACCACCGGCGTCCCGCAAGCCATCGCTTCTAAAACCGGTAAGCCAAAGCCTTCATAAAATGAAGGCTGACAATAAACAGTCGCTAAATTGCAAATAATTACCAAATCTTCATCGGGAACAAAGCCCAAGCGGATGACCTCCGGGTCCTTACCATATAGTTTAATTAATTGAACCAGGGGTTGATTTTCAACATGATTCTCGTCGAATGTTTTTTGAGCTGCTTGTTTGCCGGCAATCACTAAGGGAAGTTTAATTGATTTACAAGCTTTAACCAAACTCAAAATATTTTTATGATAGTTAACATCGCCAATATAAAGGATGAATTGCCGCGGCAAGCGATATTTCTTTCTCACTTTTTCCATTTTTTTTGTATCATCAACCAGTTTAAAAATATCAGCCGCCGCCAGGGGAACAACGTAGATTTTTTCTTTTGGATAACCCAGATACTTAACAATGTCTTTTTTGGAATTTCTCGAGTCAGTGATAACACCATTGACTGTCTTTAAAACCATTTTTTGGGCACCAAATCTTAGCTTTCCTTTTACTCCCGGAGGAAAATGTTCAGGAAAAACTAGAGGAGTGGTATCGTGAATGGTCACCACCGTTTTTCTTTTTCTCATTAAAGGCAAGGTCATAAAAAACAAATCAAAGTAGGGATAATGAATCAGATGGCAATCTTTAGGAATCTCGCCTTTTTCTACTAAAACAACCTCTAAATCAGCCACTTTTGACTTTTTCAAGGCCTCAACCAACCGCTTGGTATAAACACCAATCCCCCGAAATTGATGAGCTGATTTTAAGGGGGAAATATCAATCGCAACTTTCATAGTTTAAACTTCCTCGGCAGTGTCTGTTTGAGAAAAAAAGTGATTATCATTATTGCTGGTGGAGCGAAAGTCACCCCTCTTTTAATCATTGGGGTTATTCCTTCCCAACTCCTAGTATACAAGAAAGGCAGGTAACGACAAAGGGTGCCAAAAGAAAAAGCCAGAGTTAACCAGAAAAGGAATCGCCTTTTAGGCAGCAAGGCCACAAAAGCTAAAGCCCAAATTAAATACCAAGAATAGATTTCTTCTCTTAAAGGAGAAAGCAGAAAAACAAAAAGCAAGGCCCAGGCGGAAAAAAGAATTATTTTTTCCTTTTTTAAACGGGAAGAAAAAGCAAAGATAGGTAATAAAACAATCGTTGCATATTTAATCCCAATTGAAGCCAAAAGAGAAGCAAAAGAAAAAACCTTTTTCTTTTGGAGCAGCCAATAAAGCCCTAAAAGAGCAAAAAAGGCCATCACGACATCATTGTGAGCGGAAACTAAGGTTTCCATTAAAACCAGAGGGTTCAAAGCAAAAAAAGCCAGTGAGTATTTACTTTTCTTGGAAACTCGCCAGATTAACCAAATCAAACCTAAATAAAAAGCCATCATCAAAGCTTTAAAAGAAAAAATGCTGAGAAAAAGATGGCTGGTTATTGCATGAGGCAGAGCGGTTAACAATATCCAAAACGGACCGTAAAGAGCAATTTTATTAGCGGCGTGCATAAAATCAAGCATCGGTTCGCCTATAAATTCGATGGGCATCACTAAATAGGGATTCTCTTTATAAAAAAAGGTAACTTTGGCTGTTGCCATGTAATTGAAAACATCGTGAGAAAAAGCGGGAAAAGAGAAAAAAAGAATCACTACTGCTAAAAAGACTAATTGCCATATTTGTTGGGCATTAAGTTTTCTTTTACTAATCCCCCGCAAAACCCAACCATAAAGAAAAAATAAACCAAGAACAAGCATTAGATAAATTGCTGTGGCTAAGGGTCTTTGGTAATAAACTAATTGATGAAGAAAAGGTAAGGTTTTAAAAGGAAAATTAGGGTCAACAAAACCATAAGAAAAAACGGTCAAGATAACAAATAAAAAAAGATAAAGATAAAAAATTAATTTAAATCTCACGAATCCCAATTGCCTCCTTAATAGCCGATTCAATCTTCAATTTTGTGGCTTCCTTTTTCTCTGGCTGCCAAAGAAATTCTTTTGGTAAAATTTGACTAAGGCCTTCTAAAATCTCTTGGTGTTTTTGGGCCGCATTTTCAAGGTTAGTCCTTTTTTGAGAAATATCCTTGCCTTCTTTTTCCGCCGCCTTCAAATAATCAACGGCTCGTTGAAAATGCTGGTTGGAATCGGTTAGAGCTTTGACACCCAAAAGATATTGTTGGTATTCAAATAAAATTTTAGCTTCAACCAGTTTTCTGTCAGCCAGTTTTAATTCATACTGATGACCGGCAAAATCACCAAAAACCCAAAAACGATAAAGTTGATCAAAAACTTGCTTGACTTTATATAACTTATTCCCCGGCATTAAACCGGGATAGGGTAAAACGTAAGGAGACGCCGCCAAAACCTCTTGACTAGTAAGCAGGAGAAAAAGAAAAACGAGAACGAAGATTCTAGCTCTTTTGAGAAGCATGTTTTCTCTCCCAATACTTAATGTATCCTACCGGAAACCTCATCCCTGAAAACAAAGAAAAAACAAAGCCTTGAAACCCATCAACAAAGCCTTTGTGGCGGAAAAAAGTAAGCAGAAACCACCATAATGGCTTAATAAAAAGATAATTCAGCAGGTTAGGAAAATTTAGTTTTACTTTTTTCTCCTCCAGTTCATCAGCGATAAGACTGGTATAGCGACCAAATCTAACTAAGTAACGACTAAAAGTGGGGTCGGCGAGGTGAAGAAGATCATTTTTCAGATAGCCAACTTTGCCTTCAACCTCTGCCTGCTCATGAACCGATTTACAAGGCAGCCGTCCTTTGCCTTTTTTGTAAAGCCTTAAAGTATAATCAGGATACTGGCCTCCCTTTTTAAGATATCTTCCCAGAAAGAAATTTTTTCTGGGAATCCAAAAACCATTGAATCCTCCCCCTGCACGGAGACTGGGGGATTCTTCATTCGTGGCGGCGCTACTCCCGACTTTCGTCGGGAGCGGCGGCGATTCCTTCGGAATGCGCCTTGCCGCCGATGAATTAAACTCTGTTTTTGATTTAATGATTTTCAGAATTTCATCTCTAAGTTTTGGTGTTACCCGTTCATCGGCATCCAGTTGAAAAATCCATTCTCCGCTTGCTTCATCAATCGCCATCTGTTTATTAATATGGAAGATGGGTTTGTTAGTGGTTTTAATAACTTTGGCACCATATTCCTTGGCAATCTCTCTGGTTTTATCCTGAGAACTACCGTCAACAACAATCATCTCATCCACCCAATCCTTAACCGTATCTAAACAAGGACCAATATTTTCCTCCTCATTAAAAGTGGCGATGGCAACTGAGATTTTCTGTTTCATTACTAAAGATTATAACAAACCAAGAGCCAAGAATCAGCTTTACAAAAAGAAGAAGTAAAGTCTATACTAAAGCTGAGATATAAACAGGATGTTGAAGAAATACTTAACTACATTAAAGAAAAACTGGTTTCGAATAGCTGTTTTTTTTATCTTCATTTTAGCAACAGTCATTCGCTTTTATAACTACGATCAACGCTGGGGTTTAGCCCCTGATCAAGCTCGAGAAGCAATCATAGGACGAACAGCGCTAAGCTTGGGCCGATTACCAATTATTGGGGCTTTTTATTCTGCCGGACCATTCACCTGGGGGCCGTGGTTTTACTGGTTCATCGCCCTAGCAACTGCCGTGTATCCTCGCTCTATTATCACTCCTTGGATTATTCTAACTATTACCTCAATAATATCCGTTTTAATCTTTATCCGCATTGGAAAAATACTTGGGGGGAATGTCCTAGGAATAACTCTAGGTTTGTTAGCTACTTTCTCTACGGCTGAATTGGCATCTTCCGCTAATCTAACCAACCCTTCTATGATTAGTTTTTTGGCTGTCCTTTCTATTTTGTTGTTTATTGAGTATCTAATAAACAAAAGGTCATTATGCGCCTTTTTACTAGGATTAATTATCGGCATTGCCCTAAATATTCACCTACAGAGTATTGGTCTTTTAACTCTTGTTCCTTTAATGTTTATCTTTACTTCAACTCATAAAACTAATCAAAATTTGCTCACTTGGCTTAGAGCTATCCTGAGAGAAATTTCTATAAAAGCACTGCTCTTTTTGGTTTTAGGTTTACTTCTTCCATTTATCCCCTTAATTATTTTTGATTTAAATCATAATTGGATAAATCTTCGTAATATACTAATCTACTATCTCTTTGAACAAGGTTTGGTTGGTTCCAGTAACAGCTGGTTTACATATCTGGGGATTTTTTGGCCTAAGTTTTGGGCACAGGTGACAGGAGGATATCCTTTCTTAGGATATTGTCTAGCAGGATTAACAATACTGGTCTACGCTTGGCTATTTTTCAAACGGAAGCTACCAAGAATACTTTTTATTCTATCTATAAGCTTCTTTCTCCAAGTTATCATGCTGCGATATCATCATGGACCAAAATTCTACAGCTATCTTAGCTTTTTACAACCGTTTGTTTTAATTTTTACCGGATGGGCATTGTTTCAACTTAGCAAAATCAGCCGACTTATTGGTACAGCCGTTCTGATATTAGTAATTTTTGGCAGTTTTCGCTACGACATTTATGAATACCGTAATAAAAATCACGCTCCAATAATTCAATCAATTAAAAGTGCCCTTGTAGATAAATTTCCAAACGAAAAATTTGCAATCTATGATGAGGGATTTAGTGTCCAAAATTATAGTTTTCCTTTAAGTTTATTTTTGCAAGTTGATAAAAAGACAAGCGAAGATGGTATTCCAATTGGAGTCTGTGCCGGTAGTTGCCCAAGTTATAAACCAATCATTCAAAAGAGCCCACCGATGATTGTTGATTTAAGAGAAATGAGTCAAGAGCAATTGGAAACAGAAAAATGGTTTTTAGTTACTCCCAACTCTCTATATCACTCAACGGTGGAATGGTGGAAATAATTGAAGCTTCGGTCCGACTAAGCCACTTGCTATTAAAAGTGGCGATGGCAATTGAGATTTTAGGTTTTTTCATTTTATTCCCATTTTTTTTGTGGCAACTTTCTCTGGCAACATAAACTTAACCGATTCATCAGCGGTCACTCCCCTTTCATCAGCTAAAACCAGATTGACAGCATGAATAATCGCCAGATGGGCTGTTTGAATTTTCGAAGAGGATGGTCCTTCAGGCTTAGCGTCACTTTTAATAAGATAATCTGCCTGCTTCCCTAAAGGAGTATCAATATTCTCAGTAATCGCAATTGTAATCGCTTTCTTTTTTTTGGCTTGCCTTAAAGCTTCATAAACAAAACCT
>Ga0307437_1002379_pt1 | contig 11708 bp, 10 predicted proteins | sample SalMarWE160390MG_FD_202146 | JGI IMG/M metagenome (GOLD analysis project Ga0307437, IMG submission 202146) | Salt marsh sediment microbial communities from the Plum Island Ecosystem LTER, Massachusetts, United States - WE1603-90 | ecosystem: Environmental > Aquatic > Marine > Intertidal zone >...
GGTAGTAGTGGGACTGGTGATTTTCTTCGTGCGTAGAAAGTGAGTTGCCTTGACAAAAAGACGCTGAACTGATATCCAGGAAATTGTCAATGGTTTTTTGTGCGGCGCTGGAATTGCGGAGGGCGTCAGGGGTGCCATCGGCTGGGGCTGGCGGAAACAGGCCACTTCTTTTTGTCATTGCGAGGAGCCGCAGGCGACGTGGCAATCCCTTGACCAAATTCGAAATTCTAATTTCTAAGCTTTAAACAAATCCCCAAAATGTAAAAATAAAAGTGCAAAATGACAGAGCACACGTAGAAGATTTGCATTTTAAGTTGTCATTTTGATTTTTAACCTTTGATTTTTGAGTTTTGTTCAGGATTCTCTGAAAGTGATTATCGAGCCGCAGAGGTAGATAGCGGTTGTGGGAACGAACCTTTTTTACTATTGAGTTGTCGGCTCAATAAAAGTAAAATAATGGGTAATGGCGTCGGATCTATTAACAATCAGGCAAGCCAGTGAATGGGCAACTCAGTATTTGCACAGAAACATCACGCCCTCAAACATCTCTTACCTGACTCAGTACGGTAGAATCCAAAAACTTACAGACAATGGGAATACTTTAGTTAGCAAAGAAGACTTAATCAGGTACTACGAATCCTATGTTGGCAAAAGAGAGACCAAGTGGATCAGTATATTAGGTGAGGACTTAAATTGGGCTTTATCTTTTGACTATCTGAAAGAGTCTGAAAGAACCAAGCATGTCCACAGGTTGCATCCCTATAAGGGGAAGTTTATACCTCAGTTAGTAGAGTACTTCTTAGATGGCCACATTGATGACTTCAAAAAAGGGGTCTACTTTCAGAAGGGTGACATCATCCTTGACCCATTTTGCGGTAGCGGTACCGCTCTAGTCCAAGCAAATGAACTTAGTATGCATGCAATAGGTGTTGATGTCTCAGCCTTCAATGCGTTGATAAGTAACGCGAAGATTGCCAAATATAACTTGGCTGAATTGTATAATGAAATACGCAAGATTACTTCATCTTTGAGACAATTTATCTCTGGTTCAAACACACGAGAATTTGAAAGCAAGCTATTAGAGTTTTTAGCAGACTTTAATAAGAGATATTTTCCATCTCCCGAATTCAAAATTAAAGTCAGGACAGGACAAATTGAAGAAGACGAGTATAGCCAAGCTAAATCAAGAGAATTCGAACAAATATATAAAGCGCTCCTCAGTATATACAAAATTGAACTTAAACAAGAGAAGATTGCCAGCAACTTCTTGGATAAATGGTATATAAAATCCATAAGGCAAGAAATAGACCTAGTACGTTCTTTGATTGAGCAAGTTCAAGACACTAATACTAGAAATGCGTTGACTGTTATCCTTAGCCGTACGATTCGTTCTTGCCGAGCCACAACGCATTTTGACTTAGCCACACTAAAAGAGCCAGTGCTAGCTACCTACTATTGCCATAAGCACGGTAAGATATGTAAGCCGCTCTTCTCTATCCTAGATTGGTGGCTGAGATACAGTCAGGACACCATTAACAGATTATCACAGTTTGATAAATTGCGGACTGAGACTAGCCAAATTTGCCTAACAGGCGATTCAAGAACCATAGATATTATCAAGGAACTGGGAATGCACTATTCGGCTCTCGCCAAACTTGCCAGGGACCAAAAAATCAAAGGTATATTCTCAAGTCCCCCCTACGTAGGCTTAATAGACTATCATGACCAACATGCCTATGCTTATGATCTATTCCATTTCGAAAGAAAAGACCAACTAGAAATAGGCAAATTATCAAATGGGCAAGGCCCAGAAGCTAGAAAACTATATATTCAGTCAATTTCAGAGGCTCTAAACAATTGCAGACGATTTTTAGTTGATGATTTTGATATTTTTTTAGTCGCAAACGACAAATATAACCTCTACCCACTTATTGCAGAGAAGTCTGGAATGCGAATCATCAAACGATATAAGCGCCCTGTACTCAATAGGACTGAAAGAGACAAAGGTGCGTACTCAGAGACTATATTTCACATGAAGGCGCAATAAAGAATGGGACTTTCAAAGGAGCAAATCGCCGATGTTGAACGGGTTCTGAAAAGTAGCCTGAGGCATAAATTCCAGCACTACAACCCAGAGCCCGCTTCAATGCCGTTCCACACGAGGTTACTCGGCAAGGACCGTTTGGCACTGTATTCGTTCATTCATTCCCTGAGCACTAATTTCGGTACTACAATTTTTGAACCGGTCGCAATTGCGATAGCCAAAAACAGGTTCAAAGTTGCTAAATCACACGTAATACCAGGTGAATACATTTATGAAGACGCGTCATGGGAGATTCAAAGAATAATAGATGGTTTAACAACGGCTGCATCTTCACCAAACAAGAACGCAGAAATTGATGCCATTCGAAAAGTCTGCAAGAAGGGAACAAGAAGAAAGGTTAGTCTAACGAGAGTGGATATACTGTTAGAAACAAAAACGAATGACCTATATTTGTTTGACTTAAAAACGGCGAAGCCAAATGTTGGTGGGTTTCGAGAATTTAAAAGAACATTATTAGAGTGGACAGCGGCAGTATTAGCATTGAATCCAAAGGCAAAGGTAAACACGTTAATCGCTATTCCATACAACCCCTATGAACCGAAACCGTATAACCGATGGACTATGCGCGGAATGTTAGATCTGGAAAATGAATTGAAAGTTGGCAGAGAGTTGTGGGACTTTCTCGGCGGTATAGGGGCGTATGAAAATCTGTTAGATTGCTTTGAGAGAGTCGGCATAGAACTAAGAGACGAAATTGATGAGTATTTTGCTAAATTTAAAACTCAGAGTTGAGAAGATTATCAATTATTCTTGATATATCGTGCCGATAATCGCATAGGTTCAGTTGTCTCAATTGAGCAGTTCATTTAGGCTGGGATAATAGTCGGTTTGTCGCCCGGGCTCAAGACTCTCTAAAAGTGATTATCGAGCCGCAGGATGTGTAGGAGGTGACGAGTGCGGTACTATCTTGGTCGCCCTGACTTCATGCCATCTATCAGAAAGAATCACATGGAAAGTCAGGCAGCCAATTGCTGACTCAAGCTTGAATGAATTGTTTCAAAATGCCTCTGGATTTGAGTAGTAGGACTGCTCACTACAAATTCCATGATTTTTCGCTGCTGAGACGTTAAAGTTTTCTCTCGCAGCAATTCCATTAGTTCCTTCAGGCGAGCCGCCGGCTTGTCGTACTGCAATGTAGCAGCCACCAAAGGGTCTCTTTGAAGGACATTAAATATCGCATTCACTACTGAAGCTGAAGCGCCATCCAGCATTTCTCTATTATATGATTCAGCACCGAATGCGCGACCATAGCAATTACCAACGAACGAGAGTACTACAGCTTTTGCATAGACCACTGAGGTTTCTGGAGGCACATCTAAGCCTAGTTCCCGAAGGGCTCTTGAATGCTCGGGCTCGTTGTAGAAATTCTCCCATCCGGAATATGCATCGATTAAGTTACGCGCATAATAGTTGAACATTGCGAATCGCAATGTTCGAGGGATATAGCGGATGCCATCCACAATCTTTAAAAACCGCTGCGCCTCTCTAGAGGCATCTGCAGATGTCCGGTCGCGCAGCGAGGCAAATCGTTGTGCTACCGAACTACGGACATCATCAGTACACCATTTCCAGAGTTGTGGCGCTATTTCTTTGATAGCAGCCTTCAGTTGAGCTGGGCAGGCAGGCTCTATCCACTGAGAAAAGAAGCTATGCAGTAGTGGTCCATAGATTCTACTCGACTGTGCCTGAATTAGTGCGACTGCCTCCTCTGGCGCAACGGAACCGGCGGACAGCGATTGAATCAAATCACGAACGCTAAATCCAGGGGCTGGCGGCTCAAAGCATAGACAATACTTGACACAGTTCTTAATGAAGTTGAACGTCTCTAACCTATCAAGTTCTCCTAATGCTTCATGAGCCATTGAGAACTTATTTCTAGTTTCCCTGCAGTGATGCAGAAAGAAGTGGGCTTCAGCCCCAATTATCCCAAGAGCAAAGCAACCATCGATAAGCTCATGCGCTTTGACCTCTTCCCGAAGGTCTTCTTGGGTGCGTAGGTCAGGCTTGTTAACCGCGGACCCAAAGTATTCTATCCCATATGCAAGTACCTTATTCCGAAGGGCAGCCTCTACGGTGCCCCAAAAATAGGCCACCGCTGCGTCATTCAAGTCTACCTGTATCGCCACTTGAGCCTTACCGAGATAAGTACCCCGGTACTCCGGACGAATCGCATGTTTTATCAAATCCCAAGTCTCTGGGGTAAGACTATCCACTTTGACCAAAGCTTGTGCATTTTCCGGTAGTTCGAGTTGATTCGCCATGACCTGATTATCACATGCATAACGTTTTATGTCAAAAACGTAGCGGAGAGCAAAAGAACAATTCCAAAGACACCATACCAATTAGGCCTATTACAAATCAAGTATTATGTCCCCAGAATATCTAGCCAATCTACTCGAATTAATGCCATAAGGCTGCGTAAGGCTTTAATAGTTCCCTGAATATCCTACCCTGTTAACAAGACATTTCTAAAAGATCAATCATCAGATTTATTTTTCGTCTTATCATTATCACCAACAAGACAGGGGTTGGTTCAGTACGAACATTAGTTGTATAATTTACTTATTCTCGTCGAGCCTTGGATATGAGGTAGGAGGATAGATGATCAACTTACCTGTTATTAATCGCTTAGATGTAACAGATTATGGTCTATTCCCTGGGAAACAGGACGAGCCAGGTATGCACGTCTCTTTTATTCCAGGTCTTACGTTAATACTAGGTGCAAATGGACTTGGAAAAACTACACTCGTGAACCTACTCTATAGAATGCTGACTGGCCCTTCAGATATCTCGGCTCTAGCATGGAATGTTCCTTTGGGAGGAGCCAGTCTCCAGGCTACAGCAATACCTTCAATCCAGAAGACAACCTTTTCCCAAAGAGTTGTTGACGGGGCAAGAAATGCATCTGCCCAATTGATTTTCGATTTAGGTAATCACTCGATTGTGATAGAACGGAGGCTTAGAGACCTTGAATTGATCGGGTTTCAGATTGATGGGATTGAGCAATCTCTCGTTGAAGAATTTTTCCAGAATAAGATATGTGAACTCGTTGGGGTTTGGTCGTTTGGAGACTGGATTCTTTTATTAAGGCATATTGTGTTCTACTTCGAAGATCGGCGTGCGCTTGTGTGGGATCCAACAGCTCAACGCCAACTCTTGCGAATTCTCTTCCTTCCAGTTGAACTAGCCCGTCGTTGGTCAGAGGAAGAAAGAGAAATTTTACAACTAGACAGCCAAATGAGAAATCTTCGTGCAGCGTTATACCAGGAGACAAGAAGGGTTGCGGTAACGGATTCTAAAGCCAAGAGCGCCAAAGATGTACTCACTGAGATAAAATCACTAAACGAAAGTCAGGAGGCAGACGTTGCTCAGCGTGAGGACTTGGATGAAGGGTTTACTGATTTAGAATCCAAGCGGCAGACCGCTAGGCTGAGGATGCTGAGAGCAGAGCAAGAAAGAGAGACTAGGTACCGCGAATTGGAACGTGCAAGATTGATGGCTATTGAAGCTCGATTCCCAGATCGTTCTGAATCAGCCCGATATATTTTGGCTCAACTGTTAACCTCTTCTAAATGTTTGTTTTGTGGCAGTCAAGTTCCGACCATTGCTGCTCAACTGGAATCACGGATTTCAGATCACAAGTGCATAGTATGTGGCTCTGATTTGGCTGAAGTGACTCACCCTACTGATTCTGCTCGCGTTGCTGATAGTCAGGTATTAAAATATGTTGCGGCATTGAAAGCCATTGAACCTGAACTTGCGGAAGCACAACGCGCTCTTCGTGAAGCAGAAGCCGAATATAATACCCTTATTCAAAAGGGGGTGGAGTTAGATGCGGCTATTGCAGAAAGATCTGCCCGTCTCGAAGAGCTGGTAAAGAGGCTCCCACTTGACGAGGCAGAACGGCTCAAACAGCACGAAGAATTAGCTATTCTACGAAGGCGCGTGGAGACTATGCAGGCAGATTTGGTTATTAAGCGTAGCGCCTTTACAAAATTTGTAGAGGACGAAAGCCGTTCTCTGGTAGCCAAAGCTCAAGATATCCAAACTACTTTTAATTTCTACGCCAAAGGTTTCTTGTTTGACGACTGTGTCTTGACATGGGCACCTCGTCGTGAACGACTTGGGCAGAGCGGTGAGATGATAGAGTTCCCTGCTTTTGAAGTAGAGCTAGGAGGAACTAACTTTCCATCACCTGTTAGACGTTCTGGACCTGGTGAGGTTTCTGAAAGCCAGAGAGAGTTTATTGATCTCGCCTTCCGAATGGCGTTGATGGAAATAGCTGCTACAGGCAGTGTCGGGAGTCTTGTGATTGATGCTCCTGAGTCTTCACTTGATGCAGTATTCTCAACGCGAGCTGCCGAAGTACTCGCGCGATTTGCAAAACCAGAAAAGCACAATAGACTGATTATGACTACTAACCTCAATGAAGGTGCATTAATTCCCGATTTAATCAAACTAACGGCAAGCACGCAGGATGAAGGACGTCGAATAATCAACCTCTTTGAAATCGCAGAGCCGACCAGAGCGACTAAAGAGATGGAAAGTGAGTATAGAACAGCATTAAAAAACATAAGAGATCGTGCTGATTCTAGCACGCGAGATAAATCAGGATAGGATAAATGAATTCAATAGGCGATACTCGCCAAGACAGTTACGGTGGAACACCCACCTCAACTCAGGAGGATGAAGAGCGATGGGCTCCTATCCGGCGACGTGTGCGCCTGATAATGTTGTTGCATGCATCAGAGTCAGCAGGGCTCGCCCCTATTGGGATCCTTCAACTGCATTCATTGGCTTACCTATCTAACGTTCTAGCACCGGTTTGGGAATTAAGACCCCTCGACGGGAAAGTGATGAAACGCCGTGGGGGCCCTTTCTATCCAGTTCTACAACACGACTTAGATGGACTTATTTCGCAAGGGTTGGTATTGATAACTAACCTCGGATACAAAAGGGATGACGATGGTCGATGGCGATTAGACGGGAATTTTTATCTTAATTACCGATTTGCTGATCCGATTATAAAACAATATCACGAAGCTGAGAACCATATGGCCACTTTTATTGACGAGCTTGCCTATGCCTTCTCAGCACTCAGTGAGGAGGATTTGCAATCTGTTGTGTCAGAGGATGCAACATATGCGGATCAACTTACAGGCTTTGGTAATGTGGTCGACTTTGGAGAATGGCGGGCCTTGAACTACAGTGCGAATGCTGCTAATTATTTTAACCGGCTATTATCTGGGGGGACATTACCAACATTGGGAGAAAAGCTTCATTTGTACGCTCGTCATCTCCACTGGAGACTTCATGGAACAAAAACCAAGTGATTTAGACTTGGGTGAGTGGAAGGTTGAAGATCTTGCTTTAACTGCCAAATCCTTCGCAGGGATAGGAACTGACGATCATTTGCCACTAGAGGTTCGGTTTCTCTCGAGAATCGCAAAGCTAATACAAGAACGTAAAGTAGTCGATAGTAAGAGATCAGATCCCAATAAGCCGGCGGTTTTTCTTCTAGCCCCGATCCGACGCGGGAAAATCTCTAAGACAGCAATCCGAGTGCCCATGTTAGACAATGGACTCAACACACTTAATGGTTGGATCTGGCTAGTTTCTGCAGCAGTAAATTCTGGATACAGGCTAGAGGTCGACTTTCAAGATGATGACAGCCTGTTTACCTTCGTGACAGATTCCCTCAACCTTGGCGATGTTCCCGCTGTCGTCTATGAGCCCCGCGGTCCGAGCGCAAAGATTCGTTATTATCCTTCTGGATTGCGGGAACCTGACAAATGTGCAGTCTATCCTGCCAAAGGTGAGGAGGTTACAGATAAGAGAATATTTTCAGTAATTGAAAGAGTATATCAACAGTGTCTTAAGACCCCAGACGCTCAATCGCGTGCAGGGAAACTATGGGTAAGACCTGACCGATGTTGGCCTTCTAGCAACGCAGAAGCTGTTGTCCAATTAAACCTGAAGGCTGGTTTAGCGGGGCAGTTTCTGACCTGTATCATTAGAGAAGAGCAGACGACACCAGAAGGTCGTACGGACCTTGAGATTGAGGAAAAAGATCCCTTAAATCGCGGTGTAATCATTCGTCACGCTATGATCGAGTTGAAGATACTACGAAGTTTCCATGAGGGAGGTAGCGAGTTCCCTCCATCGGAAACTCTTGATTGGATCAAATCTGGAGTATTGCAGGCGTATGAATACGGCACACAGAAAAGTGCGAAGCTAGCTACTCTATGCTGTTTCGACATGCGTCAAACCGATGAAAAAGAGTCTTGCTTTGATCATGTTCTTGAGCTAGCCAGAAATAAGCGAGTGGTGCTCAAAAGATGGTACATTTACTCGTCGTCCGGATCATACCGTAAGGCGATGTCCGGACAATGAACGTTCCAAATTCTGAAATAATTGAGAGTATCGAAAAACGATACGCTGATTTACAATCACAATTCGTGGTCGAAGAGGGACCATCGGGACTTGCTCGTGCCGTGACTTTTAATAATAACCAGGCCGCCCCAGTACATCGATGGTTCGCGTTCAAGGAAGCTTTCGGTGCCGAGCTTTTAGATTTTTTATCTATCGATGGAGCCCGTATGCGAGTAAGGGATAGCGTATTTATGGATCCCTTTTGCGGATGTGGTACATCCATTCTATCAGGGGATCTACAGCAAGGGTGGGTATGTCACCGGATAGGTGTGGAAACGAATCCCTTCATAGCATTCGTTGCTACTACGAAATCGAATTGGCGTGAATTTGATCCGGCGACGGTAGAGACGTACGCACGTAACATCCTTGCCAGCCCTCTTCGAAAAGATATCCCTGAGGATGAATGGCCAAATTTATCTACATTCAGAGACCCAGAGATGTTCGACAAGAACCGAGTTAGTGCGCTTGTTGATGCTGTCTTTCGAAGTCGAGCTCTGCCAATACCCTATGCCAATCTTTTCCTGCTCGGTATCGCATCTGCTGTAGAGAGATTGAGCCTGTATCGAAAGACGGGACGAGCCCTGCGAAAGTTAAGAGGGTCTAAAAGTCTACAAGCACGACTGCGTATTAAGACCGAGTCAGAGTTGCTTAAGGTATGGTTAATGTTTGCATTCGATATCAAGCAAGTGGCACAATTCCGCAAACACGAATCAACTCACTTCACAATAATACAAGGCGATGGTCGCAGTCTGGACGATCCTCGAATCAAAACAATCGAGCCCGGTTCGGTGTCCCTGATGGTTTATTCGCCTCCGTATCTAAACCAGATTGACTATACTGAGGTCTATAAAGTTGAGTCTTGGCTGCTTGGCTTTATAGATTCAGCTGATACGATGAAGAACCAGCGTCTTGCAACCGTTAGGTCTCATTCAAGCATTAAGTTTCCAGAGAGTAGACCAGAACTGACCAGGAACGCAGAAGCAGCCCTCCAGTTAGTGAATACTGTCGTTTCCAGCAGTGGTAACTCTTGGCATCAGATGTTTCTTCGAACTGCATATGGCTACCTTTCAGACATACAACAGTCACTTCGCAGACAGTTCGAAATGCTAGAACCTGGGGCACAAGTTCGATGTATCATCGGGAACTCTGTACATGGCGCTAAGGGTAGACGAATAGCGGTCGCGACGGATCTCTTTATCGCGGATATTGCTGTAGCTGTAGGGTTCGAGGTTTCTAAGATACAGATTGCGCGAATGCTTCCACGTGGAGATCAATTGAACTCCTACATGAGAGAAAGCATATTATGGATGAGAAAGCCAAATGCTTAATGACGCTGATGTCGATTAAAATATGAGGTTGGATATTGTGATTGTGTCAACCTACCATCACACTAATCTCGGTTTCGACAATTCCAGGGATACCATACCAATCAGGCCTACTACAAATCAGGTATTATGTCCCCAGAATACCATGGCAAAGTGAACAATCCGATGGAAAGTGCAATGTCACCCGGTTGCACGAAAAGATGGAATGTTTGACAAACCCCGTGTGAACTAACTAAGCTTGATAGTGGTTGGGTGCTGCCTTTATTGAACCGGCCCTCAAGGGAGTTTGAGACATGAGCGGGACGGACATAATTAAGCTGATCATAAGTATAGTCGCCTGTGAAGGCGCGGGCGGTATCGGTGCCATTTTCACCACTCCTGCAATTCGCACCTGGTATGCGGGACTCAAGAAACCAACCTTTACTCCACCTAATTCAGTCTTCGGACCTGTCTGGATCACTCTTTACCTTTTGATGGGTATAGCCGTTTTCTTAGTCTGGCGGCAAGGATTGGGGCAAGAAGGAGTAACAATAGCCTTTGTAATATTCTGGGCTCAACTAGTCCTGAACATCCTGTGGTCGGTAATCTTTTTCGGGCTTAAGTCCCTTTTCGGTGGAATGGTGATGATTCTGCTACTCTGGATAGCCATACTAATCAACATCATTACATTCTTCGGCGTGTCCCCCTTAGCCGGCGGGCTTCTCATCCCATACATAATCTGGGTGAGCATTGCCGCCAATCTGAACGTGCAGGTCTGGAAACTGAACAGATAATCATTCCTGAACATCAATTCCTTCAGGTAACGAAATGGCTAAATATATAACAATACCCATCACCCTATATGGTGATGCCCTTATACCAGACCAATAATTTCTGCTTGCCTATTCTCTCGGTGACTTCGTTTATATCGCCAAAGTAGATACAGTAACCACAGCGAATTCCAGGGACACCATGCCAATCAGGCCTACTACAAATCAGGCATTATGTCCCCAGAATACCAAGTGTGGAAAAGGACCACAACCAGGGACATCCGTCGAAAAATCAGGATGACAACAGCACCGGGAAAAACACCTGCCAGGCCAGCAACGCCTTAGCCGTGAGACTGAGAAGAATGTACACCTTCTCACCGTACAAATAATCCCGCCAGGGTCCGACTTTCTTGTACTGCAACACCATATTGATAGCAAAACAGTTAAAGAAAACGAAAAGTGATATCACAATACCGTATACGAATGCAGGTGGAGATGTACTCAGCCCCGGTGCCCAGACGTATATGGCGATTGCGATCCACGGAATGATGCCTGCAAAGCTGCCGAACCAGAACGGTAGCCAGCTTGGTTTGCCCGGTTCCTCATACTTTTCCTGCAAAGCACCGAAAAGTATCATACAGGCGTTTATGCCGAAGATGGCCAGTAGGGCAGCGATGTCGCTGATACCGGTTATCTGAGAGATTAACACGATCATAATTGAAGAGCTGAAGAAGTACTCGATCCAACGCCCGTAGTTGCGGTTCCGTAACAGATTGCGCTTGTACCACGGGAAAACAGGCGGAGATGCGATTATCAACAGGGCACCGGCTGAGATTGCAAGGAAAGCAAAAACACCCCAGCCGGTGTAAATGTCAAACAGGTGGTGGAGCGTGGGCGCGGTGCCCGGTGGCCCGACCATGAACGTGGCTGTAACGGGGAGAGCAAAGTCATTTGTAAGCACTGCAATCATCGCAGCCTGCACCGCGAGGATCAGGCCGACAATGATATTCCAGCGGCGCAGCTTAGCAAGCCGCTGTTCGGTTGATTGGTTAATAGACATACTGCACCTCCTTAAATTGAAGATTGTCTTGCCTATTT
>Ga0307437_1002387_pt1 | contig 11691 bp, 8 predicted proteins | sample SalMarWE160390MG_FD_202146 | JGI IMG/M metagenome (GOLD analysis project Ga0307437, IMG submission 202146) | Salt marsh sediment microbial communities from the Plum Island Ecosystem LTER, Massachusetts, United States - WE1603-90 | ecosystem: Environmental > Aquatic > Marine > Intertidal zone >...
GGACAGGATTCCAAATCAACGACTCAACTATTCAACCACATTACTCTGTGTTAATCTGTGTCTATTCTTTGGGCGGGGGTTGACTTTAGAAAAGGGTCAATTATCCTGTTTCTATGTTAAAAGTTAATGATGTATATAAGACCTACGGGAATGTAGAGGCCTTAAAAGGGCTCTCGTTTGAGGTGGGAAAGGGGAGTGTCTATGGTCTTCTCGGTCCAAACGGCTCAGGAAAAACCACTACTATTAGAATAATCCTCTCCATTATATATCCGGATAAGGGTGATATCAAAATGGACTTTGAGAAAATTGGTTACATGCCAGAGGAGAGAGGATTATATCCAAAGATGCAAATAGATGAACTTATTTATTTCTTTGGCAGGCTCAGGGGTATGGGAAAAGAGAGAATCGAAAGGGAAATGGATTTCTGGCTTGATCGACTGGAGCTCATGAACCGCAAAAAAGACAAAGTCCAAACCCTTTCCAAAGGATTAAAGCAAAGATTGCATCTCTTAATCAGTGTGCTTCATGACCCGGAACTTCTCATCCTCGACGAACCCTTTACAGGACTTGACCCCATTGCTATAAAGGGGCTCCGCGAAATGGTTTCCGAACTAAAAAATAGGGGAAAAACCATTTTACTTTCAACTCACTGGATGGATCAGGCAGAGCAACTCTGTGATTCGGTATGTCTTATAAGAGAGGGCGAGAAGGTTTATGCGGGACCCCTGGAAGACCTGAAGGCTTCGCATATGAAGAATGATATCTATCTTGAAATGAAAGGTGAAGTTGATTTTAAGCAATTTTCCGGAATAACCGATATAGAGAGCAGAGGGAATGGGTTTATAATAAGAACCAAAAGACCACCAGGAGAATTCTTAAGAGATTTAACGGAAATAGCCGATGTAACTGAATTTAGATTGGTCTACCCTTCGTTAGAAGAGATATTTATAGAAGAGGTTGGAAGTGAATAAAATCTTCATCATTACCAGAAGAGAATTTCTTAAATATGTAAGGAGTAAATGGTTCCGTGTATTTTTTGTCCTGCCATTTATAAGTATTGGAATAATATTCCTCGTATCATCTATAGCTCCGGAAGGAGGGTTCGCCGGGACCTCTGGTAAGGAGGGTATAAAAAAGATAGGGGTTATTGATCATTCAGGCAAGCTTTACTCCTACCTCGAGAATACAAATGATTACCACTTCATAGAAATGGATTCCGTCAAAGCCATTGATATGGTTATGACAGGCGATATTGAAGGGTTTCTTGTCATACCGGGAGATTCCACTTTCTATAATCCCAGATATTATAGTCGCACCATTTCAATCGAAACAGATAAACTAAGGGGCCCCTTAAACTCCGCTGTCCTTAGATTGAAGTTAGAGGAAAGGGGGCTGGATATTTTACTTGCAAATGAATTGAGTAAAAGGGTTAGTATAGCATCCCGTAAGATAACCGAAACAGGGAAAAAGGGAGGCGAGGAACTCATAGTTCTGGGATTTGTAATGGTTATATTCTTGTATATGTTTATACTCCTTGCATCTCAACTCATGGCAAGGAGCGCAGTGGAGGAGAAACTGAATGGAATGATAGAACTCATTATCTCTGATATTTCACCAATGGGATTACTCTCTGGAAAACTCCTCGGGGTTACTGCGTCTGTTCTTCTCCTTGTATTTGTATGGCTATTTGCAGGGATTACGTTTATGGGTAATGCCGTCTTTTTCATCAACCAATCTATTAATATTTCCCTTCCGGCAGGAGTCCTTTTCTATTTTATCGGCGCTTTTGCCTTTGGTTACGTTCTTTACACTTCCTTCATTCTTCTCTTTGTATCCAGTGTAACCTCTGAACAAGAAGTAAATCAGGCAATGAGCGCGGGTGTCGCAGTTCTCCTTATCCCCTATTTCCTATCATTCTTCTGGGTAATGGAAAATCCAAACTCCACTGTTTCTGTTGTCGCGTCTTTGATACCATTCTTCACCCCACTCATAATGCCTCTTCGCCTTTCCATATCTAACGTTCCTTTCTGGGAAATTATCCTATCTATCACTCTACTTGCTTTCTCTGCCTGGGGTATGTTACTCCTCGCTGGTAAGGTTTACCGCATCTCAATGCTTATGGTGGGTAAGCCCTTACGCTTAAAAGAAGTATTACGATTAATTAGAATGAAATAGGTTCAGTTTAGATAGTCAGTTTGGGTAGTTAGATGGTTGGACTATTGGGATTATGTTATTGACTATCTTTTAAGTATTTTGGAAAATAGTCTTGGCTATTTTCCATTTTTGCGTATAATAGTCTGCATGTATCGTAAACAAATTGAACCTATTATTAAAGATCTGGAAAAAAATGTCTTCATAGTCGGGCCAAGACAGGTTGGGAAAACTTGGCTCGCTCTATATTGAAGGAACCCAAAATATATTTTTTTGATAACGGTTTTGTTATGGGATACGATGGTATAAAGTTTGAAAACTTTGTAGCATTGAGTTTATTGAAACATATTTTCGGTAAAATTGATTATGAAGGAGAAAATTTTGAACAGAAATATCTTCGCCTGAAAGATGGAAAGGAAGTAGATTTTTGTCTCACAAATAATAATCAAATTATGGAAGTGATCGAAGCAAAAACCCGTGATTCAACCATATCTCAAAATCTAAAATATTTTTGTGAAAAGTATAATTTAAAAGGTACGCAAATAGTTAAGGAATTGAAAAGAGAAAGAACAATTGGGAAAATAGACATTCTCAAAGCCCATTCATATTTCAAAAAGCTATCTCTTTAAAGTAAAAAAATGCACGAGGAAACCAGAACTCATACACTTGAAGTTTTTCCTTAACAACTTAATATTAGGATATGAGACAAATTACGAAAATTTCCGACAACATCTATTTCTATAGAAGGCGTATCCCTTCATCTAACACCACATTAATAAAGGGTGAACCGAATATACTGATTGACCCTGGTTATAACCCAAAAGGAAATCTTCGAGTGCTCCTTCCTCTTTTTAAGGAGGCTGGTATCACAATAAAGGATATCGATGAAATCTGGTTTACCCACAACCATCCTGACCACACGCAGATGGCCTATTATCTACTCCAGAAAAAAGATATGAAAGTAATCTCACATCCTCTGGCAAAGAGGATATTGGAAACAGAACCCCCTATTCGTGGACTCATCGAGATGGAAAAAGAAACCCTTCTTCCAATATTAAATCGAATATACCCCGGTAGGATTGGAAAAAGAAGAACCTTAGAAAACCTGCTGTCTGTAATGATTCAACTCTGTGGAAGACCCTTATCTATAGGGGCTCACTCTATAAGAATCACTGACACCTTCGCTGATGGAGAAGAGAGATACGGAATAACTATAGTCTTTTTTCCCGGACATACGCCGGATGAGGTAGGATTCTTTCTCAACTCAACACTCATAACTGGAGACCTCATTGCAACCTTTAGCTTCAAGCGCCCAGCCGTTCTAAACATACCATCCTCGGATATCGATGATGCAATATCATCGTTGGAAAAGATATTAACCCTTTCCCTAAAGTGGATATTACCTGGACACGGAGCCTGTGTGAGGATAGATAGTGGTATTGTAAATGAGATTTACAGACATACAGTGGCCTTACGAGAATATGGAATATCACTCATCAAAAAAGTCCACTCATTTATCCCTTTTGTATTTGGATTACAGAGGGCACTGCCCCTTACAGTAACAATAATGGAACGTTGCGCCCTCATTCCGGTAATCTATAAGAGTTATGTGGCTGAGGTCACTCAACCGAAGACGAAGGTTGGGTCTTAGGTATTGGGTATTGGGTTTATATAAAAAGTCCGACGTCCGAAGTCCAACGTCAGTAGCCAAGAGTTGCAAGAAAAAATAAAACATTAATTATCTCTCTTGTTCTCTGCTTGCCCCGTAGGGAGGAACTGACCATAATATGGTGTCTTTTACGTTTATTGCGTTGGATGAGTTTATAGCGTTCATTGCGTTAATATATCAATTAAATAGTTGCGGGGATGGTGGTTTAAATAAATCAGTTCAATCAGTGAAGATCTGTGTCAAAAAATGGTTGAGTGGAGGAGGGGATAATTTTGCAATTTTCATTTTGCAATTTACAATGGAGCGAAGTGACTAAATCATCCCCAACTGCCACATAAGGAAGAGGTATTGATTACTGATATCCTTCAATGCCATTTTTAGAGGTCTTCCAACACCATGGCCAGACTTTGGCTCCACATAGAGTAACACCGGTTTATCTTTATCCGCAACCCCCTGCATCAATGCTGCCATCTTCATAGCATGCATTGGATGGACCCTGGTATCGGATTGCCCTGCGTTAAAAAATATAGCAGGATAATCCTTAGTGGGGTCAACATTGTTGTAGGGCGAATACTTTTTTAGATATTCAAATTGTTCTTTATTCTCAGCCGAGCCATATTCGGGTATCCATATCCTTGCTATACTGAATTTGTGATAACGAAGCATATCCAGAAGCGGCACTCCACATTCCACTGCTTTATATAAATCTGGACGTTGGGTAAGTGCGGCACCCATTAGCAGACCTCCGTTACTTCCTCCCCTGATTGCCAACTTATTTGGATTAGTCCACTTATTCTCAATAAGCCATTCTGATGCTGATATGAAATCATCGAATACATTCTGCTTATTGGCAAGCATTCCGGCCTCATGCCACTCTTTCCCAAACTCTCCTCCTCCGCGCAGGCAGGCAATGGCATAAATCCCTCCCTTATCAAGCCATGGGAGAATGGTCCTCGTAAACCATGGGTTCATCGAAATATTAAATCCACCATAACCCGTAAGGATTGTCGGGGTATCCCCATCCAGCTTGATGCCCTTCCTGTACATCAACCAGAGGGGAATCTCGGTCCCATCCTTTGATTTGTACCTCACCTGTTTCAATTCGTAAAGGGATAAATCCCTCTTAACATCCATCTGGAAAATAGTCTCCCTTTCCTTTGTTTCTAAATTAAATTGGAATATTGTGGGCGGGTAAAAGAACGATTCAAAAGAACAGAGTAACAGAGGTGAATCCCAACGACCTGATACTTCAGCACTCCCCATAGTTGGAAAATCGAGGTCATATAAGTGCTTACCCTCCAGGGAAAATATCCCTATCCTGGTGTGAACATCTTTTAGGTACCGTAGGACGAGTTTTCGCCCGATAATATAAAACTCCTGGAGTATTCCATCCCCCTCAGGTATAAGTTCTTTCCAATCGGATGAAGAAAGATTTTTAATGTCAGTTACCATAATCCTGGCCTTAGGGGCTTTCCAGTTGGTCTGGATATAGACTTTACCATCAATAACATCAGCACTAAATATACTTTCGAGACCTTCTGCTATAGTCCTGACCTCTCCTGTAGGTTCGGTCTCCTTGATATAAAGGTCATTCCTTTCCCCACCCAGGTAACTGTATATGAGTATGTAATCCTCCTCTGATGAGAGGTTTACACTAACCCATTCTTCTTTTCCCCTGCCTTCTCCGAATATAAGAGGATCCTTAGATGGCTCTTGACCGATTTTATGGAAGTATAATCCCCTGTAGTAATGTTCATCTCCGGGCGGGACTTCGCCTTTTTTGGGATACCTCGTATAATAAAAACCGGACTTATCGGGAAGCCATGCAACCGCTGAAGCCCTGGTTCTCTCTATTACATCCGGAAGGGATTTACCTCTTTCAACATCCAAAAGGTACAAAGTGCTCTCTTCGCTTCCTTTTTCTGATTTACCATATGCAATGATAGAGCCATCCGGAGAGGGATACATCCAGTCAAGGCTCACTGTTCCGTCCTCACTCCACTCATTTGGATTAAGGACTTCAATCTTTTCACCACGGAGGTTTCCCTTTGTTGTATATGTTATTGAATGGTTCATAAGTCCATCCCGCTCCCTATAAAAGTATCTATCCCCGTAACGTTTCGGGAGTGACATAACCTTTGTCTCGTATAACTTCAGGTATTCCTCGTATAGATTCTCTTTCCGGGATAATTTTTCCATTATTGAATTACACAATTCGTTCTGTCCCTTTATCCACTTTTGGACTCCCTCATTATCAAAATCCTCAAGCCATCGGTATGGATCTTCAATCTCCTCACCAAAGATGGTATCCACCACGACTTTTCTTTCGGTTTTTGGATACTTGTACTCGATATCCATATCAACTCCTTTCCTTGTAATTTTTGCACCCCCACACTGGAAGAATAAAAACGATAAAGCAAATATTGACCACCAGTTAATTAATCCTTTCATTTGTTAACTCCTTTCCTATGGTTACCTCCCTTCACATATTTATTATTCTCTTTCTTACATATGTCAAGTTTTTGTGGGAGCGTAGGAGGGAGATTAGCCACAGAGATACAGAGAGCACAGAGAAGAATTGTTTTTATGTTAAAAACACACACCACCAAGGATTATGCCACGGTAAACTCACGGTTAATTCTTGATAAAAACTCACACCACCAAGAAAATGAAACCGCAGATGAACGCAGATGGACGCAGATATATACTAATAAAAAACACACACCACCAAATCCTAAATCCTATATCCTATATCCTAACCCCTGAATTAGACACAGATTTTCACAGATACCAACTGATTGAAATAAACTAAGAACTTAGAACCATGAACCTAAATCCTAACCCCCAAATCCTACCTAATCAGCACCATCTTCCTCGATTGAACCTTATTCCCTGATTCAAGTCTACAGAAATAGATACCTGCAGGGACCCCATCACCTTTTGAATTCATTCCATTCCAGGTTAATTGGTGAACGCCAGTTCCTACCTTACCATCAACTAACGTGCAGACCTCCCTTCCTGTATTATCATATATCCCTATCTTTATTTCCCGGGTCTTATCCACTGAATATCGTATAATCGTAGACTTAGTGAAAGGATTCGGGATATTGGGTAGTAATCTTATACTTTTAGTAAATGTGTCTATCTCATCAATTGAAGTGAAGTTCCATTCAACAACCTTTGCTGCAATATCAAAACCTTTCTGCCATTTTGGGTCCTGCCAGGTGAAGATGATATTCGTTCCATCACTCGCAACATCAGAATTATACTGGTCTGGATTCAATCCCTCAATCTCGTTATTCACCTGATAGTTTAAACTATCAGGACTGTAGTCAGACTTGTATCTCTGAGCAAAGATATTTGCAGGGTTGCTACCCTGATAACAATGCCAGGTTACTACAAATCCACCTGTCGGGGATGCACTCACTGAGGGATAAGTTCCCGCTGCATCACTCACCTTGAAATTCACTCCAACAGGGGTACCAAGTGAATCAATAACCTGAGCGTAGATGCCCACAGGAGAACGATAATCACCCCATGCAACAATGAAATTGCCATCAGAAAGCATTGCTGCATCGGGATGAGATTGACCATTTGTTCCGGCATCACTATCTATTCTGAAATTTGTGCTAACCGGACTGCCACTCGCATCATACACCTGTCCATATATATCATAGTCTCCATTCCTATCATCATACCATGTGATTAGAAATCTACCCGAAGGAGATACGGCAACCACTGGCTTCTCCTGAGCTGTAGTCCCCACATCATCATTTACCCTGAAGTTTACTCCTATTATGTCACCCAATGAATCGAATCTCTGCGCATAGATATCAGAATTTCCATCCCTGTAATCATTCCAACTTATTATAAAGTTGCCTATCGCATCCATATCAATGGATGGGTAATAACGATAACTATAACTGGTGTCGTTTACCGTTCTCTGTGGACCAGTTGAATCACCTGCCGGGGTAAACATCTGGTAACGTATATCCTGGCTGTATTGATAGGTGATGACAAAACTGCCATCACCTGCCACGGAAACATCCGGTCCATTCCCGTAATATATCCGGGAATTTACACCGATTGGAGCACCATCAGCTGTAAGTCTCTGGAAATATATTCCGTTGGGGATACGGTAGTCCTCCCAGGTCACAACAACATTACCAGCTGCATTCATATCAATCGCTGGATGATATTGATTTTTTGTTCCATCAGTATCGTCCACTCTCACCTCATTACCCACAGGTGTTCCATTATTGTTGTATCTCCTCTTATAGATTGATGTTGCATTCCTGTTATCCTCCCAGGTTACAACAAAATTACTCTCGTTCATTGAAACACTAGGGTCATATTGACCCTCTGTTCCTGGACACTGGTCTATTCGGAAGTTAATCCCTTGAGGATTACCTCCATTATCATAAATCTGCCCATAAATATTGAGACCATCCCTATCATCTCCCCATACAACAACAAAATTACCTAATTTATCCATCCCGCAGGACGGGTCATTTTGATACCAGGAACCTCCGTCATCGTTTATCAGGAAATTTCCGCCAAGCCCGGTTGTATCCCCGGTCGGATCGAATCTCTGTCCATAAATATCGTAATCACCATTCCTTCTATCCTCCCATACAACAACAAAATTACCTGCACTGTCCATCTCACAGAATGGGTTGTATTGATTACTAGATATACCATCATCATTTATCAGGAGATTGAAGCCAACCTTACTTCCGGATGCATCAAACAACTGCCCGTAGATATCCCAATCACTTCCACTCCTGTTATCTTCCCATACAACAACAAAATTACCACTCATATCCATGGCTATCCTTGGGTCTTGTTGATTATTACTTGTTCCGTCGTCATTTACAACCATCCTTGGACCTAAGGAATCACCATCAAGATTGAATCTCTTTAGGAATATCTCATTACCGGAGCCGGATACATAATATCTCCAGACAACAAAGAACCCTGAATCACTCACTGCCACATCAGGGATATACACAGTTCCACTTTGCAAATAGAAAGTGGAGCTGGATTGAGTCCCGTTGGATAATAGCCACTGAGCATAACCATATTCCCAGACAACTAAAAGACTGTCACCATAGGATGAAACTGCGGGGTAATACTCATCCACACCTCCATGTCTAGTGCTCACCTTGAAGTTCGTTCCAATTAGTGCACCAGCATTATCATAGGACTGACCGTAGATATTATTTGAACCATTCCTTCTATCACGCCATACGACCATCGCCTCTCCGCTTTCGAGTATAGCAATATCGGGATTATAGTTATCTCCTCCGGTCGTGTCATCATTCACCCTGAAGTCATCCTTTATTATCTGTGCATTAAGATTTGGGCTTAGGCAAAAGAGAAAAAATAGTGTAAAGATGAAAAGAGTTTTAACCTTAAACATAACAACCTCCTTTTTAAAAAAAGTATAGGATAAATTTTTCATCTGTCAATATGTTTTGTGGGAATGAGTAGATGAATTGGTGGGTAGATAAGTTCGTAATCAGTTTTTAGTCATCAGAATTCAGCTTTAAAAACTTTAAACGTGAAACTTGAAACCCAAAACTCTAAACCACAATTCAAAATTCATAATTCAACATTCAAAATTGAATTACTACTAATCCCAACGAAGAACTCCGAACTCACTACTTTTTAACTATTTTCCCCCATATTGGGTATTCCGTTGCATCTGTTACAGTGGGTTTATTACCATTGTGGGGAACAAGAAAACAATTCCCATCCGAACAACAATCTTTACATGTTGCCCAAATTCCATCTGGGGTTTTATAAACATATCCAAACCACTTCCAATTGATTTTTTTAAGTGGAACCCATTCATTATCTTTGCCTTTTGGCTTGAACATCAAGTATAAATCAAAAAAGAATTTGCAATGCCAGTTTTCATCTTCATCTCCAAGGGAACTCGTTGGAATAGCTGGTGCATCATAAAAACTATTATTTCTTGCACAGGGATAGACTCTATCAAGCCCTTTCTCACTACTCCAGGCTCCCCAATCTTTCACAGTATTTATTTTCTGTTGATTATCAATCAACTGGACCCACTGGATTTTTCCGGGTATCTCAGACGCTGACTCACTGGTGAAAAGGATTCCATTGTATTCTAATCCTTTAATTACTTCTTTCTCACCTAATTTACCTTTATATCCGGGGTCTACCCTATTCTCTTTCGGCCATTTTTTAAGTAAAGTAGGGTCACCACCTGTTGTGATACCAAAATGATTATCTTCTCTACTATCCCAATCAACTGTATATTCTGGTTTTTTAATAGTAAATTCAGCTTCTTTTGAATAGGATCTTCCATCAACTATCGAAGTATATTTAACCTTACCTTTATCTCCTTTATACCAGTAGAACCCAATTGTCGGTTGCTTTAAATCCTCATCTTTTAATGGAATCAATTCTGATTTTGTATTATCGCCAGCAACTTTAAATTCTTTGATGTAATTTTTATTATTATTACCATCTATAAGCCAATCACCTTTCTTTGGGTCTTTATCTTTAGGGACCACAACACCTTTGAGTTCGACCTTTTCACCAACGACTATGTTTCTTGCCTCCTCATTATCTTCAACATCTTCCCAATTGCCATTTACTTTTCTCTTTATATATAAAAACACTAAATCTACCTCTCCAAATGCCCATTTAACACTATAATTAACATCTCCTCCGGGTTGGTTTTCAGGTTTAAAGTGCGCTTGGTTCATTAGCGGGGGAAGGTCTGATACGACAATTGTAAAAGGTGGTGACCCGGTTTGTGTTTTTGTAGACCACTCACGTTCACCTTTCATTTTACCATCATCTGGAATCTTGAATCGAACGGCTAATTGACAAATATTAACATCTTTTTCATCCTTTTCATATTTACAATCTGACTTTCTTACTTTTCCACGTATTGTTGCGCCGCCTGCAGCAAAGAACTCATAGTAATCACAAAATCCAGCATTTCCGGGAGATCCTTCCATACCTTTTAATAATTCCATCTGCTCTGCCCCTGGCATCATACTGGCTATCTTACGTATGTAAAGATTAGCACGGGACTCTGAATTGGGATCATTACTAAGAGAAAATGTGCCATTGCCAATATATTCTGCTATCAGTGGTGGACAATCACCTGGTTCCTTATCTATATGTGATTCCACATAGGTATACTGGACTATCATCGATTGGGGTTCGTATATTGGAAAAGGAAAAAAGGAAGAAATCTCCTTTGTTTTCACTTCTTTGGTATGGGCCTGGTCCAGTTGCATCACACCATTGATATTGAGGGTCATATGTCCCTTGTTTATGGTATTGCCATCTTCAATATTCCAGTTCACCCTAACTTCTGCACTGGCTGAAAGTGCCTTCTCCGGTTCTTTACCCTTTGCATATATTTGATTTATCATTGCAAAAAGAAAAATAATTGAAAAAATAAAAATGAACTTGAGATGTTTAATCATCATCTCCTCCTTTTTATTGTATTTTAATCTTATACTTATGGATTCTTCTTTGTCAACCTGGAAATCCAGAACTTAGAACCTAGTACTCAGAACCCTATATCCTAAATCCTAACCCCTATATCCTAAATCCTTGTCCCCTATCACATAACCCTTACCACGATAATCCTGGTAATAACTCAATGAACCCAATAAACTCAATGAACCCAATAAACTCAACACTTACAGAAGCTTCACCAATTTAAGGGTTCTTTCATAATCCCCAGCCTGCATCCGGAGGAAAAAGACCCCCTGCGGCATTCGCCCAATATCCAAAGGTATTGAATAATACCCCCTCTCCTGCTTCCTATTAATTAAGGTTTTCACAACCCTACCAACAACATCATAAAGAACTAT
>Ga0307437_1002390_pt1 | contig 11672 bp, 9 predicted proteins | sample SalMarWE160390MG_FD_202146 | JGI IMG/M metagenome (GOLD analysis project Ga0307437, IMG submission 202146) | Salt marsh sediment microbial communities from the Plum Island Ecosystem LTER, Massachusetts, United States - WE1603-90 | ecosystem: Environmental > Aquatic > Marine > Intertidal zone >...
CGGTATCCGGACCAAACCGCATCAATGCTCTAATATGTTCAGCTCTCTTAGCTTTGTTTAAAACAGTATCCCTTCTGTGCTCTCTTACCTCTCCGATAAGGTCAACGGCTTCATCTATTTCAAGAGAATCTGCAATTTTGGAAAGAGTGTCCGCATCAAGAGACCTTATTAATACTTCCAGAGAATATTCGTCCACCTCCGGGATAAGTTCGGCTTTTTCCCCTATGGTCAAAAGCGTGAAGATTTGAATTTTCTTCTCTTTGGGAAGATGGTCTATTAAATAAATTTGTTCCGGTAATTTCAAAGCGCCGAAATAATCCTTAAGAGACTTTTCTTTGCCTTCATCTAAAAGCAAATTTAATTCTTCGATAATATCGGCAATTTTTTTCTCTTCAATCATTTTTTCTCTCGCTTTATCAATACTTTTTTAACTCTTCTTTCATCTGCGTCTAAAATTGTCATTTCCATACCTTCGGCTTTAATCTTCTGCCCTTCTTTCGGAATTTCTTCTAATTCTCTAACAATAAATCCGGCAAGAGTATCTTCTTCAGTTTCGATGCCAATTCTCTCGGGTCTTAAGTTTCCGTTTACAATAAAGGCACCTTCTTCGCTCTCTCCGGCGCCAATCTGACTTTCGAAAATACTGAAGAGAACATCATCCGTGGAGACAAAACCCTCAGTACCTCCATATTCGTCAATAATAATTGAACAACCAATTCTATCCCGAAGGAGCTCCGGAAGTACCGCATCTAAGCTTATGTCTCCGCAAATAAACTTTATAGGTCTTAATTTATCCTCAACTTTCCATTTTTCAACCCTACCGATTACATCCTCTACAAACAAAACACCTATTATGTTATCAATATTTTCGCGATATACCGGAAACCTTGACACCTCGGAATCTTTAAGAATATTATCTATTTCTTTTTTACTGCTATTAACTTCAATAGCCTTAATATCTACTCGTGGAATCATTATATCCCTAACGTCCGTTTGAGAAAGCTTTGAAATTGCATCCATTGCAGTAGACTGTTCCGGCTCTATTGCCCCTGAGGCTTTTGACTCTCTTGCTGCAATGATCATTTCGTCTTTTGTTGTTTTCTCCATTTCTCCGGCTTTAAATCCAAAAATTCTGAGTAAGCCATCTCCCAATAATTTTATTATGAATATAAGAGGATAAAGTAACCAGTGAAAAAAAATAAGAGGAGGAGCAACAACTGCTGCAACTGCTTCGGGATTGTTGACTCCGAGTGATTTGATCACGATTTCTCCGATGACGGAAATAAACAAAGCAGATAATATAAGTCCCATCGTAAACCCTACTTCTCTTTTAAGTAAAATCGTAAAGAGTACCGTTGTAAGATTTATGCCTGCAAGGACAGTGGAAAAGAGAATATCCGGTCGCCTTCTCACGTTTCTTACGATTCTGTACCTGCCTCCTTTTGCAAAAGCAAGTCGTTCCACCCTTGCTTCGTCAGACGCCACAATAGAAATCTCGGCCAATACAAAATATACCAGAAATAAGAAAATCACACTTAATATTATTAAAGTCATTTCTTTTTCTTTATTTTTACCTCTCTGATATGATTATCTTTTACATCCAATATAATCAACTCATAATCCCGGTAGGAAAAAACCTCTCCTTCTTTAGGTATTCTTTCTAAAATCGTATAAATGAAGCCGGAGATGGTTCTGTAATCGTTTGAAAGAGGTATAGGTATAAGATGCTGAATTTCTTCTATTTCTGCAGAGCCAGGCAAATCCCATTCATTATCGCCTTTTTTGTGTACTGAAATATCTTTGTCTTCCCATATAAGTTCTTTCTCGATATCTTCAATGTCAATAACTCCGGAAGTTCCTCCGTACTCGTCAATTACCACGACCAATTTATGCTTTGAATTCTTAAATATTTTTATAAGTTGAACAAGGGAAAGATTTTCGGACACAAACACAGGAAGTGACATAAAGTTTTTTACTTTCCCCTTTTTGCCGTAAAGGTTTTTAAGTTCAAGTATGCCAATAATCTTATCTCTTGTTTCGGAAAATACAGGTATTCTCTTTCTCCTCTTTCCAACTTTTTTTAAAGCCCCGTTCACAGATTCCCCTTTTTCGACAAAAGAAGTTTCCGTTCTATGAAGCATTATTTCTTTTACTTTAATTTCGTTAAGTCTGGATAATTTGGTCATCATATTGAATTCTCTATCGGTCAGGACCCCTTCTTTCCTCCCTTTTATTAAAACTTGTCTTAAATCTCCGGCTGTAAATTTCTTCCTTCGAATAGCCGTCTTGGTAAGCGGTCTGAATAATAATAGAACCGGATATAGAACGTATTCGGTTATCATAACTATTGGAGCAAAAGAAGACGCTATCTTCTTACTTTTAGCCATAGCAACTCTTTTGGGTATATATTCTCCGAAAACTACAATAAGAATTGTCAAAATAAGAGAAGAAAAAAATATATTGACCCATGTTTTGAGAAACCCTTCACCAATAGAAGAAATCGCTACGTTAACGCCTATATTACCGATTATTACACTAACAAGAACCAATCGAGGATTCTTCATAAGATTATAAACTAAGGAATTATCTTTTCTTTTATAAGTTGGCAATGCGAAAAGAGCAGTCTCAGATGAGGAGTAAATAAATGAAAATAAAAACAAGAAAAATAATATAAGGTAAGACATTATTGTTTTAAGTAGTATTTTTCCTTTTCTCTCATTATTTTTCTCTGATGATTGGTTCTGTCGTCATACCCCGCAAGATGTAATATACCGTGAACGGTGAGAAGTTTTAACTCCGAAAGGAGATCATCCTCTTTCTGTCTTTCAGCTTGTGATATAGAAATATAGATGTCTCCCATGAGTTCAGGCGTATCATCAAAAGGGAAAGATAGAACATCCGTTATGCTATCTCTGTTTGTGTACTTCTTATTCATTTCCTTCATCTTTTTATCATCGACGAAAGTTATCGAGAGTTCTCCTTTAAGCTTTTCTCTTTTAACTACCTTTTGGGCTACTATTCGAATATCCTCTTCGAATTCGGGGATATTATTTACGAAAATTTTCATTCAGATTCAGTGGGATATTTGGGACGATGATGATGCAGTCCCTCCAGACTTTGTGCAAAATCCTGTGCTATAATTTCGAGATCCTGTAATGAAAGTTCAGATTTACTTAACTGTCCGTTACTGTAAGCTGTATTTATCCTATCGTCTATCGTCTTTCTCACATCGGCAGGAGTCGGATTATCCAGCGAACGAACGGTAGCTTCAACCATGTCGGCCAGCATAAGAATGCTAGCTTCTTTACTTACAGGAACCTCAGCGTCATATTTAAAATAGTCCTCATCGACTTCATCCAGCATTTTCTTAGCTTTTTCATAGAAAGGTCTTATTAGAGAGGTCCCCTGGTGTTGTTTTATTATATTAATAATCTGTTCAGGCAATTGGTGCTGTTTGGCTATTTTTACAGCATCCTGAATATGAGATTTGATAATAATAGCTGAAAGCTTTGGAGGTAATTCATCATGTGGATTGTTGTTGTCTTTGAAATTCTCGGCAAAGAACCTTGGTCTCCTTAATTTTCCGATATCGTGAAATAAACCTCCGACTTTGGCAAGAAGAGAATTTGCGCCTATTGCCTCTCCGGCACTCTCAGCAAGGGTACTTACCATCAGAGAGTGCTGATAACTACCCGGCGCTTCTTTCGACAGCCGTTTTATTAAAGGATTATTCAAATCGGAATACTCCATCCATGTAAAATTTGTAGTTATGTGAAAGATACGTTCAAAAATATACAGAAGCCCAAAAAGAATAAGGATTGACAGAACCCCGTTGACAAGACCGTAACTAAAGCCAATTGATATATTCCTCACACTTGATCTGTTATACAATTCAACAGCAAAAATCAAAAACGCCGTCATTGCCGCGACAAACATTCCCGTGCGGTAAAGTTCTTCTCTGTTTTTAAAACTTCCGCTTAAGATTCCTCCCGCAAGACTTCCCGTAAACACAGGTATGAAATTCATAAGACTGAAATTTTCATAAAGTGAAAACACCAAAATACTAGTTACCGCTATCAGCACTCCAAAATCAAGATTTACAGCAAGAGTAAAAAACATAACAAAACTCGCGAGAGGGATAAGATACTTAGGCAAAAATTTATATAAAATAAAAATAATAGCTATATTCATCAAAAAAAGATAGAGAAATTTACTGTTTTCGTAAACCTTTTTGACCCGGAAGCGTATAAAAACCAAGGAAAAAAGACAAACTAAAAAGAAATATAATTGATTCCTGGCAACATTATTAAGCAGAGAATATGAATATCTCTTATCCTGATGGCTTCTAAGAGAATATAACTTCCTGAATTCTTTCGCAGTAACAATTTCATTCGCCCCTACTATCTTCACCCCCTTTCTGACTACACCTAGAGAATCCGAAATCGCGTTTCTTGCTTCTTCCCTCATTTTATCCGTACCTGCAAAATCAACAAGCAAACTTGGGACAATCATTTTTTTAAGCTCTTCTATAAAAGATTCTTCTATAGAGAAGTAAGTAAAAAGGTCACCAACTCTTCTAACAAAAGACCCTCTTGCTTGTTTTTGACCAAGTACGGAAGATCGCTTAACGAGGAAGCTCGAATCAGTTCCTTCTATAAGTAATTGATCACTTTCGTTCTCAGGTAAATTTTCTGTGGTAAGTACAACTCCTTTATCGTAAATATCAAGGAAAATTTCTTTTATATTTTGCTTTTTTCTTAAGATCTGCCACTTATAAGGAGAGATATCAGCATAAAAGGTAATTAGCGAATCCAATTTAGGTAACATGCTCTCCGCTTCTCTTTCTTTTATTATTTGAAGCACCGGAGGTACTTGTAACGCAGCTTTTTCTCTTTCTTCGTTTAATTCATCTTTGTATTTTAATATTTTAAAAGTGTAAGGTGCTATTATATCCTTTAAGGAAAGGTCCCCTTCTTTCAGTATGGGTGTTTTGCCTTTATAAGGGTAAAAAATGTTAAATATTAAAAGAAGCAAAAACAAAAATATAAAATGCTCTTTATTTATTTTTATTCTCTTCATATTTTTTATAAGCTCGTACTATTTTTTCTACCACAGGATTTCTGACCACATCGCTTTCGTTAAGATACACAAAGGAAATATCGCCCTGATCGGTTAAAATATCCTGAAGCTCTATAAGCCCTGAGATTCTTTTATCAGGAAGATCAATCTGGGTTATATCTCCTGTTACCACAGCTTTTGAACCTTCTCCGATTCTTGTTAGGAACATTTTCATCTGTGTATGTGTGGTATTCTGTGCTTCATCAAGAATCACAAAAGAATCTTTTAGGTTTCTTCCCCTCATAAAAGCAAGAGGAGCTATTTCAATAATACCGTTATCCACATACGCCTGCATCTTCCTTTGAGGCATCATTTCGTAAATTGCATCATACAGCGGAATAAGATATGGTTTTACTTTTTCTTCATAATCTCCCGGAAGAAATCCGAGGCTTTCTCCTGCTTCTACGGCGGGCCTGGCAAGGATTATTCTCGAGACTTTTTTTGACAGAAGCGCAGAAATAGCTGAAGCTACAGCAAGATAGGTTTTCCCTGTACCAGCCGGCCCTATGGCAATGGTTATCACCCTATCCTCTATCTCTTCAAGATATTTAGTCTGATTAGCAGTTCTTGCTTTTATGACATAATCCGGTAGTAAAATAATATTGTTTTTATTTTCTTTTGCATGCAAAAAATATTTTATATCACTCGTGGTAAGCATCCCTCCTTTTTCCAAAGATTTTGTTAATTTTTCTATTAGCTCTACTGATTTATTTACTCTGTTTTTCTCGCCTGCTATCGTTAATTTTGAACCTCTAACAATTATTTTTACCCCGAGGTGTTCTTCGAGAAAGTTTAAATTTTCGTCTTTTACTCCTAAAAGGGCAACGCTTGATATTTTTTCTAAGTTCAAAGATTGTCTAAACATAGAATCAGAAAAACAACCCTCCCACTAAAGATTTAATGAGAGGGCTATTTTTTTTAAAATTATGGTAAAAACAAATTAAGGTCTTGGTATGAAAATGTTCCAACCGGGTTGTATTAAATCAGGATTACTAATTTTATCCTTGTTTGCATTATAAATTTCTTTCCATCTTGCATATTTACCGTAACCATAAACCTCGGAACGTTCTGCTATTTTACAGAGATAATCTCCCATTTTCACCTTATACCAAGAAATCTGCTCAAGTTTCTCTTCAAGTTCTGCTTTCTCTGATTCGAGTTCCGCTATTTTAGTATCCATTTCAGAAACTTCGATCTGAAGGGCATCAATCTGTTCCTGTAAATTTGCAAGCTGTACTTTTAAATCTTCTTCTTCAACTGTTAAGGCATTTATAATAGAGTCCGCCTGAGCCGGAGTCCATTTCTGCTCAGCCAGCAATGCCTCCTCCACGGCCTCTTCTTCCACAGCTTCTTCTTCCATCACTTCCTCTTCCAACATCTCTTCTTCTTCCATCATCTCTTCTTCCTGAGCCAAAAGGCCAAAAGAGAAACAACATAGAATTAGAAATACAATTAGAAAATATCTCATATTTAACCTCCTATATTTCCTTACTACTTTGGTAGGTTAAGATCCCAACCAGGCAGTATTATATTAGGATCTTTGATTTTATCCTTGTTTAGATCATAAATGCTTTTCCAACTTGAGATACCCTCTTTTGCAGCAATCTTTGCCAGGTAATCACCAGGTTCAACTCTGTACAAGTCATCTACTACTGCCGGACAAGATCTTACCTTCTCTTTCAGCTCAGCAACTTCGGTTTCCAATTCGCTAAGTTTGGCTTCGTTGTCGGATTTTTCCATCTCTAAATCAGAAAAAGTCCCCTCGGCGTCTGCCACCTCAGCTCTAAGTCCATTAACGGCTAGTTCCCTTGCCGCCAACTCATCCATCTGTTCCTGGGAGGCGTACTGGGTACATCCAACCATTAACAATATGGAAAACACTCCCACTAAAAGCTTTTTCATCGATACCTCCTTTTTAGTGTTTATTCCAATGGTACAACTAACACTATAAACAGTTTCAAGCACTTTGTCAAGGATAAAATTTTAAAATAGCTCCGAGGGGAATCGAACCCCCATCTTCACCTTGAAAGAGTGATGTCCTGAGCCATTAGACGACGGAGCCAAATTGCACTGTAAAATAAACAGAAGGCTCCTTTTGTCAAGGGGTTCTAAACTTTTGCTCATCTAATGCTATCCAACTCGTTGCTGTTTCGAAATGGATAACTTTGATACAATTAAACTCTAAGATATAACATTCAAAGCGAAAAGAAATCCAAGTTGACAAAGATTGAAATGTGTTTTATTATTTGGAAATATAATGGAAAATGATAAAAAAACTATGTATGATATTAAACTTTTTGTAAGCCAAGTTTACAAAAAAAAGCTTCTTGCATGGATAACAAATAAAGCCCTACTTACGCTATCTATACTGCTTACTGTTTATCTTTTCTGGCTATTATTCAACCGAATTTTTTATATGACTCAAGCAGAATGGAATATCTTCCCTTTAACATTAATTCTCTCTTTAATTCCCTTTTTATCAGGTAAGCCGAATATTTCCGAAATAATAGAATTCCTTGAGAAACAGATAAAAGAATTAAAAGGCAGGCTTTATCTTATAATGGAACCGTACCCTACTGCCCTTGATTCTAAAGTTTATAAAAAAAGAGCTCTGAAAGAATGTGCTTCTATCTTAAAAAGAAAAAATATCAAAAAGTTGACACCGATTAAGCATAATCCCAAGCACCTTAAATTTTTGGTTTTAATAATACTAATATTAACCGTTTTCTGTATCCTCTCCGGAGGAATAAAACTTAAGAAAATCTCAGAAAAACCTGTTATAACTTATGCGGATAAGAAGATAAAAGAAAATCAGGCAGCTCTGGTAGTTGCAAAAAGCACCCAGCTAAAGAGAATGTATCTTTTAAGCAATGAAGGCGCTGAAAGAATGGTTAATTTTGGAAATGGGAAATTTGGTATCATGGCAAGAATAAAAAAGACTTCGGAGTTTCAAGTCGGATATAGAACATGGAAAAGTAAGAAGGTAAAGCTTGAAGTGGTACCTTCATTATTTGTAAGTAAATTGGTACTCAAATATCAATTCCCGGATTATCTGGAAACAGACTCTTTCTCTGACACATTATATAATTTTGAAGAGGAAATCTTAATTCAGGCGTTAACTGGAACTCAAATTCATTTCACTGGCGTATCAAATTTGACTCTTGGAGGCATAAAAGGTAGTATCAACAATAAATCTATAAAAGGGGAAATTTTTTCTGGTAGTTTTACTCTAAAAGAAAAGGGCAAAATTAGCGTAAACTTAACTGATTCCTCACTTTCATCTTCTTATACGCTTGATTTCTTCATCGATCCAATAAAGGATGAGCCTCCATCTATTGAGTTTCTTTCTCCAATAGAAGAGTACAAATTAGGAGAATCAATGGAAGTTCCTGTAATACTTCAAGCAGAAGATGATTATGCACTTTCTTCGGCAAGTTTGCTTTACGCAAAAGAAAAAATTGAGATTACTGTCCCACAGAAAGCAAAATTTCTGGAGGATTCCCTGACTTTACAGATAGAAAACCTTATGCCCGGAGAAACACTTAAACTCAAGGCAATTGCAATTGATCTGGCAGGTAACAAAACTCTCTCCTCTCCGATTTTAATATATATGCCCACCTTCGAAGAGATATTCAGTGAATATCAAGCCGTGAATGATACTTTAAAAAACTATACCGCCGATATAGAAGAGAGAGAAAAAGAGATATCTGATAAAATCGAAAATTTCTTATATAAAAGTGACCTGGGATCCAAAACTCAAGATGAGATAAACAAAACATTAAAAGAACAGAAAGATTTAATTGAAGGAATGCAAAAGTTGGCCGAACTCACTGAAGAAATTAGAAGTCCCGAGATTTCCAAAGAGGTTGACCGTATACAAGAACTCCTTCGTAATTCACAGGTAAAAGATTTTTTAAATAATTTAAATAAAATGATTGAAAATCCCGATATCTCTATTGAAAATTTAAGCAACCTAAATACTGATCAGAAGTATTTGCTGAAAACATTGGAACTCTTTAAAAAAAGTCTTGAATACCTGAAAAAGCTATTGGAACTGAATGAATTCTCGGCCCGGGCAGAAGAAATATATAGAAAACAAAAGGAAATTACTTCATCAAAGGCAGATAAATCCCTATCAAGGCTTGAAAGAGAACTCTCAGAAGAACTTGAACAGTTAATTCAAGATATGAAAAAATCAGCAGATGAAGAAATAAAAAATATCACTTTAGAATTTAAGAAAACGAATACCATTGAAGATATGGAAAATTTAGCTGATGATATGAAAAAAGGAGAAATGAATGAAAAAACCGTAAAAACGATAGAGGAAAATCTGCGTAATTTAAATACCTCACTAAAGAACGCCAGAGAACAAGGAGCAGGGGAAGAACTAACAGAAGCTATCAAAAAGAAAGGCTGGGAGCTTGGTTTTATACTGCGTACACATAATAACCTTATAGACATGAAACCCGGTATTGAAAGAGGTCTGATTGAGCAAGGTCTCCTGGAAGGCCTGGATAGGGTTGACAGAGAACTACAAATCATTTTTCTCAAAAGTCTTGGTTTCTCTCCCGATGTATTCACAGAGCTTAGAAGAGCAAAAGAGAAGATGAAAGCCTTAAGTATTGAACTTACGCAAAAGGAAGTTCCGAGAGTTTCAATGGAAAGGGTAAACGATTTAATAATACAGGCAATACTTAAACTTTTTTCTGCTCCTCCTCCGAGCAGTCAAAACCTCGCCAGTGCGCTCAAACAAATTATTGAACAGCAAAATTCAATCATGAATGGCCTCGGAAAAATGATGCCTTTACCTGTACCTGACCTTAAAGCCGACGGGAAGTTAAGAAGTTTATCGGAAAGGCAAAGGCAGCTTGCAGAAGACTTGAGAAAAATGGGAAAAGCTTTTGCACCCCTGTCATCTGAAATGGAGGAAATGGCAAACAACTTAGAAAGAGGAATGCTGGACAAAGAACTCATCGAGAGACAAAGAAAAGTTCTCGATAGATTACTGGAAGCCGAAAAAGCAATAAGGGAAGGTGAGGTCTCCAGCAGAAGACGTTCAGAGCCCGGTATTTTTGTAAGTCCCGAGAAAGTCTCCTTACCGGAAAACTTAGGGGAAGAAAAAAAGAATCTTCGGGAACTTCTTCTGAAAAGAATAAATGAACCGTATCCCGAAGAATACAGAAAAGAAGTTGAAGAATACTTCAGGAAATTAATTGAATGATATATTTAATACTACTTTTTTTATTAAATTCCAAAACTTTAGACAGTAAAGATATTAAAAATTACTCTCCGGAAGAGAGAAGAAAAATAACCGTTGAATTGATTCGACAAAAAAAATACGATGCTGCGCTTTCCTTCTCTCCCAATCAAAATCTCACCGGTTGCATTAAGATTTTAAAAGACAAAGTTACTGAGGGTATTGAGGATATAAAGGAATCTACGGCGAAAGGAAACATTTTCTCACTCGACCTATACATACTTTTCAATCTAAATGTAAGTAAGGCAGATTTGAAAAACTATATAAGAAGTGAATTAAAGATTTACCCGGACAGTACTTTCTCTTACCAATCACCTTTCGTCAGATATCTTACCTTTCAACCCGAGAGTCTCTACACCCAGAATCTTCCTTCTGATTCTGTTCTTTATCCTTTCATTATTTTCAAATCCGGAATGGTCAACATCGAAAAAGATCCTAAAGAAACAAAAAAATATTTCAAAATCCTGATAGATAATTATCCAAACTCACTTCCGACTATTATAGCCAGAAATACGCTTGGCGCGCTTGAAAAAATAAGGTGACATAAAAATAAATTTATGTCACCTTAAATTCTAAAAAGCCCTGGAGAACTACTACTCTTTCTTTTTCCCTTTCTTCTTTTTACCCTTCTTCTCCTCTTCTTCCTCTTCAAATTCTTCGCCAAAGAGTTCTTCTCTCTCCTCAAGGAGATTCTTGCTGTCTTTAATTTTAACCAGAATTGTATAAATCAGCGCCTGCCCGGATCCCTGAATAGACATTACATATCCCAAAATGATAAAAGCAATCAGGTAAAAAGAAAGTCCCATAAAGAAACTTCCCAGAAGGGTAGATTTAGCGATTCCTTCACTTAAAAAAGGACCCTGAGGGAATAAAAGCGATGGAAACCATCTGCCTAATACCAAGGGAAAGAAATTAGGCATATATAAATACCATTTAGCGTTTCTCCACATAACCGGCCAATTCTCTCCGCCCCATTGCTTCAAAACTAAATTGGTCAACGAACAAGCCATTTTAGCAAGATAAGCAAAAACGAAAGCGCAAAGAATAGTCGTTATTAACAGAAGTACCTCCCACAAAATAAATCTCCATGTCTGATCATTAATTAGAGAAAAAGCTTCAAAAACCGTGTCAAAGGTGTCGCTATCTGTGGTAGATACTACTGCCGGAGCAACAAGAAGAACTACCCCAGCAACAATAGTAAGATAAACAATAAAAAGGGCACCTGCTATCAGAGGAAACGAAAACAAACCTATGAAAACAGGTCCCACATGGGGAATCTTAAATACGAGTCCCATTA
>Ga0307437_1002398_pt1 | contig 11638 bp, 18 predicted proteins | sample SalMarWE160390MG_FD_202146 | JGI IMG/M metagenome (GOLD analysis project Ga0307437, IMG submission 202146) | Salt marsh sediment microbial communities from the Plum Island Ecosystem LTER, Massachusetts, United States - WE1603-90 | ecosystem: Environmental > Aquatic > Marine > Intertidal zone >...
GGTGCTGCAGGGCGCTCGCTGCACCCAAAGGAAAGCAGCTCGAAGCTGGCAAGTTGGGTACTGTGCCGCGGAACCCGTAATTGCGGTTTGTGTCCCCCGATCTCATCCGGCGGAGGGACGGTGGAGGCCTACGTCTATCACAAGGAAGTCGTCGCAATCGAATCCGGCCAGGTGAGGACCCTCCTTGGATCTCTTCCGGCCATCTTCCTCGGGAGTTGGCGCGTGCACTACAAGGTCATCGGCGCGGGCCCGCGCCTCTTCATCGGTCCTGAGCAGTACTTGTGGTTCGCGCCGGGGATCGGCGTCGTGAAGCACGTTCTGAACTCGGTGGACTACGAGCTCGCCGAGGTCAGGCTCCCGGAAGAGGTCTTCTCTCTCGATGAGAACGACGCTGGGGGGCGCTTCCGAGTGCCAAGCGGAGGATTCCTCGTCGTCCAGCTGCGCGGAGGCTCGCCCGATGAGTTGACCGGCAGCCTGTGGCGCTTGGATGCCGGGGGGGGACACTGCAATTCATCGACACCGCCTTCTACGGTGACCTGAAGCCGATTGCAGAGGGAAGTGGAACCCACGTCTTCCGATTCCGAGCGCTGGAAGAAGGCGAGAGTGTCCTTCGGTTCGTTCGCTTCGACCAGGAAACGGGCCTACAGGAGGACTCCGTACAGTTCACCATCCGCGTCGAGTAGCTGGGTGAGAACGTCGCTGCCTTTGGGGCGATGCGAGAGGGCTAGGGTTTGGTCCACAAGACGCCTTCTATTGCTGTTTTTTGTTGGCGCCTAGCCGTCTCGTCGTGGGGAATGGGGTACGTGTCCCCCGATTCCCCCGGACTGCGGGGCTGCGCGTGGTTGACAACTACGCCGGTATGACGCAAGGTATTACCGGTGATCCGGATGAGCATGGCCAAAGTCGCGATTAGCATCGAGAAGGCGACCCTCGAACAACTCGACGAACTCGTCAAGAGCAACGTGTTCCCGAGCCGGAGCCGCGCGATTCAGGAAGCTGTGACCGAGAAGCTCAACCGACTGAAGAAGACCCGTTTGGCCGAGGAGTGCGCCAAACTCGACCCGAAGGCTGAGCAGGCCATGGCCGAGGAAGCGCTGAGCGCGGAGCTGAGGGAATGGCCGGAGTACTGAGGGGCGAAGTCCGCTGGGCCGACCTCAATCCTGTCCGCGGACACGAGCAAGGAGGAACCCGTCCCGTCGTCATCCTCAGTCACGACGTGTTCAACGATCGATCGGGCACCGTGATCGCCATGGCGATCACGAGCCAGCCTCAGCGCGCAGAGTTCCCACTAACCATGGAACTTCTATCGAGTACCCTCCCGAAGCGCTCTTGGGTCAAGATCAGCCAGATTCGCACGCTCTCCGCAGATCGAATCGGAGACCTGATCGATACGCTCCCTCCTGAGCAGCTCAGCCGGCTCATCGATGGCTTGAACGAAATCATCAGCTAGGGCCGGGATCCCGCCAGATCGGTGTGCTAGATCCTAGTGCTGGATTGCAAGACTTGACCCCGCGGCTGTGCGATCTCATCCACGGTGGACCACGCGACATTGTTATAAAGGACGCTTCATGCTATCCTCCGCAACAGGAGGTGTCGCCGTGGCAGAGCAGAAGCATAGCAAGGCCAAGGCTCGCATCATCTTTTCTGAAGCTGATTGGTATAAGCTTGTGCCGGCCACTGGAGCCTGGGGCGGCGTGTCTCCACAAAAGGAGATCATCGTCGATTTCTACGTCGACAACCGCAGGAACCCAGAGTATATGGACATCGAGGCTGAGAAGGACGGCAAAATCACAAAAGAGGAGCGCACTCCATCCTCTGAGTCGATCGACAGGATCTTGCAGTTCGGGGTCGTCATGCGCCCAGATATCGCAAGGTCCATCGGGCAGTTCCTTATCGACAAGGCCAACGAGGTCTTCGAGAAGGCGGAAAAGGAATGACTCCAACTGTGGATCTGCGAAGGCGGATAGATGCTATGCGCGATGTTCGGATCATGCCGGATTCGATTCTGGACGACCACGCCACTATCGACACATCGCACCGAACGACCAATGTGTGGGAGACCAGCTTGTTTAGGCCTTGTGATGCGGCGATCTCCCGGCTGCAAGAATGGTGTGAAATCGAGGACCTAGACAGTATCGAGGCATACATCGCGCTCTTCCCGATTCTGGAACGAGTGCTGATAGAGGCGCAAGAGCAGATAGCGACTGTGTTTGGAGAGGCCCGGGGAGTGATTCGGCTCGATTCAGCAGGTTCCTGTGATGGTTTGCCTCGTCTCTTCGTAGAAATCAAGACAGCACTCCCTGCTGTTGAGGCAGTCGAGCGGTTAGATGTGCTTGACAATGGTTGGTGGCTGGATCAGCCATACGATGTCAGGGCACGGATGATACCAACACTTGCATAGCATGAGACCCCAGTTCGACTGGCGGCATTACCTGTACTTGGCCGACGATCTCATAGGCTTTGGAGACAAGAGCTACTGCGATGAGGCAAAGGATCGGACAGCAATAAGCAGAGCATACTACGCAGCATACAACTTGGCTTTCGACCATATCAAAGCTGTGGACGGAGCATATATCAGGGGGCTTAGGGGCGACGTGGAGCATGGCGACATTTCTGGCTGGTATGAAGCCCAACCTCCTAGCAAGAGGCAGCTTCGCAAGGTTGGTGGCCATCTAGTTCGACTTTGCAGCAAGCGCCACGCCGCGGATTATGCTAACCAACTGGAAGACAACCCAGAGTTGCCCTTGGAATGCGCTGCGATGGCGTCACAAGTCGTGAAGATCCTCAATGATGCTGCTTAGGCTGCGCAGCTAGCCAGCACCAGGTCCACCATCGCTGCGGGAGTTCTGGGAGCGCAATACTCATTCCGCGGGGCTCCAAGGTGCAGTTGCGTACTATGTCCCCGGAATTCCAACTCCCCGTCGAGGCGATCAAGGCCACTAGCGGTTGTCTCAGTCGATTGACAACGCGCCTTCCGCCTGTTCGACATGCGAAAGGCGGAGATGCTAGACTGACAGGTCCAGGGAGGTGAGAGCAATCGGTGACGTACTCCTGGCAGTAGTCATGGGTTTCGGGCTTAGTGGTTGGCTCGTGTATGTGGCTAAGACTGGGAAAGGACTCAAACATCCGACACCAGCTAAGCGAAGGTGGTGTGGTATCCTTGCTGCCTTAACTGCCGCGCTAGTGCTGTTTGCAATCAGCCTAGAGGTCGCTATACCTGACTCCTCTAGGTCGACCCCTCAAACGCCTTCCCTATCTACATATACGCGCCAGAAGATCTTCTATGATCTTATCGCAGTGCAGGATCAGAACCCGGACTCCAACGAGTGGAACCAGCAGGCGAAACAGGCCGCCGCGCAAACCTATCGCGTGCCCTTGAGCACGATAGACGAGATCATTCGCGAAGGAGCAACGAAGGGCTGGATGCAACCGGACCCGCCATAGTCCGCGGAGTAGCGGCTATCTGTCGGGGGGTAGGCGAAAGACATGGGTGCTACACACCCATCCCGTAAGACGAGAGCAGCGATCGGAGTTGATCCACTGACCCGCCCGATCACCAATCGGGACACACTAGACTCGCTTGAGAAGCGGAACTAGCACGTGGGATAGGTCAGCCGATAGGACACAGGAGGGGAAAAACATGCCTGGATACCGCGTTAGCCCTGAGAGAATGGCGAGAATTCGGTCTCTTAGCGAACACTACGGGTTCGACGTCATTACGTTTTCCGGACACCAGCAACTTCCAGATGAATACGAAGTGGGCAAGTTGCAGTCAGATGGTCTCTATCATTGGATCGGGCCGTCCTATGAGTCCACGAAAGAAACAAGTCCTGGCTTTACCTCCGGCAAGGAGGCACGACGGCACTGCCTAGATAACATAGCGAGAGAGGAGGCAACAGACACGCAACAGTAGCCGTCTTCTGTTGCGGGACCTGCGGCTTCCCCTTCAGGAACGCAGATTGCAGCCTTGGTGAGTTCTGGGGACGCAATACTCATTCCGAGGAACTCCAAGGGGCAGTTTCGTACGATGTCCCTGAATTCGCTACCTGAAGACTAGAAATGGCAGCCATCAACCATTACGGAGCCGAGGATGTAGTGTGTACAGGTCCCGATGATTGTAACGTACTCACCTTCGCGCAGTGTCGCCAACGTAGTTTGAGCTGAAGGCGGGAAAGTGCAGCGAACCCAGCATAGGGTCCATTCTCCAGGGGAGCCGACGAGATTCACGTATGGCTCGCCAGTGATGCTGTTCACGTTGATACTATCCACATAGCCGCTGACGGCGACCTGCTTGTATTGGTACTTCAGCTGGGCAGCAACCTCATTCGCGTCGTACTCATCAAGCAGCTGTTGAGCGGAGACGGGGATTGGGGGCGCAGCATCGGCTTGGAATGTGAAGGGGTATGCATTGCTCTGTCGTCCCTCGGCATCGACTAGTTCCACTGTGACTGTGTAACTCCCGGGATTCGAGACTGAGTACCAAAACTCTATTGTGCCAACCGTTTGACCTTGGACTTCCGGGTCCCAGGAGCCTGTTGTCTCACCGCGGCACGAGAGAATGACCCGCACAACGTCTCCTTGCGCGTCCGTAAAACCGATTGTCCCTGAGTTCCTGCTGTCGTCAGCTACTACGCGACTCGGGAACTCCACGGAGGTTACTTGTGGTCTTGCCTCAGCCGGAGTCGGCGTGATTGGCGTTAGGCAACCAGCAAGCCCAGTCAGCACCGTAAGAACTGCAGCACCCACCGCAACCGCTTTAGCTGCTCGCATCTCACCGCATTATAGCCCTCACTCCACTACTATGCAAGGCTGTCTGCTTATCTTACATCACCATTCTGGCTCATACTCGCCTAGGAGTTCTCGGGATGCAATACCCGTTCTGTGGGGCCCCAAGGGGTCGTTTCGTACCATGCCCCAGAATTCTCGGTTCTGACGATCTGGCTCGTCATGAGGCCTTCGCCTCCAGCAGACGCGTCGGCGATTGTTTGGTCCGTCTCATCGAGCGACAGGCGACCGACGTGCTCGGTGAAGATCGTTACGCCGAAGCGTGTAGCGATTTCCTCGAACCGTGGGGCGGAAGTCCCGCCGCACGGCACGCTCCAGTCCGCTTTCATTCGTAGTGTATCCTTGCCTCCTACTCGTTTTGCTCATCGAACAATGGAAGCGTCTTCTCGACCTCAACTCCAAGCGTAGGATCGTAGAAACCACCATTCTCATCTGGGAAACAACTCAGGCAGAAACGCCGATGAAGCTCCTGTGTTTGGAGCCACGGAGGTTTGCGCACATCCAGAATCCACCGGCCAACAATCTCAGCCAGACTCACTTTCCCTTTGCGCCTCGAGCGAGCTGTCACTGCCTGCGCAATGCATGAGGTCAGCAGATCCACCAGCTGGATGAAGTCGCATTCGTCCTTGTAGCGAGGGTCAACCTTCTTAGGATCAGACTCTAAGCATATCACCTCCGGGCTGTAGGAGGTGACGGCAGGGTATAAGGAAGGTTTCGCCTCCCGCTTCTTCAACAGACTCTCGCACACAGCAGCGGGAAGATAGGCCTCGAAGTTGTCTCCGAGCTTCCGAGACTTTGCATCCGAGTAGAACGTCAGTTCGATCCTTTCGAAGGAGCTCAGGAACCACGGGACTGCGTTTTCGATAGACATTCGAGCAAACCTGTTGTACGCATGATACGGCTCACCAAATCGGCTTGGGTCGAAACTAGGCGAGGACGTATCCACTCCTAGACAGTAGAATCTGCATTCGCTGCTCAAGCTCCTGGCATAGAGATCTAGCCAACCCGTAGCACAACGATTCGCTCGTCCCCACGGATTCCTTCCTAGACACTTGTAGTGAATCTCTCCGTAGTAGCCAGTCTCATCGCGAATACGCCGAAGCGCCTTTATCGTCTGATCTTTCTCGAAATCGCGGAGAAACATCACGCCATGAAACACCCAACGATCACGACCTTCGGGTGTGTAAGTGCCGCTCTCGTCATGAAAAGCGGAGAAAGATAGTGCCTCTGGTTGAATGCCAATGAGCGGCTGCAACTCATTCATCGCCTAACGGTGCTAGCGCCGCCAACCTTGATCGCGTCCTCGTGGACGACGTCCTTGTACGCCTCGGCGTAACCCTGCTCGTTGTCGACGTCCCAGCCGAGCGCCTTGAAGAACGGATCGAGGAACTCCCGCCGAAGCTGCGTCTCGTTGTACTCGCTCGATAGGTACGCCTCGCGGTTTTCACGGAACCGCTCGACGAGTCGCTTGACTTCCTTCGGTGCTGTCATCGCGCCCTTCCGAGGTCGTTACCGGTCCTGTTGTCCTGGTCGAACCGATTCAACGTGATCCTAACGAAGACGAAGCGATTCACCAACAGGCGGGTCACGCCGGTCAGCGGTCGCCCGTGCGAACCGGCTCGATGCGGTCGAGCTCTCTCGCTTCGTTCTTCTCAGCCCAGTAGAGATCCCACCGCTGCTGCAGCGAGAGCCAGAAGTCCGGGGTGTTACCGAAGTACCTCGCGAGCCGCGCAGCGGTGCTCGGCGAGACCCCGCGGCGCCGGTTGACGAGCTCGTTCACGCGCTGGTACGGCACATGGATTCCGAGCGCCAGGTCGCGCTGCGACAGGCCCATCGGCTTCAGGAACTCCTCCAAGAGCATCTCGCCCGGGTGCGTCGGCTCCCGATGCGACGGTATCCTCACCATGGGGTTGCCACCTCCTACTTGTGGTAGTCCACGATCTCGACGTTCGCCGGGCCGCGCGACCGAATCGAGTAGATCGAGCCTCGTTCGTGAACGACTGGATCACGCTCGCATGATAGCACGGATACCGTGCTACGCCAACGCGCCCAGTGGGAGTTCGGGGATCAGTTCTCCTGGAATTACGAATCCCACCAGACGAAGGCAGCCGAGTCCCCCGTGCCTTTGTGCAAGGGCTTGCACACTACTCTCCGAGATCCAAGCAGACGAAGGCAGCCAAGTAGCGGTGTCTTCGTCTACGGCTCGGCTGATCCCATCGTCGAAGCCACAACCCGCCACACGAAGGACGGTTTCCGGTGGGTCCTTCGTGCAAGGGCTCGCTCCTTCCGAGTCGCTGGAGCGAGACCCTCTTGACAACCCTTAGGTGTATTAGTACACTAGCACACCATGACGATGAATCCCGGGAGGTCGCTCACGATGCGTACAGGTGGAATTCCAGAAAGGAAAGAGAGAATCGTGCGATACGTAGCAGCGCTGTGTCTGCTCGTTATGCTTCTAGGAGCGTCCCTCGTCCTCCTCGGCTGCGGTCGTTCGGAGCCAACGACGGAGGCGGAGGAGGCGACGATCCTCGCCGCGGCCGCGGCCCAACGCGAGGCGCTCGACCGCCTCGAATCGAAGGTGGAATCGCTCCGGGAGGCGCTCGAGATCCCCGGCCTCTCGGCCGCCGTGATCCACAATGGAGATCTGATCTGGGCGCGTGGCTTCGGGACCGCCGACGTGGAGCACGGGATCGAGGCGACGGCGGAGACGCCGTACGGCCTCGCCTCGGTGACGAAGCCGTTCGCGGCGTTTCTGCTCATGAGGAAGGTCGAGTCGGGAGCGCTTGACCTGAACGCGCCGATCGCCGACTTCGGCATCGACCTCGGAAACGACGCGATCACGGTCCGACATCTGCTTTCGCACACGTCGGAAGGCATCCCGGGCAGCCACTACCAGTACAGCGGCAACCGCTACTCGCTGCTGACGACGGTCATCGAGCAACTGTACGGCGAGCCGTTCCGGCGGGTGCTTCGGACGGAGATCCTCGATCCGCTCGGGATGAACGACACGGCGCTGAACGTCGGCGGCTGCGGCCTCGCCTACTACCTGTCGAGACTGGCGCCGGACGATCCGGAGCGGGCGTTCGAGCACGTCTACCGGGCGTCGGCGGTGCCGTATGCGTACGATCAAGATTACGAGGTGTATCCGGTCCCGGTGCCGAGCTACGCCAACGCCGCGGCCGGCTTGATCTCGACCGTGGTCGACCTGGCGAAGTTCGCCTCGGCGATCGAATCCGACGACCTGGTCTCGGCCGGGACGAAGGCGGAGATGTTCACCCCGACGGCGCTCAACTCCGGCGCGGACGGGCCGTACGGCCTCGGCTGGTTCACCGAGCGGTACGGGGAGACGGAGCTGATCTGGCACTACGGCTACGGCGCGTACTCGTCGCTTTTCCTGACGGTCCCGGACGAGGGACTGACGTTCGTCGTCCTGGCGAACAGCCAGAACCTGAGCCGGCCGTTCGGCCTCGGACTGGAGGACGTGAGCGTCCTCGGCTCTCCGCTCGCGCTGGCGTTCTTCAAGGAGCTCGTGCTCCGGCCGCGGTACGACGAGCCGCTTCCGGAGATCGACTGGACGGCGGACGAGGCGACGCTGGTCGCCCGGCTCGCCGAGATCGCCGAGCCGGAGCTTCGCGATCTGTACGAAGGGGAGCTGTGGACCTATCGGAAGCTGTACGGCGGCGTGGGGCGGTCCGATCTGACGTCCCGACTGCTGAGGGTCCACATGGAGGCGTTCCGGTCTTCGGGCCACCGGACGGCGAACGACCTGTACGTGGTCGGTCGGCCCGGGCCTCGGCCGCCCGAGACCGAATCGATCTCGCTGAGCGAGGCCGAGGCGGCGCGGTGGGTCGGCCGCTTCGCCCTGCGGCCGGAGGACGCCGAGTCGGGCCTTCCCCTGGAGGTCGAGATGTTCGTCGACGGAGGTCGGATCCTCGGCGTGACCGCGGTCGACGAGTGCCAGGAGTTCCACCCGGAGACGCCGTTCCGGCTGGCTTCCTCCGAGAACCCGGACCTATTCCTGGTCGCCGAGGAAGCGGAAGGGCCGTTCGAAAGCGCGTTCGTCGAGTACGGCGGAGAGCGGGTGGGCACGTACGACCGAATCGAATGATCCGCGACGGAGCGGAGGAAGGCGAAGGGAATGAGGGGTCTATGGAACGGGCGAGGTTGAAGAGATGACGAACAAGGACGCTTGGAGCCTCGACATGGACGCGGGCCCGATCTTCGAACAGATCGGGAAGAACGTGCGCGAGCAGTTGGCGCGCGGCGACCTGCGTCCCGGCGAGAAGCTGCCCTCGGCCCGCGACCTGGCGGGGACGCTGAGTGTGAATCCGAACACGATCGTCCACGCCTACGGACAGCTCGAGGCGCAGGGGATCATCGAGAAGCGACGCGGACTCGGAACGTTCGTGAGGGAGGATGCGCCGGTGGAAGCCATGAGGAAGGACATGCTGCAGAAGATCGCGGAGACGTTCGTGAACGAGGCGAGGCGGCTCGGCGTCGGTTCGGAAGAGGCGATGGCCGCGCTGAAGGAGGCATGGGATGCTGGCTAGATTGGAGAACGTCACCAAGCGGTACCGGACGACCGACGGCGTGCGGGACCTGACCCTCGACTTCCCCGGGGGGGAGATCGTCGGGGTACTCGGCCTGAACGGGAGCGGGAAGTCGACGATGCTGAAGCTGGTCGCCGGCCTCCTCTTCCCCACCGCGGGGACGATCACCGTCTTCGGCGCTGCGCCGCGCGGGGTTCGATCCCGCGTCGTCTTCCTCGGCGAGACGGACACGCTCTGGCCGTGGATGACGCCGGCCGACGCCTGTCGGTTCATGGAGGGGTTGTACCCGGACTTCGACACGGTCCGGTTCCACGAGCTGCTCGACGTGCTCGCGGTCCCGCGGCGGAAGACGAAGGCGATGTCGAAGGGCGAGCGCGGGCGGCTCCGCCTGGCGATGGCCCTGGCGAGAAGCGCGAAGCTGTACCTGCTCGACGAGCCGCTCGCGGGAATCGATCTGATCTCGCGGGAGAAGGTCCTGACCTCGCTCGTCCGCGAATGGCACACCGACGAGACGATCCTCCTGTCGACCCACGAGGTCGCCGAGGCGGAGGGGCTGTTCGAGCGCGCGGTCTACCTGCGCGAAGGGCGGCTGGCTCTCGACGCACGGACGGAGGAGCTCCGCGAGCAAGGCAAGAGCGTGGTCCAGACCTTCAAGGAGGTGCTCGCATGAAGGGCTTCAAGACACTCCTCTGGCTCGAGCACCGGCGAAGCTGGGTCTGGTCGATCTCGCTCCTCGGCTCGCTCGCGTTCTGGGCGTGGGGGATCAAGCAGGTCCGCGTGATGGAGGTCGGCGAGCGGCTGGGGATCCGCGGTGGACTGTTGGCGATGGCCTGCGCGATTGGCGCGCTCGTCCTCTGCCTGATGATCGGGCGAATCCGCGCGGAGACGCGGCACGGGCAGTACCAAGTGCTGCTCCTGACGCCACCGAGCGGCTACACGCACATCGCGGCGCGGTACCTGTACGCGGCCGGCGTGGCGTTCGCCTACTTCATCACGATCGGGTTCCTCTACTGGTGGATCATGGCGCTCGCCGGGATCCACCTCGATCCGAGGACGCTGGTCGAGCTGATCCTCGCGGTGCCTTTCTACGCGATCTCCGTGACGGTCCTGCCGCTGATGGCGTGGACGCTCTTGCTGATGGTCTTCATCAGCGCGCACCGGATCTCCGGGCCCGGGTGGGTTCCGGGGACGGTGATGATCGTCGGGACGCCGTTCGCGTTCCGGTGGCTGGTCGACGGGATCGTGCGGGTGGCGTACTCGCTCCCCGGCTGGCGGCTGTTCGCGAACGCGCCGGCGGCGCTGTTCGAGCGGTTCGGCCAACCGGACCCGGAAACCACGATGCAGTTCAACGAGATCATGTACAACGGCGTGCCGATCGAGCCGCTGCTGATCATGCTAGCGCTGGCGGTGGTGCTGTTGGCGGTCGCCGGTCGGATCTGGCAGGAGGTGGAGGCATGACCCAAGCGTTCTTGATCGTCGTCCGGATCCTGTTGGTGGCGCTCGTCGGCTACTGGGCGTATCGCCTGTGGACGGGCACGCGAAGCTGGACGTCGCGCGGCGTGGGGCTCTTCTTCTCGGCGACGCTGATCTGGCAGATCATCGGCGGGCGGTTGTAGAGGCGCGGGCCTGAGACAGACGAAACCATGGAGGACACGATGAAACGAAGAGCGATTCTTTGGACGGGGCTGGTCGCGCTGATCGCTGCGGCGTTCGCCCTGGGCGGGTGCGTCGGGCTTCCGATCTACGAGGCAACGCGAACCCTGGAAGGGAGCTTCGCCGTGACAGCCGCCGCAGATCTCGACGTGTCGACGTCGAACGGGCGGGTGTCGGTGCGAGGCGTCGAGGGACAGACGAGCGTCGAGGTGATCGCGACGATCCGGTCGCGCGGCGACTCGCAGATCGAAGCGGCGGGCCGCACTGCGCAGGTCGTCGTCGACATGATCCACAATGGGAATCAAGTGGTGCTTAGCTACGACGCGAGCGCGCACCCGTGGGACGTGCGCCGCTACACCGGCGTCGACTTCGAGATCACCGTGCCGACGACGGCCGACGTGTCGATCGACACGTCGAACGGGAGAATCGGGGTCGCCGAAGTGACGGGGATCCTCGTGCTCGACACGAGCAACGGGGCGATCGAGGTAACGGACGGACTCGGCGAGGTGCACGCATCGACGAGCAACGGGCAGATCACGGTCGCTCGGTTCGAGGGGATCCTCGAGCTCGATACGAGCAACGGCCGCATCGAGATGGAGGAGGTCGACGGGATCGTCGACGCGCAGACGTCGAACGGCCGGATCGCGTTC
>Ga0307437_1002399_pt1 | contig 11635 bp, 5 predicted proteins | sample SalMarWE160390MG_FD_202146 | JGI IMG/M metagenome (GOLD analysis project Ga0307437, IMG submission 202146) | Salt marsh sediment microbial communities from the Plum Island Ecosystem LTER, Massachusetts, United States - WE1603-90 | ecosystem: Environmental > Aquatic > Marine > Intertidal zone >...
CTTCGCACGTTTTTTCGCCTGCGAGCGAAAACCAAGCCAGCCAATCACGCTTCTCGAGGCCATCGCCGGCAGCAATATATTTTCCAGTACATTTAATTCGTCCAGTAAATGATAAAACTGAAAAACAAAGCCCACAATTTTATTGCGATAGCTGTTCAACTGACCGGTTTCAAATTGGCTCAAGTCGCGTCCCTCAAATCTTATGATGCCCTCGTTGGGCCTGTCCAACCCACCTAATATATGCAAAAGCGTGCTTTTACCGCTGCCCGATGCCCCGACGATGGCCACGAATTCTCTCTCTCGCACGGCCAAACTCGCACCTTTTAGGACCCTGACATTCGTAGCCCCCATCCGATAAGATTTGTATACCTGCTCAGCCTGTAAAATGAACTCATTCCTGCTCATAGCTGACCCACCTGCAGAGTTTCTACGGGCTTAAGTCTCGCCGCTTGACAGCTCGGCACGAGCGCACCAAGCAGACAGGCGACAATTGCTGAAAGAATTACGGTCGTCAGAACGCCAGCTCCCAGATGGTTTGGAATGTCACCAATGGCATAAATACTCCTGTCCCAGAGTTGAAATCCAAAATGCCTGAAGAGCCAATCTTCGAGCCGATTTATATTCAGCAGGAACAGCCAGCCACCAAATGCTCCAACAAAAGACCCTATAAGTCCCACCATAACTGCGAAACCCGTAAATAGCTCAATAACGCCCAAGTTGGGCACTCCTACGCTTCTCAGTATGCCGATGTCCTTACTCTTATGACTTATAATCATATAAAAGACAACAAAAACAATGAAGACAGTTGTAATCCCGACAAGGCCGAACATCACTGTCATTATCGTTTGTTCCTTCTCCATTGCTGCGATAGAAGAGCGTTGATAAACCTTCCAGCTCTGGACAGTGACAGAGTCTAACAAATTTGCCTGTGGTTTTTCTGCATTCTCTTTTTTGTATTTGTTCCATAGTAACGCAACCTTTTCACACCCGGCATTTAGCTTTACATCCGGATTAAATTTAATGTGAATTGCGTTGGTTCTTTTGATAGGCCCGGCCATACCACAAAGCAACTGGGCCTGTTCGAAGGGCAGATAAACTAACGAACTGTCCACCCTGGCTAAGCCACTATGCGAATGATCGCTATAATAGAAAACTTTAGTATTGACCAGTCCGGTGCCTGCTTTAGCCAGAGCTCCTTTCGCTGTTAAAGGAAAGCAATTTATCACTATCTCCATATCAGGAGCAATGCTGTTGTACGCGTATCTGCCATGAGAATCACGTGCCAGAACTCGGTCGATCCCTATCACGCAGCCCCAGAGGTTTGGGTCTCTCGCCGGCTCAAACACCGACGACACATCATCTCTATGATAATACAGCGTCTGTGCAAAGCCAGTAGCCTTACTATGCCTGACAGGGTCGACACCCATGATTTCCAGGCCAAAGCTCTGTTCGGCTCGGCGAGTACCAACTAATCCATAGCTCTTGATGACAGGTGAAACAGCCTGTACGAAATTAGCACGGTCCAGAAGTTCTACAAATCCCTCATAATAGCTAAAGCCCACCAGCGACTCTGTGCCAACAACACAGTCTCCAACAAAGTCGTGATTCTTCTGCTTAAAATCGCTCACCAGACCTGTCATCACGGTCATAACTACGACGACGATGAATACGCAGAGCGAAACCGCCACAATTGCAAAATACGTTATGTGGCGTTTTATTAAATATCGGGTTGCAAGGATAAACTTGTACATGATAAGTCAGAAACATCAAATCCAAATCGATTCGGGGGTCAGGGATCAGAGAAGGCTTCACCAAGTCTGCTGACCCCTGAACCCCGGCCCCTGAGCCCTTTCAACAACGCTTTTTTCGCAGAGCCTCGTTTCGATCTCTACTCATATCGCAGTATCTGAACCGGTTCTGTGTTTGCCGCTACAACCGCTGGTATCAATGTTCCAATAGACGCAGCAAAAATCGAAAACAGAACGATCCAAAGGGCTGAATTCCAATCGACCTCGGAAGGTATCCTACTAAACAGGTATACGCTGCTTTTCCAAAGCTTTAGCCCAAAAATTATTCGTATCCAATTCTCTATCGTATTAATGTTAGTTGTGATAACGCTGCCCAGAATTATACCAATAACTGAGCCAATCAGGCCGACAAACGCACCGAATCCAATAAAGATAAAAGCCACTGAACTACTGGCTGTTCCACAGCTTTTTATTATTGCGATGTCTTTCTGCTTAAGTCTTACTATCATGTAGAATATGCAGAATATTAGCACAATCACACCGAGGCTAACAACGCCGAATATCAAAAGCAAAACTCCCATCTGTTTTCGCAGCGCGACTACGTAACGAACTTGCATTTGTCGGGCAGTAGCAATATCGGTCCCTTTTATTAGATATGGGGGCCAGTTAAGCTCATTCTCAGCGAAAACTCTCCATATTCCTCGAATAACTGCTACGGCAACCTCCGGATCCGTACCCGGAGAGAGCTTGATATGGATTTTTGTAGCGAGGCAGCCATCTTCATTTGGATATAAAGCTTTCTGTAAGTCTTCTATCGGGATGTAAACTAAGGACCTGTCAAGGTCATAAATGCCCGTGAAAACGATATCTGCAATCGCGAACCTCAAAGTTCTTCTTTTAAATGGCATCGCCGAATGATCTGAAATATCTTCTTCGGCCACTGATCCCGTTGTAAGGACAACCTGGCGTCCGATCATTTTCTCTGCGGCATGAAAATCATATTCATCCGTTTGTTCGTTAGGCTCTGCAATCACTGCGATTCCGACAAATCCGCTGACAGACTCGGGCAAATCCGCTACTTCAAAAGCGGGGTCATCCGCAGAGTCCTTTTGCCTTAGCAACGTTTGTTTATACGCTGTGACTTTGTCTCTTCGCCCGGGTTCGATCCCCCAAATCTCTACTGCTCGAACGTTTCCCTCGCCCAGATGCAGCAGGCCCGGCGCCGACAGAAGTGCAGTGGCAGCTTCAACCGAAGCCGTTTCTTCCAAACGCTCGATGAAAAGCGGATACTTGGCAAACTTGGCCGGCGCCGCAACAACAACATCACCGATTGTCTCGACAGCGCTCTTCTCAAGCGCATCTATGAAACCGGTAAACAGGCTCGAAACGACTACTAACAGTGACACTGATAGTGCAACCGCAGCAATACTCAGAAGAACAATCCTTCTCTTACGCAGATACCTCAGCCATAACAGTAGCTTCAACATCTCATATCCGATATTAGATTGAGTCTAAGGTTCCGCTTGCGAAAGTGGGCACGAGCACAAATAGCATGGGAGAATTTCCTCTATTAGTGGCACATCGTTCATCTGTGTCAATTATTGACCTTGTACCTGTTTGGGCTTTAGAAGTGGAAATAACACTACATCACGGATACTGGCAGCGCCTGTCAGGACCATTATGAGCCTGTCGATTCCAATGCCCAATCCCCCTGCCGGAGGCATGCCATACTTCAAGGCAGCTATATAGTTCGTATCCATTTTTGTTATCGATTCTTCCTGCCCTCGGAGCTGGGTGAGGAAATTATCGTATTGCTCAACCGGATCATTTAGCTCTGTGTACGCATTAGCCAGCTCCATTCCCGCCACAAATAATTCAAATCGTTCGGCAAATCTCGGGTCGTCTTTTCTGCGTTTGGCCAGTGGACACAGTGCCGCCGGATAGTCTATGACAAAAACAGGATCAATAAGATTATCCTCAACAGCTGCCTCAAACACTTCGTTGACTACTACCGCGTCGTCCATATCGGCCTCATCGAGATCAAGCTGTCTTGCCTTTGTTCTGATGCTGTCAATATTATCAATGTCACAGTTGCTATGCTCGCGCAATAATTCTGTATATTTAAGCCGGGGCCAAGGCCGAGAAAAATCCACCCTCAAGTCATCGAATTGAACTTGCCCGCCCGCGCAATGTTGCCCTACGCACCGGCTGATTAGCTCCTCAGTTAGATTCATCATTACGTTGTAATCGCCATACGCCTGATACACTTCGAGCATCGTAAACTCGGGATTATGCTGCCTGCTCAATCCTTCGTTGCGGAAATTGCGGTTTATCTCAAAGACCTTCTCCATTCCACCGACGAGCAGTCGCTTCAGAAACAACTCAGGCGAAATTCGCAAAAACAGGTCCATATTCAAGCTGTTATGATGTGTGACAAATGGTTTTGCCGCAGCACCGCCGGCTATTGTTTGCATCATGGGTGTCTCGACTTCTAAAAAGCCTCTCGAGCTAAGAAACTCACGTATTGTAGCGACGATGGCGCTTCGTTTCTTGAACCGCTCCATAACCTCCGGATTGGCCCAGAGGTCTACGAATCGCTGCCTATATCGCTTATCAACGTCGGCTAATCCGTGAAATTTCTCAGGCGGCTGATACAGACACTTGCTCAAAAAAGTAAGTCCATCTTCAGCAACCCATATAGTGATTTCACCGGTTTGTGTTCTGCCGAGCTTACCCGCCGCACCAATTATGTCACCAAGCTCCAGCAGCTTTGCAAGCTGCCACTGCCGACCAAGCAGATTTTTACTTAATCCCACCTGTACCGTACCACTGCGATCCCGCAGTGTAATAAAAATTAGCTTGCCAATGTCCCTCAACAGCACTATTCTGCCTGCGCACTTAGCTTGCTGTGTGCCGTCGTCATCTTTGAATCTACGTTTAATGTTCTCGGCTGGCTCAGTTCCATCATATATGGTTCCGTATGGGTCGATACCCAGTTCTCTGAGTTGGTCCAGCTTTTCCTGTCTCTGTCGCTCAAATTTGCTTGTGTCTTCTTCCGTAGCCAAAGTCATAGCCTTTTCAAACCTATTTTAATTCACAGCAGAGGCTAATGCACTTGCTTCGACGAGCTTAGCCTTGATGACTAAAAGGGCTACTGCAAGCTGAGGGTCCGCAGTAATCGTCTCTTCGGCTGTGTATTTCTCGAGTGTTTCATCACCCTCGTGTCGGCTTGCCTGGAACAGCACATCGTTGGCTCTTTGAACATCAAACATTTTTTTTAGTTCGTCGCTTCTCAACGTAACTTGAATATCTGGTCTGACACCCCAATCCTTGTTGCCTTTTTTTTCCACTTCTTCCCTGCTCTTTACTCTTTGGCCTGACGGTAAGTGATAATGCGCCATTGTATATTTAAGCTGCGCACCTTCACGTGGATAATGCGTTATCGCCTGAACACTGCCCTTGCCGTGAGTTCTTTCGCCGACTAAGACGGCGCGTTCATGTTTCTCGTCCGCCAAAGCACCAGCCACTATCTCCGAGGCACTGGCGGAGCTCTGATTGATCAATACCACGAGTGGATAATCAGGATGGATCCCTTCCTTATGTGCCATCTCATACGAAGGTATCCTACCAAAACCAGGTTGCCTCTTGACAATCAATCCTTCTTTTAAAAATTTGTCGGCAACAGCGATGGCACTATCGAAGAACCCGCCGGCATTGAATCGCAAATCAAGAATCAGTCCCTTCATTCCTTGCTCCTCAAGCTGATCTAAGACCTCTTCGAGGTCGGAAGCGGTTCTTTCCGAAAAGCCGGTGGGCCTGCTCGTAAGACGGACAAAACCAATCTTGTTTTGCTCGTCGATCATATACAGCCATTTACCTTGAGCGGTTCTTCGCCACCCTCGAATTGTGGGCACCAATATTCTGGCTCGCGTTATTGTAACATCCTCGGTTTCCTCTTCACCGGGCCGTCGGACGGTTAGCGTGACTTTTGTGCCCTCCGGACCTGTGATCTTCTGAACCGCACAGCGCAGGCTCATCCCTTTAGTTTCGATCCCATCCACAGCTTCTATTACATCACCGGCGTCAAGGCCGGAATTAAATGCAGGTGTATCCAATAACAGGCTTGCTACGGTCAGCAATCCTTTTTCCTTCGTAATCTCGACACCGATGCCTGTGAACTTATTGGTCATATCCTTTTCAAAATCCTTAATCTGCTTAGGCCAAATCATCACTGTATAAGGATCAAGTGCAGATAACGCCGCTTCTGCAAAATGGGCAATCAGCTCGGGTTCAGGTAATTGCACTGTCGTTTCATTAAGCGCCAGCACCTTCTTAAAAATCTCGATAAATTGGCGTTGGTTCAAGCCCGTCTCCGACTGGTCAATCTCATCTCGCAGCGCCTCCAGCGCAACCGAGAATGCATTAATCCTGTTGGGCTCGGGCGGTATAAACGAACCTTCCGAAATTTCCTGCTGGGCATTCTGAGGTAAAGACGCCATCACATCTGCTAACAGAGTGCAGCGCTTAATGCCTTTGGCTGCCATTTGTCCGTAATCCAGAGGATGACTAACATAACTCGTATCCAAAACATCAATCGCCCGACTGAACATCCTCTTTTTTATGCCTTTATAGCGCTGCTGGCGAGTTTCACATGGACTATCCTGAAGAGAAGCTGCAATGCCGGCCCTATCCAAAAGCAGCTCAGCGTAGTCTGAATACGCTTCATTGTTTGGGTCTATCACCTGCAGCCAGAAGTAGCAACTTGTATAAGCATCAAGCCACTCACCCTTCGACTCAAACTCCGCAGATTCGTCGATCGCCTTCTGTAGCGTCTGTTTCACGAACGGGCTTGAAAGGAGCTGCTCTGTCTGCGTATCATCTGCGAACTCGCTCACCCTGGCAATAACCGGCAGTACCTCTGTGACTTCATTCACATCGTTCGGGTCGTTAGGATCATCGTCCTTGGCTATCGCTTCAAGTTTCTGAAGCTCTGCTAATTTTTCATGGTACGCAGCCTCCCGGGCAGACTGTCGCTGTCGACTTAGGGCTTTATATTCCTTAACGATCTCAGCCAACCGAGCAAGTTCAGGCTCATTCGGCTCGGCCTGTTCTATCAGCTCACCCGCAGCATCAAGCTTTCCCTGGTAAATAAGTCCCAACGCTTGCTCAACAAGGCTACATTCGGTTTGCGCCGGCTCCACCATTTCAGCTACGTTGGGTTCGGATGGAGTAGCTTTGAGAATATCGGGATTACTCGGCCGCGTTAAAAAACCGCAAGTGCCGAACCAACACAATATCCCAATGGTACAAGAGCACAAAAGGACAAGTGCGAATGTGACCTTGGCGCTTTTGGCATATAAGCAATTCGGTTTATTTTTCGAGTTTTTTAGTTTTGGTGGCAACAAAGAGTCGCTCCTTACATGCAAAAAAACCTAAGACAAAAAATTAACCAGTATTTAGCATCATATATGTTCAGCTATGTTCAGCGAAATTTCTACATTTGTATTTGTAACGCCGCCGAGGCTCAAACGCCAGATGTCGCCCGACCTCGCACTTTTCGGTGGTTTACATACACTCGCCAGCTTTGCCGGCACAACCTAAAACGTGCAATTTGTGTTTGACCATCTCTTTAATAGCTTCTCTGCCGGGCCCAAGATATTTACGCGGATCGAACTCACTGGGTTTTTCGGCAAAAACCTGCCTGATCTTTGCTGTAAGTGCGAGCCGAAGATCAGTATCGATATTAACCTTGCAAATTGCCATTTTCGCCGCCTTGCTGATGGATTCTTCCGGCACGCCCATCGCATTTGGCATATCGCCGCCGTACTTATTGATCAAATCGACGAACTCTCTCAGCACGCTGCTTGAGCCGTGCATGACTAGCGGAAATCCGGGCAGTTTCTCCTGTATTTCCTGTATAACGTCAAAAGCCAGTGTCGGCTCGCTCTTGAATTTGTACGCGCCGTGGCTGGTTCCACAGGCCACAGCTAACGAGTCACACCCGCTTTTTTCGACAAATTCCACTGCCTGCTTGGGATCGGTTAAGTGTTTTCTTACATCGTCAACACCAACTACATCCTCTTCAATCCCACCCAACTGACCGATCTCGGCCTCAACAACAACGCCTCTGGGGCGTGCATATTCAACTACTTGCTTAGTAACCTTAATGTTCTCTTCGATAGGTAATTTAGATGCGTCAATCATCACCGAAGTGAAACCATCATCGACGAATTGCTTGCAGGTTTCAAAATTATCGCCATGGTCAAGATTTGTTGCCATGGGAATATCCGGATTTTCAGCTACAGCAACATCGATAATCGCGTTCAAGTAACTAATGCTGGCGTACTTACGTGCACCTCTGGAGACCTGCAAGATAAGAGGAGCTTTCTCCTCTGCTATAGCACTGATAATACCCTGGGTAATCTCCATGTTATTCACATTAAAAGCACCAACTGCGTAGCCGTTCTTATAGGCCATCTCAAACATTTTCTTAGTATTGACTAATGCCATAAGATTCTCCTTAATACAATTGTGATACCAATGTTAATATCATTTACCTTACTCAAACTGACCGATTCTTTGTGTCATTCCCGCGCAGGCGGGAATCTATTAAAGTTTTCAGCAAATTGGATTCCCGTTCCCCGGTCGTAGCCGAGGACAGGTTTCACGGGAATGACAAAGGGCAATATGTCGTTGTCAAATAGGTATTTACGTTAGTTTTCAATTTTATACGCCTGTGGCGTATAAAATTCGGTCAGTTTGAGTACCTTAATTAATAATATGCGGCACCTCCCAGCCCCATATAACGGCGTAAACCTATCGCTAACTCCGGCACTGCTTGAGGCCATAGGCTGAAGACCACGGACTGCTCGTCCAGGGATTCGTCGGCACTGAATGTCAAGCCAAAACATATACGATGATACCTTCGTATCAGCGTTATGTCACTTCTTATATTTGCGCCATAATCAAAATCGAACTGTTGTGAGAAAACAATCGTATAGCGTGGGTCAATCACGTATGTAGCGGCAAAGGTAAAGGCATTGGAGCCTTTCTGCCCCAGGCCGTTATCAACGCGTTTTAGATACCTGCTTCCAATATAATAACTCAAATTCGGCCAGCGTAGACGCGAAAAGCCAATATTGAACTGCTGCACAACACCACTTTGCATATCAACATACATATCGCTCAAAACAGATGTAGTATCGCTCAGTCGCCACATAAACTCGGCGCTGAAGTAGTTACGTCTTGGCCCATAGATATTACTGCTGCGCCTATCTTGTGGAGGCATTGTACTTGTATATCTATTTACGAGCGGGATGAAGGGCCTGTTCCAAATAAATCTGTCCGGCCCGGCAGATGCGTCACCCGAATCATTCAACCACGTGAAGTCCAGGTCCAGCCGCATCCAATCGACCGTTCGCTGTCTGTCACCTGAGCCCCGCTTAGTTTGCAGCCGCTGAGAAAGGCCCACATTCAGAGTATCACGCTGCTCTGCAACGGCGTCACTCTGCCCGAAAGCAACGGCTACCGCTCGCGGCTGTATGATGTGACGAAGCTGGTTCAAGTCCCACAAACGCGACTTTACATTTGGATAGATCTTCCAGAAGGGTTGAGGCGATAGACGAACGCCCATTTCACTTATCCAGATTTCTTTACTTGACTCTGCGGTGACACCATCAATATCTGTCTTAAAACCACCACCATCATCATACCCTAACGTAACTGCTGCAAAGGGTACCACTTTCGACCGTCCAATAGCAAGCGGCACATCAAGCTCGTTCCTGGTGGATGTCATTGTATAAAAACTTTGCTCGCCGGTAGGCGTACCGTCTGAGCTGAAGCGATGTCGGAACCTGCTTATTTGGCTGTCACTATAAAAAGTGAATCTGTCGTCAAAAAGCGATTGACCTGTCCAGTGAAATTCGGCACCGGGCATTTCTTCCAGCTTGTCTTCAAAATCATTCACTCGGCCCTTAGCCAGAAATGAAAATCCCCAGTTATCTTCGATACGCTTCAAATGAATAAGCGTCTCCTGTTCCTTGCCCGCGTTGAATTCACCACGATAGTACTGTTCGAGAAAATTCTCATCAGAAAGATAGCTGGCTTCGGTGGTTAGCTGCCAGTTGTAAGGCAAAAAGTGCCTGTGCTGGAAGAGAAACCGCCCACGAGACTTATGGGGCGGCTCGATGTCTTTTCTGCTTGGATTTCTGCCGAGGCGGTCCTCGCCATGGTCGTGAATCGCATAGCCTAATATCCGGCCAAAGCAGTTTTCTCTCGCATAGTCAATTTCCACTCCACCGCCAAGGCCTCGCTTATCATAATAATCCAGCGAGAAAGTACTATCAGTTCCTTCTGTCTCCCGCAATCCTAAAAGCCTTGCAAGGTACCAGCGTGTCTCGACCGACGTTCCCCACGTGCTGTCATGACCTGTTCGTACACTTTTCAGCGGAACATCCGGTCTCCGAAGGTTGCTACGCACTACCGGCCAGGCGAGAATTGTGTTGTCGTATACATTAAAACGAACATCATGCATTTGCACATCATAGCTGCTGTCGGAGACTTCACCGCTTTGCTGGTCAACCGAAGTCGTATCAATAATGGTTACGTCCGAGGCACTAAGCGAAACTTGAGGCACATGAAATTCGCTCGTTGTCAAAATAATATCTTCAGCCCTGAACTTGTCTTCGGCTAACTGTCTTAACTTTGCTGCCCTGACGTAGATTGGGACGCCACGAGATACATCAAAGCTCCTGAGCACAGCGTTTATTGCCAGTGCCTTTTTTTGAACAAGGTCATAATATATCTCGTCGGCTCGAATCGTTCGCTGGCCTTCGGTCATTACAACGTTGCCGGAGACGTAGATTGCGCTTACGTTTTCTTGACTTGCTGATTCCGCTCCAGGGCCCGGTTCCCACGCCACAGCGTTTGGCTCGTGCCATATAACAGCATTATCCGTCTGCAATTCAAGCAGAAGTGTCCGTCCGGTCCTCTCATTCAATTGTTGCCACCACAGATAGACCCTGCCGATTATCGTAATAATATCGCTACCATCAGGCGTCTTTGCCGACTCCACTACAAGAGAAGCATCACCGGCTGGGGCTATGTTGACTACGTTCGCAACAAGAGTCTTTTCAATACCAGGATTGGGCCCAGCTTGAGCACGCTTCTCAGGTTTCTTATCAACCAACATTTCTTGTTCTCTTGTCTCAGTTGTAGGTTTGGGTGTTGTTTCTTCCGTTTCTGGTGGTACCTGTAGCGTGCCGGGCTCTACCGCAGCAAGCGCCCTTGCATAAAGTTCTGAACCGCGAGGGTCGGCGGTTTTTTTCTCCTCGGCTGTTACAAATACATCGCCACCGACGGTAAAGCGTAACAGCGTTGATTCGCCCTTTTTATGCACCATCTGGCTTAAGTCGGTAACTGAGGCACTTTTGGTTTTTTTTGTCGATATGTTGTCCTGCAAATACATTTGACCTTTATATTCGGTACGAACTAAATCGCGAATTTGACTCGTCACAGGTTTCAACCATACGACTGCCTTATCACAGGTGAATTGATTAGCCCCAACCGAAGCTGAAAATCCTTGTTCAAACATAAGAACATGTTCATCGGTTCGTAGCTTAAAGCTGGCGAGTTCTTTTCCAGCCAGGTGCAAATCCTGGCCAATCCATATACTCTGATCTTCCATGCTATATGTTGTTGTGTCCTTTGCCACAGAACCGCTACGCCCTTGGCCGGTCTGAGCCAGTAAACGCGACCCTGGTACCAAAACCAGACAACCTAAGACAAGTAGCATCCCATTTCGCATTCTGCCCCTCAGAGCCATCGATTCCGACCAGGGCCACCGATTCCATGTACGCACGAAGAGATTATAACGATGCATCCTCACA
>Ga0307437_1002416_pt1 | contig 11601 bp, 10 predicted proteins | sample SalMarWE160390MG_FD_202146 | JGI IMG/M metagenome (GOLD analysis project Ga0307437, IMG submission 202146) | Salt marsh sediment microbial communities from the Plum Island Ecosystem LTER, Massachusetts, United States - WE1603-90 | ecosystem: Environmental > Aquatic > Marine > Intertidal zone >...
GATGTCCTCGATGTCCATGTTGATGGCGTAGCCGTACAAGAAGGTCATCATAATTGGCATGATTATGACAATAGTGAGCGAACGAGCATCGCGCAGAATGTGATAGAATTCCTTTTGGGCAATAAACCTAAGGCTGCGCATTGGTTTCTTCCTTTGCTCTGACCAACGTGATAAACGCTTCCTCAAGGTTTTCGCAGCCGAGCTTTTGCACCAGGTCAAACGGTCGCCCTACCTCGACTATCCGGCCCAGGTGCATGATCGAGATCCGTCCGCAGTACTCAGCCTCATCCATGTAATGCGTGGTCACAAAGATCGTTACCCCTTCTTCAGCCAGATCGTACAGAATCTCCCAGAACTTGCGGCGAAAAACCGGGTCCACTCCGGCGGTCGGTTCATCAAGAAAGAGGATCTTCGGCTGTTGTAAAAGAGCCACGCCCAGCGCCAGGCGCTGACGCCAGCCAACCGGCAGAGAGTCGGCCCGGCGGTCGATAAAGTCGCATAGCGACAACAGGTCGGAAAGGGTTGCAATACGCTGGTGAATGTGGGCTTTTGGCAGTCCATAGGCAGTGCCATAGAAATGCATGTTCTCCCGTCCGGTAAGGTCGGGATAAAGAGAAAACTTCTGTGACATGTATCCGATCTGTTTTTTGATTTGTTCGGGCTGGGTGTTGATATCGAAGCCGGCTACTTTGCCTCCGCCCGAGGTGGGCATTAACAAACCGCACAGCATCCGGATGGTGGTTGTCTTGCCGGCGCCGTTGGCGCCCAAAAAGCCAAACGTCTCACCCTGGCTGACCGTCAGAGAGATATTGTCCACGGCTTTGAACCGGCCGAAATGTCGGGAAAGATTGTCAATCGCCACCGCCGGTTGGTTCATGGCGTCGGTTCCATTAACTGGATAAAAGCATCCTCAAGGCTGGGTTCAGTCGGTTTTGCCATGCGGGGGTCAATGCCAATCTGCCCCAGTAGTTCCGACAAATCTTCGCTTAGAGTCTCTTTCGTAGCATACAGGTGCAGGCCGGCGCCAAAGCGCTGGGCGCGGGCAAAGCCCGTTTCATTGATTCTATTAACCAACTGCGCAGTGGGTTTGACGTCCAGAAAGAACACCTTGCCATCAAACATGTCCGTCAATTCTGTCGGCGTTCCCTCGGAGAGTTTCCTGCCGCCGAAGACAAAGCAGGCGCGGTCGGCGCGGGCGACCTCGTCCATGTACGGAGTGGAAACGATGATAGTAACTCCCTCTCCTTTCAGGCCGGCCAGAATCTCCCAGAATTGGCGCCGCGACAGTGGATCCACGCCCGTCGTCGGCTCGTCAAGTAGCAACAACTCCGGGTCGTGCATCAAGGCACATGAGAGGGCTAGCTTTTGCTTCATGCCGCCGGACAGCGCCCCGGCTCGCCGGTTGGAAAACGGGGCCAGGTTTGAAAAGGTGTACATGTAGTCGCGCTTTTCTCTATATGCTTTGCCGGTGACGCCGTAGACACCAGCGGAGAAAATCAAATTCTCTTCGACGCTCAAATCGGGGTAGAGCGAAAAGGTCTGCGGCATGTAGCCCAGCAGCGGTTTGATCTGATCAAACTGTTTGAACACGTTAAGGTTGCCGATGAAAGCAGAGCCTCTGTCGGCCTCCAGGAGATTGCACAAGGTACGCATGATGGTTGTTTTACCGGCGCCGTCCGGTCCCACCAGCGCATAGATCTCACCTTTGTCGACCTCGAAAGAGAAATTATCGACAGCCTGAATGTCGCCGTACGCCTTTGACAGACGGGATACTGCTACGAAGGCCATTATTTCTCGATGGTTACAAAGACCGGCATGCCGATTTTCAGATGCCCGTCACTGTTGGCGACGCGCACTTTGGCAGCATAGACAAGATTGGTGCGTGACTTTCTGGTCTGGATGTTTTTGGGTGTGAATTCCGCTTCTTCTGATGTCCACACAACTTCACCGAGGTACTTCTTTCCTCCCGCTTCGGTGTCAACGGTTGCTTTGTCACCGACCTTGATTTCGGCGAAATCTGCCGTGGGCAGGTAGACCTTCACCCAGAGCGTATCAAGGCGGGAAATCTTAGCGATCGGTTTACCAGGCGCCAGCAGCTCCCCTTTTTCGACAAGCTTTTCAGTAATAGTCCCCTTCATTGGAGCGACCGGATAGCAGTCCTGCAGTTGCCGCCTTATTCGGTTTATGTCAGCCTCGATCTTTGTAAGCTCAGCCTTAATAGCTGTGATATTGGCCCTGGCGGTTTGCTGACCAAGCGCCGCCATCGTGTATTCATGCTCAAGCTGATCGAGTTGTTTCTGGGTAGCGGTGCCGGATTTCACCAGCGAGGCAACGCGGTCGCGTTCGGCGCCTGCAAATCGTTCCGACTCCCGTGCCTTCTCAAGCTGCAAGTTAGCGGTCTGCAATCTGGCTTGAGTAACCTGTTGTCCAGCCAGAGCCGATTCCAATTCCAGCTCCAGCCGGCTGGGGTCGATTATCAAGAGGGTATCACTCTCTTCGATCTGTGAACCTTCAACAAACCGGATCGATTCTACTCGGCCGGCAGCTTCGGCCGACACGATAACCTCATCAGCTTCAAGAAGCCCGGAACCGCCAGGAACATCGTTCCCATTGCTACAGTCCAGCAAGGTTACGGTCAGTGATAGCAAAACCCAAGCTATTAGAAGACGTTTGGCATCCATTTTTAGAGACCTTTCCTTAGTTTTTCCGAGCCAATAGAAAAGTAGTACGCGCTTTGGGCGATGTAGTAGTCAACCAGCGCCGCCGCCAGCGCCGCTTCCGCTTCGCTCAGAGAGGCCTCGACCTGAAGCAGATGGTTTGACGACATGGCCCCTCGCCGATGCTTCTGGGCGGCCAGACGATAATTGTCGGAGGCTATTTCGTAGGTATACTGCGCCGTCTCATGCTTCTGGTAAACCAGCCTGAGGCTCTCCAGGGCAAGTTGCTTCTCGCGGTCAAGTCTCTCGACAGTCTCGTCACGCTCTCGTTGGGTTGCACGATAAGAATACTCCGTCCTCTGCGTTTCAAAACGCTCTTTTCTTCCCACATTAAAGGACCAGCTCAACCGGGCGCCTATGGTGAAGTAGTCGTTCCAGGTATTGTTGAAACGATCAAGGTTCGGTTTGCCGTATGAATAACCACCATAGGCGGAAATGGTCGGGAAATAAACCGATTGTGCCAACCGCACCCGCGCTCGACTGAGCGCTACCGCCGCTTCGGCAGCACGCAACTCCGCCATGGGGAGGCAAGCCTCCTCTGTTTCGAATGATTGGGGTGGTTGTAGTGCATCCAGAAGTACCAGACTATCTTGCACAGGCAGATCCAGAAGCGTAATCAGCTTGATCTCAACCGACCGACGCACGCTGGCAGCCTCTTTTACTTTGAAATCTGTCTGAGCCCAAGCAAGGTCAGTTTCCAAAAGGTCGACCGAATCTGCCGCTCCGGCTAAGAAAAGCGAATGTACGTCGTCTCTAATAATTACAGCCCGTTTCTGTGAAGCCCGAGCAGCATCCCAAAGCCAGTCGGCTCGGTACAGGGACAGATACTCAAGGCGTGTCTGGTAGAGCAGTTGATCGAGACCGGCATCTTCGAAAGCACGGTACAGATCAACAGTGGCGCCGGCAGCGCCGATCCTGCCGCTGATCTTTCCGCCGGTGTATAAAGGAACCGACAGGCGCAGATCCGTCTGGTAGTTTTCTTTGCTGCCGACCTCGCGAGAAATGGTCTGGCCAAGCGGCAGATCGATGTCAAACGAAGGCACCTCGTTGTTGTAGAAGGCAAAGGCCTGAACTGATAAACTCGGCAGGCGAGTAGCCTTGGCTGATCCTAACGCCGACTCGGATGCCTCCCTTTCTGCTTCAGCCTTCTTGAGGCGATGCGAATGCTGTACCGCCAGCTCAAGCGCCTGTTTCAGAGAGAGTTCTCTTGCCTGAGTGGTCAGAGACATAAGCAACGCCAACACTATCCATTTCCCCATGGTCCATAAAAGCCGCTTGCGGCTCATTGTGTTTTTACTCCATGTAAGAAGAGGTCGATTACGGCTCCTTTGCGTTCAGCGATAAATTGGTCACGGTCGGTGACGTCCCAGATTTTATCGATGAGCGGGGCAAGGACAAAATAGCCGACATTCATCAGGATAAACGAGACAAATGCCTGCCGAATATCCACCGGTCGAAAGCGACCCTGCTCAATACCCGCCTCGAAAGAGTTGACAATCTGCTTCGGCAGCCCGGAAGCGACAATCGTCTCAGCGACCCTCTCTATCATCTCACTCTCCGCGTCCGCCAGCTCGCGCAGGAAAATCAGGCGGAATTCAGGGCTGGTCGAAAAAGCCTGGGCGTACACAGTGGCAAAGGTTGCCAGGGCATCTTCCAGCTCAGCTGAGCCGGAAAAAGCCTGGCGGACCCGGGGCAGAATTTGCAAGAAATACTCATCAACGATTTCCTTGTGCAACGACGCCTTGGACGAGAAGTGATAATAAATCATCGCCTTGTTTACCCCGGCTCGCTCGGCTATTCTGTCAACGCGTGCTCCCGCGAGACCGTGCTGCGCAAACTCAGCCAGTGCCGCCGACAGGATTTTCTCCCTGGTGCTGCCTTCAGCTTGAGTTGGTTGGGCTTTTGCCGATCCGTTCTCTTGCTTGTCCATTCTCAACTAACCGTATAGTTTAACTAACTCGTTAGTCAATATATCTACATTTTCGAACAGCGCAACAATATTTTTAAGTTTTTTTTGAAATTTCCCCGCAGTTTTCACCTAATAAGTTAGTTTACAATCAATTACTGGTTTCGTCTGGTAACTCCACTTGACCCCTTAGCAGAATTCCAACCACGAATAAGCGGGTCAGTTCAGTAGGTTAGGACCCTTGTGAGGATGTGACATAAGTCCAGCGTCACAGCTGTGACGATTTCTGGAGCTTATGCGGTCAAGAATCATACTTTTGTCACAGCCTCATTGTAGTCCTGATACTTTTCTGCTGAACTACGAAACTGCCAACAACAAAACCGTCCATTGGTTGCCTTTTGGCCGGATGAGTTGTATCTTTTATGCATGTTGGATGAGATCGTCAAGGCCGTGCGAAATTGTCGTTCCTGTGTCGTCTTGACCGGCGCGGGTATTTCAGCCGAATCGGGGGTGCCCACCTTTCGCGGTAGCGAGGGATTGTGGGGAAAATTCAAGCCCGAAGAGCTGGCAACGATGTCGGCTTTTGTTTCAAATCCAAAGATCGTCTGGGAATGGTATAACTGGCGACGCCAGGTTGTCGGAGAGGTGAAGCCTAACCCGGGGCACTACGCGCTTTGCGATCTTCAGCAGTGGTTTGACCAGTTTACCTTAGTAACCCAGAACGTGGACGGCCTTCACCGGACTGCCGGTTCGGAAAATATCTTAGAGCTCCACGGCAATATCTACCGCAACAAGTGCCTTGACTGCAATCATCAGTTTTCCGAGGATATGGACATCGACCCGGACAATATTCCCTCCTGCCCGCGCTGCGGAGGGAAGATTCGCCCCGACGTGGTCTGGTTCGGGGAGATGCTCGACGCCCTGATCATTAACAAGGCGTTTTCCGAATCGGAGCAGACAGGGCTGTTTTTCTCCATCGGGACATCGGCCATTGTTCACCCAGCCGCCAACCTGCCGATCACCGCCAAACGCCATGGAGCCACCCTGGTTGAGATCAATCCGGAAATGACACCGCTGAGCGGACTGGCCGATTATTACGTCTCGGCCAAGTCTGGAGAATTTCTACCGACATTGGTAGAGCGGCTCAAACAGACCTCCCCTCCAGGCTGAGTTGCTGAAACGGCATTCTTGTTTGTTGAGTATAAAGAGTCACGGATGCGTCATATAGGATCTCGCGATGGCTCGACATTTTAGAAATACCATCTCATATCTGTTGCTCCTGCTGTTTGTCTTTAGCTTGGCCGGCGGTTGTGTCTATTACAACACCTTTTTTAACGCCCGCCAGGCCTTTAACGACGCCGAGAAAGACCGAAAGGAAAGTAAGTACGGGCGGGCGCAAATCAGGGCCGGCGACTACAAAAAAGCCATTGAGAAATCACTAAAAGTCGTGGAGAACCACCCCAACTCAAAATGGTATGATGATGCTGTGTATATCCTGGCTGTTTCCTACTATTACACCAAGCAATACCGGAAATCTGAGCGCCGCTGCCGGGAAATTCTGGCCAATTTCCCCGATTCCAAATATGCCCTGGATGTCAGACTGTACCTTGCCAAGGCGAAATTGGAGCAAAAGGAGATAGACGTTGCCATGGATCTGTTCGGGGAGCTCTTCCGCAGTGACGTGGAGCGGAGTTTTAAAACCGAGGCGGCCATGGCTCTGGGGACGTATCATTTTGACAACAAGAGGTACAGCGAGGCCCAGCAATTTTTCCTGGCCATACGCGATTCGCTCGGGAGCGAGCCACAGAAAAAGGTCGCGCAAAACTATATCGCGGACGGATACTTTCAAACGTTTCAGTTTAAGGACGCACTCGGAGCATACCTGCAGATACTCGGGATGAACCCGGACAACAACGAACGGTATCATGCTTTGTATCAAGCAGCCCTCTGTTCATACCGTATGCAGCAGATCAATACCGGGCTGGATTACCTTCAAACGCTCATTAAGGATGAGGCATATTTCGACTCGCTGGGCGTACTGAAGCTCAAACTGGCTGAAGGTTATGAGTACAAAGATGATCTGGATCAGGCTGAAGCCATCTATCAAGAAGTGGCCACCGAGGAGAAAAACAGGCGGGTTGCAGCTGAGGCGTATTATATCCTGGGGCTCATATATCAGTTTGACCACGACGATCTCAAAAAGGCAAAAGAGTACTATGATAAAGTGGTTGAATTAGACCGCTCTTCCGAGAATGGACAGGATGCTCTCCAGCGGTCCTCAGACATTGGAAAACTTGAGACGTTTGCCCGGACCCTTGAGATCGATTCCACCACCACCCAGGATGCCATAGACGCCTCTGCCTACACTCAGTACCAACTGGCTGAGCTGCACTGGTTCAAGCTGAATAAGCCGGACACGGCAATCTTAGAGATGCAGTATCTGGTCGACTCGTTTCCCACCGCCTACGATACGCCGAAAGGAATGATTAGCCTGTCACAGATGATCAGGGAGCACCATAAGGATACGGCCAAAGCCGATTCGATCCTGCGAGCGGTTCTGGAAGAATACCCTCAGTCTGACTTCGTTTCCGAGGCGCTGGAACTGTTGGGCCTGCTGGGCACGGCTGCTGATACCGGCCATGCCGGCGCGTACGTCAAGAAGGCCGAGTACTTTCTTGTCGACGAAGAAAACATCGATTCTGCCCGCGCCTACTACTCTTACGTGGTTGACCACTTTCCCGATTCAGAGTATTACCTGCAAGCCCGTTTTGCCCTCATCTGGCTGACCGAGATGTACGAAAGCCCAGGTGACTCGTCAGTTATTTTTGCCTACAGCGAGTTTGTGGATTCGTTTCCCGGTTCCTTCTGGGCTGCCGAGGCGAGGAAACGAGTAAGCTATCACCCTCCTCCCCAGGCCCCTCCAGAGAAAGCGGCTGACTCCACCGCGGAGGAGGGAACCGAGGACGTTTTTGCATCCGAGGGTGAAGAGATTGGAGAGGAGGACACAGCGGCTTACGTTGATCCTCTTGAGGCGCTTTACACGGCTCCGGACGGCGAGATAGCCATAGACCTTCCCTCCCACGTAAAGACCATTGAGGTCCGGTATGAGTTTGAGTATCCTACCGAGGCGTACGCTGCCTCCTGGGAAGGGGACTTGAATTTCCACATCAAGCTTGATTTTACCGGAGAAGTTACTGATTATGTGCTGAAAACGTATTCCGGCATCGATGAGATCGACCGCCGGGCAAAAGAGGCCGTCGCCTCAACGACTTTTGACGTAAGCCAGTTGCGGCCGGAGGAGCAAGGAGTATGGTTTTTGTATAAGTACAGGGTGACGTTGCCGGGACATCTGAAATGACCAGACCAGCGTGTGAAGACACGTTTGTCATAAAGAATCGAAATCTGAAAAACGATTACCACTTGCTGGCTCTTGGGCCGTATTCCCGAGCTTCCCACTGCAAACCGGGCCATTTTGTTCACATCAAGCTGCCAACGGCAGATGTTTTCTTCAGGCGAGCCTTTTCCGTGGCTAATGTTTCCACGAATAACAACGAGATAGAGATTATTTTGAAGGTCGTCGGCCGCAGTACAAAAGTCATGGCCGGACTTCGCAAGGGTGACCCGGTCAACCTGTTGGGGCCGCTTGGAGTACCTTTCAAGCTGCCCAAAAAAAATGAGACAAAACTTATAGTTGCCGGCGGCATTGGCGTACCCCCACTATTGTTCTTGGTCTACAAAATGATCAGGCGGGGGTGCGACCCGAAACAGATAATCTTTTTTTACGGTGGGCGTTCATCTGTCGACATTGTTGAGCGCTCCCGCATCAAAAAGCTGGGAGTCACCTTTATCCCGGTAACCGAAGATGGTTCCCTGGGTGAAACCGGGCTGGTAACGGAGTCAGTGGAGAAGCATATCCTGTCTCGCCGAACTGACAGATTCAGAATCTACGGCTGCGGACCGCCCGAAATGCTCAAAGCAACGAATGACCTGGGGCTTAAGTACGGCATACCGGGACAGCTCTCCCTTGAGGCTCCCATGCCGTGCGGCATTGGGGTCTGTCTTGGCTGTGTCGTTGAATTGGCCAAAGGCGGACACGCCAGGGTTTGTCGTGACGGGCCGGTTTTTGACATCGGGGTGGTGTTGTTGTGACTCCTGATTTGAAGGTAAGCATCGCTGGGGTTAAATTCGCTAACCCCATTATGACTGCTTCTGGTTGCTGCGGCTATGGCGAAGAGCTGGCGCAAGTCTTTCCTCTTTCGAAGTTAGGGGCGCTGGTTACCAAGTCAGTTACCCTGAAACCGCGCCTTGGACACCCGCCGCCGCGCACGGCCGAAACGACCGGCGGTATGCTCAATGCCATCGGCCTGGCCAACGTCGGCATCGACCGCTTCCTAAGTGACAAAATCCCCTTTCTGTCAAAGCAGAAGACAAAAGTCATCATTAACGTAGCCGGTTCGACCCTTCAGGAGTATGTTGACGTCTGTGCCCGGTTGAATGATTATGAACGAGTAGATATGATAGAGTTAAACCTGAGTTGTCCCAATGTCGACGAAGGGGGGATGGAACTTGGAGTCGATCCTACCTTGACGGAAAAGACGGTTACGGCAGTAAAAAAGGTCTTTTCGAGGCCGGTCATTGCCAAACTGTCTCCCAATGTAACCAGCATCGTTGAAATTGCCAAGGCCGCCGAGCGGGGCGGCGCTGACGCCCTGTCACTTATCAATTCGGTTGTCGGCACGGCCGTAGACCCTGAGACCTGGCGCCCGAGACTTACCTACAACAAGGGAGGGCTTACTGGCCCGGCCATCAAGCCGATCGCTCTGGCGATGGTCGATGCCGTCTATAGTAACTGCCGGCTGCCCGTTATCGGCATCGGCGGCATAAGCAGCTACCGGGATGTGGTAGAGTTTTTGTTATGCGGGGCCACGGCGGTGCAGGTGGGGACAGCTCTGTTTATCGAACCGGAGATACCGGTCAAGATTATTCGTGACCTGACAGGTTACCTGAAGAAAAGAAAGCTGAAATCAGTTTGTGACCTTGTCGGCAAAGTGAGGAAGTATTGATGAGTGCTCTCAAGGACCTTCAGAAGATACAGTCAGAGACGAAGTCCATTATTTGTCTCGGGCTCGACCTTGATCCCAAGCGTATGCCGCCGGACTACGCCAAAACCGTGAAAGGAATGTTTGACTTTGCCGTTCGCATTATCGATGCAACCGCCGATCTGGTCTGCGCCTACAAGCCGAATTTGGCCTTTTACGAAAGCCTCGGAGCGGATGGGATCTCGCTTTTGAAGCAGATTGTGACGCGCATTCCGCGGGAAATCCTGGTCATCCTTGACGGCAAACGAGGAGACATCGGCAATACTGCCGCCCATTATGCCGACGCTCTCTTCTCCAAGTTGAAAGCCGACTGGGTGACATTGAATCCGTATATGGGGTATGATTCCCTGCGACCCTTTCTGGAACACAAGGACAAGGGAGCGTTTATCCTCAGCTTGACTTCCAATCCGGGTTCCAGGGACTTTCAGCAGCTGCGCGTTGACGGCAAGCCGCTCTACCGAATTGTGGCCGAAAAGGTCTTGTACTGGAACAAGGATCACAACTGCGGTCTGGTGGTGGGAGCAACTGTTCCCGAGCAGTTGAAGGAAATACGGCAACTTGCCGGTGAGATGCCGCTGTTGATTCCCGGTGTCGGCTCCCAGGGCGGGTCTCTTGAGAAGGCAGCCCTTTTCGGGACGGACAACTTCCGCAAGACGGCTATCATCAATGTCTCGCGCTCAGTGCTGTATGCCTCCCGTGGGGATGATTTTGCCCAACGGGCAAGAGAAGAGCTATCGAGACTCAACAAAACAGTGGACGCCCTACGCCCTAGTGACGGATCATCGGCAGAGGCTGATACGACGGCTGATAGGATTTCTTAGTTGTTATAATGTAACCGGACAGGATATCTCTCTTTGCTCTTTACAAATCGAGGTAAGTTGCTTATTTTTTAAGATGTTAACGATACCTGAACGCGGCGCTCTACCGCAAAGTTACAGGAGACGGACATGGACCCACGTGTAAAAAAGCTGGCCAGGGTATTGATACACTATTCACTTAAGCTCAAGAAGGAGCAGCTCTTCAGGATTGAGGGTGAGGTCGTCACGCTGCCGTTAATCAAGGCCGTTTTCGAAGAAGCGATAGAGGTCGGCGCCCACCCCTACACCACTATCCGGCTGCCCGACACCGAGGAAACTTTTCTAAAGCATGGGTCCGATGCCCAGTTGAAGTACATCTCCCCTATTATCAGGCATGAGATCAACAAGATGGACGCGCGGTTGGTTATCTTAGGCAGTGAGAATACCCGCTATCTTTCGGGGGTGGCTCCCAAAAGACAGGCTTTGCATCGACGGTCTATGCGGCCCATTATTAATCGGTGGTTCCAACGCACTGCCGACAAATCAATTTCCTGGTGCGTGACACTGTTCCCTGCCGCCGCCGAAGCCCAAGAAACGGATTTATCTCTGGCTGATTACGAGGATTTTGTCTACCGGGCGGGTTTTATCCATGCGGCGGATCCGGTCAAGCATTGGAAAAAAGTGGCCAAAGAGCAGGATCGATTGGTGAGAATACTTAATAAGGGGGACCGCATCCATATTCGTTCTGCCGACACCGATCTGAAGCTGCGAGTAAAAGGGCGTAAGTGGGTCAACTGCGCCGGCACGGAAAACTTCCCCGACGGCGAGATTTTTACCAGCCCGTTGGAAGGCTCGGCGGATGGCTTCATCCGCTACACTTTCCCGGCGGTTTACATGGGACGGGAGGTCCAGGACGTTCACCTTGAGTTCAAAAAAGGGAAAGTGGTCAAAGAGACGGCGAGCAAAAACCAGCCGTACCTGACGAGCATGCTCAATATAGACAAAGGCGCCCGCTACCTCGGCGAGTTTGCGATCGGCACCAACTACGCCATCAAGCGCTTTTCAAAGAATATCCTTTTTGA
>Ga0307437_1002417_pt1 | contig 11599 bp, 16 predicted proteins | sample SalMarWE160390MG_FD_202146 | JGI IMG/M metagenome (GOLD analysis project Ga0307437, IMG submission 202146) | Salt marsh sediment microbial communities from the Plum Island Ecosystem LTER, Massachusetts, United States - WE1603-90 | ecosystem: Environmental > Aquatic > Marine > Intertidal zone >...
AACAATCCCGGATGAATATCTTAGAAGTCATTTAAATGGATTTACAATTAAAGTATCGGCTTTAAGCGGTGATTCGTTTATAATTAATGTGACCCCCGAACAAATAAAATCTCAACTTACTAAAATACAAGAATACAAAAAATTAAATAATTTATAATTGATAAAGATATTGAACCGCAAAGACCACAGAGAGCACAAAGAAACAACTAAAATCTTGTTTGTTTAAAACTCAATCCCACCCAAGAAAGAGGAATAACAAATTACACGAATAGCACGAATGATTTTCTGTTTGTTTTTTTTCCGTCTTCCGTCTACGGTCATCGGTCGGTCTTAAATTTAAGACCTAAAACCCCCCTTGATGTTTTCCCCAATTTTGAGTATACTATGGATAGAGGGAGATATCTGAAAAAACGTACGTATGAATTTTTAGAAAAAGCAAAAGAAGGAGATACTGCGGGATTGATCTTCGATTGGTTTATAATGTTGCTTATATCCCTGAACGTAATAGCGGTCATTATGGCAACCGTCCAGAGTATTTCCGTTCGATATAATAAATTCTTCAATGTTTTTGAAATTTTTTCCATAATCGTATTTAGTATTGAATATATATTACGAATGTGGTCCTGTACGATTAACGAAAAATTCAGGCATCCAATACTTGGAAGAATAAAATACTTCTTTACTCCTTTTGCAATCGTTGACTTACTTGCGATTATGCCTTTTTATCTGCCGAGACTCATTCCCGTAGATTTAAGATTCTTGAGAGCTTTAAGGCTTATACGTCTATTTAGAGTGTTAAAAATGGCTAGATACAACACAGCGCTATCGACTTTAAAAAACGTGATATTAAGAACGCGTGAAGAATTGATAGTTACCTTTTTTACCGTATTTATATTTTTAATACTTCTTTCAAGCGCGGTATATTTAGTGGAAAATCCCGTCCAGCCGGAAGTGTTTCCCGATATTCCCAACGCAATGTGGTGGGGAGTTATGACTATGACAACCGTAGGATATGGTGATATTTATCCCATAACGGTTTGGGGAAGAATTTTCGCCTCGATTGTCTCGATTTTAGGAATCGGTTTATTTGCCTTACCCGCAGGTTTTCTTGCTTCAGGTTTTTCGGAAGAGATAAAAAAAGGGAAGAAAAAGAAAATAATCTGTCCTGAATGTGGGAAGGAGATAAAGTTAGAATGAATAATCTGTCACAATATCAAGCGCCGTCCCCATATTCCAAAAGAGAAAAGGAAATATGGGTAGAAAGGAGCTATTTCTATAGATAATATATGGATTCTGATAACGGTGGAAACGGGTCAAAGTACGAAGCGTATTTAACGGACCTATTCAATAAATATAATCGCACAGCGCAAAAAGAGTTTTGTGGTTTGTCTCCGCTTCATATGATGAAAATTATTTATTACAACGATTTTAAGCAGCTTGAGCCATTTCTGAGTTTTAAGAAAGATATATCTGAAGAACTTCTGATGAAAGTTCCGGTTATGAAGCTTGAAGAAAAACTTATTGAACTGGTGGAGAAAAACAACGGTAAGATCGGACTGACAAACAAAGGTAATCTGAAATTGTCGCTTACCAAAAAAATTTTCAATGACTGTAAGTTCCTGAATGAAAATGGGAGATATGATTACTTCACTAAAGGAATATTTAGCTTAAGAAGTGAAGAACATATCCCTTATCTTTTCAGGTTGAGAAACCTGATAACAATGAACAAATCATACTTTACGGAAAAAAGCACTTATATTACTTATAAAAAGAAAAAAATCGATAGGTCAACTCCAGTGGAAAGATACTTGGAGTATATGTTTATACTGGGTAGATTTTTAAATTGGAGCTACTTTTATAGATATGGACATATTTATTCAATAATACGGAACGGGTGGATATTTTCATTATTTCTTCTCCACAAATTTGGAGATGTATTCAGAGAATATGATTTTTATGCCAGCAAATTTCTTGAAGCGTTTCCGGAAAAAGACCAGTGGTTTTATGTAGATAAAGAACAGTATGAAGATTTGTATTATCCTGAAGATATTCGGGAATTAAATGACGACGACAATGATAAAAATAGGAAGCTGTTATATTCATATAGGACTTTCTTTTATATGCTTTGCTTTGGATTAGTGGAAGAGAAAGAAAAAAGGGAAGGATATGAGTTCAAAAGATACGTAAAAAAAACTGAATTTTTCGAAGAATTTTTTAATTTCAACCCTGAATTTTAGTATAAAGGAGTTTGCTTCTATGGGCAGAAAAAAGTACACCAGGATAATACCGAAAGGGATCAGAGAGGGATATATAGAAAAGCCAACTGATGAAGAGATGGATATAATTCAGATGGCTGCTGACTCAATTATACCGTTTGATGGAGGAAGAAATTATTTGGTAAAACTGCTTAAGGGGTCTAACGCTAAAATAATGAAACGCAATAACGTACAGGACAATGATTATTACGGAACCCTTAAATACCTTAAAATGAAAGATATTGAAAGAAGGGTTGACTGGATGATTGTGAAAGGATGGTTAAAACTGGTGCAACCTTGGAAACAACCCATTATACGTCATACAGAGAAGGGCTGGAAGAAAGCAAAAAAACTTTGGGCTGAAAAATTAGTAAAGCAGATGGAAGAGAACCTTAACGCTTTTCTTGAGGGTATAAAAAATAAGAACCATGAAATAAAGCATGAACTTCTTGATAAAATCCAAGAGGATAAAATTACATCTCTTGCCGCTGCTCTAATGGGATGGAGAAAAATTGGAGTGAGAAAGGTTAGAAAAAAAATTAATGCTATATTTCGTGATTGGGAGCAAAATTAAGATATTTATATACAGGATATACCCGTCCTTCAAAGTTTTTACAACAAATCACACCCCGATACAGTCATTCTTCCTTACCCCGATACAGTCATTCTTCCTTACGGGGCAGGCGGGGCAGGCAAATAGCACGAATGATTTTATTAAATATTTCTTTATTTCTCTTTTTCTTTGATTTCCTCATATAATTTATCAATTTCCGCTTTTAGTTTTTTCGGTATTGGAAATACATCTTCTGGCAGATAGATTTTCATTTTCTCCAGAACCAATTTTACTTTCTCGTATTTTTCTACTTCAAAATAGTAATCAGCCAACTGATAAGTTCCTACATGATAAAAAACAGGCATGTTGGAAGCAATTGGTATGTAATGTTTTTTTATATCACTAAAATACTCAAAGGATTTTGGATTAAGGAGAATATTTTCGGCTTTTTGGGGATCGATTGACATATGATGTTCTTTGACGTTCACCGGAAGCAGTTCAAAAATTATGCCCTGAAGCTGTAAATAATCTTGCAGTCCTACATAATAGTTTTGAGGTATACCCATAGTGAAGTAAACAGGTCTTTTCCATTGATTATTTCTAATTATATCAAGAATGAGAGCCTTTCCTCCATGTATATACGAAATTGAATCTCTTACTATATCAGGCTCTGTTTTTGCTTTCACCATACAATCTTCGGGACTAATATTATACTTTTTAATCATCTCATCACTAATTTGTATTCTAATTATAGACGAATCAACTACACAGGGTTCCATTGCATTTATTTCTTCGTTACTCCAGGAAATTGGGACACTGCCGAATGGCTTTCCGGTCTTATATTTCAACATTAACCATGAAGCCTGGGTCAGACCACATGTTATAACTGTAACATCCTTTCTGTAGTCCTCAGTAAACTGTAAATACCAAATAGGCCATGTAGGAGGCCCGCCATATGTAAATAATATTGCGTTTGAATCACAAGAATTAAGTACGTTGTCAGCAAACTCAAGCATCCATTCAGGATATCCACCCTTCTCATATCCCATCTGAAATTCTTTAACTCCCTGCTCTAAATCCCCTTTTCTAACAGCATTCAAGAAACGATCACCATGTTCAGATCCAATAAAGAAATAAGCATCTCCATAATCAGGATCCAGTTCTACAGCTTTATTAAGATATTCAAGTACTTTATCAGATTGTTCTTCATTAAAAGTTGGAAGCGGCATCGAGTAAATGTAATGAGTATACTGTCCGAGAAGATAGTAAATTTCTGCATCATCCGGATTCTTATCCACTGCCTTCTCAAGAAGAGCAATTGCTTTCTTTTTATCTCCGCTTTTAAAAACCTCTTTCGCCTGCTGCTTTAGGGAAACTTCATCTGCATTCAGTAAAAATGTAAAAATAAGTGATACTATCAAAAAAAGACTAATGGATTTTCTCCGTTTATTAGAATTCATCTTTCCCTCCCTTGTTTCTGGTATTATAAAGCTTTTTTATGCTTTTGTCAAACATCGAAGATGTAGAGACTTAGTCCAAAGTCAGTAAAAGTTAGGACGTTAAAAAATTCCCGACCCTACGAACCCACGATCTAACGAGCCAACCAACTAAAAACCTATTTGACTCTTTTTTAATTTAACGATTTAACTATAGCGATAGCTATTGAAAGGAGATTCAAAAAACAAGACCTGACCCCTCTATACAACCATTCAACTTGTTTTTCGGTTTCCGTCTTCCGTCTACGGTCATCGGTCGGTCTTAAATTTAAGACCTAAAACCCCCCTTGATGTTTCTCTCAATTGTGAGTATACTATAGATAGAGGAGGTTGGTATGAGCGGTAAGAACAAAACAGAAGAGGAAAAAGATCTCGAGAGGTGGAAATTGTTTTATAGTTTATCAAGTGAAGTGTTCAATCGAGAAGAGGCCAGATATGAAAGATTAGAAGAGAAAGCTTCAAAGTGTTTGACGGCATTCACTTTTTTATTGGTGATTTATGGTTTTTTATGGGGGAGTGCTTTAAAAACCTTAATGTTGGATACTCAAACGTTTCTAAAAGGGCTTTTGTCGGTATTTAGTGTTTTTTTGCTTTTACTTTTCATCTTTTCGTGGTTGTTAACTTTTCGTACTTTTCAGACGCGAGGCAGAGAAGTTATGCCTTTAGGAGAAGATACGGTCAAATATTTTAAGGATAAAGAAAGAAACCTAAGAGCTATTTACGAGGGATTAGGGAAAACGAATAAAAAAGCCTACGAAAACAATAAGAGAGTTACTGATGAGGAGCTTAACAGATTTAAACTTGGCTATAAGATGATATGGGTTTCAACAATACTACTTATAATTTTTATTATAATGTATTCTACTTACTTATGGAGTTTGTAAAAGGAGGTATAAAGATGCAAGAAGATAATAGTAACACTCAAGACAATAATGGAGGAAACGGTTCTTCAGAAAGCGAAGAAATATTAGAGCCTGAAAGCATTGAAAAAGATGAAAATTCGGTACAGGAAAGTAAAGCCGAACCTTTAGAACCTGAAGTTGTATACTACGAAGATCCATTTTCGCAAGAAGATGAAGAAAATGAAGAAGATGATGCTTGGGAGGAGGATGAAGATAGTTAGGATTAACAAGGGAAAAAAATAAGATAAAATATAACGAGAAATATTTGTAACAAAGATAAAGGAGAAGAAGCATAACTGAAGAAGCGTGTTTATGAGATTTTAGAAAAAGAATGATAGAATGAAGAAAAGATCACATGGATAGGTATTTAAAAATGCAATGATTGTATTGATTTATTCAACAAACAAAAAGGAGTAGAAGACAATGGCATTAAATAAAGAAGGAAAAATTGAAGATCATCCGATCGTAAAAATTATTAATTGTTTTTTACACAGCGTTAGGGATATTGAGGCAGCAGCAAAAAATTTCATTCCTCTTTCACAATTATGGCTAATGATGAGCTTTATGGATGCTGGGGACGATTTAGAAAAAACAAAGGGAAAAATCAAAGCTAAAAATGAATCCAATAGATGTGGGAGAGAAATAAAAAACATATACGAAGCTGTTGAGTTATTAGACCGTATTGAAAAATCAAATATGCCCGAAGCTTTAACTAATAGTTTATTTCTAGGATTATTCAGCGCATTTGATACATTTAAAGGGAATTTGTTGTTCTTTATACTCAAACGTAAACCTGTCCTGTTAAACGCTCTAGAGAGTGAAGTTAATTTAAGGGAAATATTTACCTTCAATAAAATTAGTTTATTGAAGGATAGTTTAATCAAAGATGAAATTGAAAAACTTGGGCGAGAGAGCTATATAGATCAATTTAGAAAATTAGAGTGTTGGTTTGATTTAAAAATGAGAAAATTTAATCATTGACCGGATTTTGTGGAATGTAGTCAGAGAAGGAATTTAATAACACACTGTGATGGTAAGGTAAATAAGCAATACATAGTTATTTGTAAAGGAAATGGGTATAAATTCAGTAAGGAGATAAAAGTAGGGGAAAGTCTAGATTTGAATCCAGAATATTTTTTAAACTCATGCAATCTTATAATGGAAGTTGGACTTAAATTTGGTCAAACGTTATGGAGAAAAGTTTTTCCATCGGAATTGAATAAAGCTGATCATCATCTGACGGATATAGCATATGATTTTTTAAGATTAAAAAAATGGGACTTGGCTAGGCTTACTTGCGAATATCTATTAGAATTTAAACATGGCATCAAAGATGTTGATAGAAAGATAGGGTTAGTAAATTATGCTATTGCATTAAAGAGGATAGGAGACAAAAAAAGATTGAATGAAGTCATTAAGGAAATTGATTGGTCGGGAGCAGATTCGACTTTCCGTTTAGCCATTTCTGTTATCAATGAAGATTATAAAACTGCTGCTCAGCTTATGAGAGCTATTGGAAAAGAAAACGATAGAATTAAAGAGGAATGTTATCATATTTGGCCTCTTTTCGAAGACTTTCGTGGTACTGATGAATTTCTTAAAACATACAAAGAAATATATGGGTATGCATTTATTAAAGAGCAACAAAAGAAAGCAAGTAAAAGGGAGAAAGAAATTAAGAAAACAGTTAAAGCTTTAAAGAGAAAAGGAAAGACCAAAAAGGAAGAAATTAAGGAGCTACTAAATTTATTGTTATCTATTCTTCCAGACAAGCGAACTTTATAAACATGATTTTTTTGATATCAAAAGCTAACACTTGATAAATATTAATTGAGCTTTTGGGATATATCCTAAAAAAGCCAATAATAATTCGAAATACAAGCCCTGAGACCATATCTGCAGAGATTTTTCAGGTCTTTTTCTGTTTTTCCTCCCACTCGCGGGCAGCTTCCGGTGTCGTTTTACGACCAACCTGCATAATATGGCCACTGGGCCATATTTGAAGATGTTCTTGTTCTCGGCGTCCGAGATCCTTAGTAATACCACTATGTACAATCTTGTTACCCTTTTTGAAGTGGTATTTATAAGTGGTTCTTCTTCTTTTTATATTTCCCTCCTTATTCTAGAGTTTCTTAGTTCAAATCTAGATATTGACCAAATTTTAGGATTAAGAACTTGTGATTTGTCCTTGACTGCCCCTTTTCTTCGATTATCTACATATGGTTGATTTTTCGCCATTAAACTACCTCCTTGCTTTTTAAATATCTTATTATTCTATCTCTCTTTTCTCTTTCTTGATCTCCTTTATAATACATTTCTATCAATATAACTTTATCTTTTTCTTGTTCTCTTTCTATATATTCATATATTACCCTAATACCCGAATCGCAACCTTTGCCCTTGAGGGAACGACAGGCAAATTTTTTCCCTTTATATATTTTTGTGGATTCAACACCTAATCCAGATATGTGGAATACGCCTTCATTGTCAATACCTAGTTTATGATATAAAAATATTTGTGTTTTTATAAATGTTTTCAGATCTTCTGGCAAAGACCTAAATCGTTTCTTAGAAAGTTTCTTGATATCTTTCTTAAATTCAGGGATTTCTTCTATTTCAAAGCATTCCTCTATCTTCAATCTTTTGCCTCACAGAGTATGGAGGCGTTCGATAAAACACCGACTCATATTCTATCTTTTCTCCATCGTTTGTGGTTAACCAAGGAACATCCGCATGCGAATATTCGCTAATTTCGGTAGCGTTCTTATCGGAATGGCTGTTAAGAACATTATCAATAAGTTTAATTTCTCGTGGTTTTAATATATCTATATTGGCTTCTCTTGTTGGCAGATATTTGGTTCGGGGATAGTTGTAATATTTATCATTTACTTTCACTATTTCTTTATCTCTTATCATCTTATCTACAATTTTTGCAAACTCTACAGGCGTAGGGCCAAAAGTGTTTTTTATATACGTTGCTCCAATTAGTTGTTCTTCATATTTCTCGTAATAATCGAAATCGATAAAATAAAGAAGCTTATAGATTACGGTTTCTCCTACATTAGCTTTCGATCCAACTTTATTAAGGATATAAATAAGAACTTCTTTGAATTTTTCTAAATTTTTCTGAGGAACAGCTATTCTTTCTCCCTTTTCGGGTTTAATTTCTTTCTTCTCCTCTTTGCTCTCTTTCAATATAACTTCAGGCTCCTTTTCTAGATTTAGAAGATTGTTAGGGGTTAAATTAAACAGTTTCGACAGCTTCAGCAATTCTTCAGCAGAAACTTTTCTGTCTCCACTTTCAATCTGAGATATTGAAGCTCTGTTAACTCCTAGTTTACGGGCAACATCTTTTTGGCTGAGCCCCTTTAATTCCCTTAGTTGCTTAATCCTCGAGCCCAGTCTTTCGTTTATTGCACCCATTATAACCCTCCTTTTAAGGCACCAATACATTAATATTAATTTTTCATTATCAATCATTCTTATACACATAATTATAATATATGTGTGTTAGATATTTTGTCAAGGGGTTGTTAGATTTTTTAACAATTTATTTTTTGAATCCCAACAAACCTTTTTCTATATATACTCAAACATCCAAATCTCCGAACAGTTAAATAGGAACATATAATCATAGTGTAAAATTTAAGATGATAGTCTCATTAGTCAAGACCTTAAGCATCTTAAATTGACCGATGACCGTGGACGGATGACGGGAAAAAATGAAAAAGCGCACTAAGTTGTCAAGGGTTGTCAACTTAACTGACCGAAGACGGTGGACGGAAGACGGGGATTTTTCGGATTAGTTTAATGGAGATAGAAAATATTTTAATCAGTTGAACAGTTGACTTATGGCTTTTTTCTTTTTCTATACTTGTTTTCGTCAACTACAAATAAAGTAGATTTTAATTCTTTTTCTTTGCTTAATAATTTTTGAAGAACTTTATGGCACTTCTCCATAGAAGATTTATTCTTTACTTTTAGTAATATGATTCCGTTATGAGAAGAAGGAGGATATTCAATTATATTTCCAAATCCCTTATCGTAAGTTATAAGAACGTAGCCTTCGTCTTTAGCAAGTTTGAATATTTTGTCATCAGTCGCACCGGATAACTGATGAGCTTCTATGTTTACAGTTTTATATTTAAGGTCTTTTAGAAATTTCTCTGTTTGGATTGAAACGCACTCGTCAATGAAGAAAACAGGCATTAATCAATTTTTACGTAATGAATTTCTTCTTCTTCGAGGATTTGCGTAAGATATTTAATGCACGAAAGTATATCTTCTTTTTTGAGAACAGGGTAATGTTCTTTAATTATTTCTTCAGGAGTTAGACCTTCGCTTAATAAAGATAGGACTAATTTAACAGGAACACGAGTTCCTTTTATGTGGAGCTCTCCGTGAAGAATATTTTCGTCTACTTCAATTCTTTCGAAAACTTTCATTTCTCTTTACCTCATTTTAATAATAACTCAGTTTTCTATAAATGTCAAGCATTTAAAGAGGGCCGGTTTTGTTTTTCAAGTATTTCTTTAATTATAATCATAGTGTAAAGGTTAAGATGATTATCATAATAGTCAAGTACTAATCATCTTAACCGACCGATGACCGTGGACGGAAGACCGAAAAATAAAAAATTGACCGAAGACGGGAATCCTTCGGATTAGTTAAATGGGAAAATCGAGAAATGGTTAAATTGGAAAATGGTTGAATGGTGAAAACAACTGACCGAAGACCGATGGCGGTATTTTTTATCAACAGGGTCAGGCATTGAAATGTGAAATGATAAAATAAATGTTTTATTGTTCAAGCGTATCTATAATTTTTTCTATTTCTTCTATAAATTCTTCTGCCTGTTTCAACCATCTTTCTACATCGTTTCTTTCAAATTCAGAGAATTCTTCATAATCGCTTTTTTGTCTAAATTCAAACATTCTGTTGTAAAACTTACCCAATTCTTTGTTTATCAAACCCTGTTTTACAAATTCTTTGTTGAATATTGAAAGGACACCGCTATGTTTGGAAGAAGTTAAATCTTTTGTTAGAAGAAGCGCGTTTACTTCGTAAAAAATGGCATAATAAATACGATTTACCGTAGAAAATAGACTTCCTTTATCGAAGAGTATCTTGGCGTCTTTTAGCGTTTCTTTAGCCCTGTCTCTTCTATAGTTGATTAATTCTTTTTTTATATCTTTACTCCTTCTTTTTTTATTTCTACAACTAAAGGAGATTGTAAGTTTGAAAGCTTATTCCATTGATTTTTAGTATAAACAATAATTCCGAAAACAATATCGTATTCCAATCCTACTTCATAAGCAATATCGTATATTTCTTCTTCAATGGCAGTACTGACTGGGTCCTTTAGTAGAACAAGTATATCTACATCTGACGATTCCGAACTTTCTCCTCGAGCAACTGAGCCGAAAAGGAATAATTCTATTCCTTTGCCGAATCTTCCCTTTAAAGATTTTTTAAGTTCCTCGATTGCAGTATCTATATTACCATTAGATTTCATAAATTATATCTCCTTTATTGTTACAAATATGGTAATAATTTTTATTGTTTATGTCAACACCAAATTTTTATTTCAATACAGAAAACCAGTATAAATGGTGTTAGATTTTAAATAGAGGGAGTCAGAACTTCTTTTTCAAATTTCATAAACCTTCTCCAGATAGATAACTTATAAATAACATAGCTATAGTTGAGTAGTTAAATTGTTGAATGGGTAAATAGGAACATATAATCATAGTATTTAAAATTTAAGATGATTATCTCATTAGTCAAGTAGTTGAGCATCTTAAATTGACCGAAGACGGCGGACGGATGACCGAAAGAAACAAAATACCTGATATCAGGTACTGGGTTCGAGGAAAAAACAAAAAAAGAAGTACCGTGAATTAGTTGATTGGTGAATTCGTTAATTGGTGAAGTGGAATCTAGGATTTAGTATATAGGATTTAGGAAAAAACAAAAAAATCTAAGTTACTCTGTAGTTCTTTTCTTGACATCATCGTCATCTTCATCAACACCTCCGGCATACCTTGCCGGGTAGGTTTGTTTACCTCTTGCAGAGAACCAGAGGATCCGGTTAAGCATATCATCATTTCCTGTATCAATATGATCAAACTGAGGATCAAGGCTTTGCCTGGCATAATAGAGTGCTTTTCCTTTTAGATTGATTAGCGGTGGATTCATTTCGTCGAGCGGAATCCGGTTGGGGAGTACTTCATAGGGAGTATAGTCCGGAATCGTTGTAAAACAATCAAACATCGGGGAAGCAATGGCGTCCTGAATATTCATGGGTGGTAGTCCCAATATCTGTTCCATGGTCCGGATCATTGAAGGCTGGGTATAAAAAGAAGAAACAGTTTGACGGAGCCTGGAGTAGGG
>Ga0307437_1002421_pt1 | contig 11589 bp, 9 predicted proteins | sample SalMarWE160390MG_FD_202146 | JGI IMG/M metagenome (GOLD analysis project Ga0307437, IMG submission 202146) | Salt marsh sediment microbial communities from the Plum Island Ecosystem LTER, Massachusetts, United States - WE1603-90 | ecosystem: Environmental > Aquatic > Marine > Intertidal zone >...
GCCCTAACAACAGGGTACAAAGAGGGCACTGTTTCAACATTGTGAGCAAATACAAAAGGTAAGGCATCCCGCAGAATTTCTATGGCCCGGTCCTGGCAGTTACGAAAGTCAGGCGTTAGTATTTCAAATTTCATGTCCGGACATCTCTGCCTTACTTTTTTAATGCAATCCCGGAAATGGCCGGCGCCGCCGTCGGGCAAATCATCACGGTCAACACTGGTTACAACCAGGTATTTCAGCTCCATTTGCTCTGCCATTTCAGCTATCCGGTCGGACTCAGTCGGGTCGGGCGGGGCGGGTTTGCCCGCAGCCACCGAGCAAAACTTGCAGCTTCGCGTACAAATATTGCCCAAAATCAGGACCGTTGCCGTACCTCTCGACCAGCATTCGCCACGATTGGGACAGTTGGCATTATTGCATATCGTTTCCAGACCCAGTGAGTTTAATATATCATTTGTGCGATTGTAGCTCTCATCAGCGGGTAAAGGCCTGCGTAACCATGGTGGTAATTTTCGGGATCCGCTGCTCGTGCTCCCTTGTTCATCCGGGGTTGAGAAATGCTTCATAAGCAGCTCAGTTAACTTTTCCTTAACCTGATTCATTGAATGTCGTTTGCCGGTTTCTTTCAGCACCGATGTTATTTCTACTCCGTCCAGGCCGCACGGCACTATGAAATCGAAAATACTCAGGTCATTTTGAATGTTTATCGCCATCCCATGATAGGTGATAAATTTAGACACGCGGACGCCGACCGAGCCAATTTTTTTCGTACCTACCCATAGGCCGGGCATCCCTTTTCGCCTCGCGCTCCGAATTCCAAATTCCTCCAGCAGCTCTATACCGACAGCCTCCAGCTCTCTAATGTATTCACTGATTCCAAGCTCCAGGCCCTGCAAATTCAATATGGGATAAAAAACCAACTGGCCGGGATTGTGAGCCGTTGTACCTCCACCTCTGCGGATGTCAACAACATAGATATCTTGCCGCGTCAGGCTGTCCCGGCTTACCTGCAGCTTGTTGGCACTTTGCCGGGCACCAAGGGTGATGACAGGGGGGTGCTCGGCGATTAAAACGGTATTTGGTATTACGTCCCGGCGTCTTTTCTCTTGCAACTCGTGCTGCAGCAGCAGAACCTTTCGATAGTCGGCAAGCCCGCAATCGTGAATTCGCAAAGAACGACCTTTAGTTTTTTCAGTTACTGCCAACATCAAAATTTCTTATTTCACGCTTTTGGCGGGTTATGCAGGCTTAGGCCAAAGGCATCTTCGGCTGCCTCCTTCAACACCTCGGAAACAGTCGGATGCGGAAAGCTTATGTCAGTAATCTTCTCGGTGCTGCCCAAAAGCAGTCTCGCTGCACCAATTAGCTCAGTCACCATAGAACCGACCATTGATACGCCGACAATCCTGTTGGTTGCATTATTTCTTACAACACTTATCTGGCCGACCGTTTCGTTGTGTGCAACGCTTCGGCCATTGGCTTTGAAGAACGACTTGCCGACGGAGACATCCAGCCCTTCGTTCTTGCAGGCCTGCTCGGTCTTACCGACAGATGCGATTTCCGGGAAAGTATAGACGGCCCGTGGTATGAGCGAATAGTCGGCGATTCTTTCATCACCTCCTGTGACATTGACCGCAGCCACTTCGGCCTCAGCAAAGGCACCATGGGCCAAAAAGGTTGTGCCCACTGCATCCCCGATAGCATAGACGCCGGGGACATTGGTTTCCAATTTCTCGTTGACTGAAATAGCAGAATCGTTCATCTTTAAGTTCAGGGCGTCAACGGTCTCCTGGTCAACAACCGGCCTCCGGCCAACGGATACGAGGACTTTCTCTGCCTCGATTGTCTGGCCGCTTTCAAGGATTACTTTTGCGAGTGCTGTGGTAGTATCGACCGATGTAACCTTCTGGTTAGTCAGAGAGTCGATTCCGAGCTTTTTGAATTCGCGTTCGATTAACCGACCGACCCATTCATCCTCCATAGGAATCAATTGCGAAAGGGCTTCTACGATAGTAACTTTTGCTCCCACTGCGGCATAAACGCAAGCCATCTCACAGCCGATTACTCCACCGCCTACGATAACCATCGACTTGGGAATCTGCTGCAATTCCAGAGCTTCCTTACTGCTGATTATAGTCCGGCCATCAAACGGCAGGGCGGGCAGCTCGACCGGCTGCGAGCCGGTAGCAAGGATTATCTTCCCCGCCTGGACCTCCACTGCCGAGTTATCCGCCTCGATTTTGACCGTGTTTGGAGTGGTGATGACAGCCCTGCCCGGTAATACTTTTGCCTTATGACTCTGTATCAATCCGGTCAGTCCTTTGCGAAAACCAGCCACTATGGCATCCTTTCGTTGCTGCATTTTGGCCCAGTTTGCGGTCGCAGAAGCGACGTCAACTCCCATCAATGCTGCATGCTTTATGGAGAGCAGGGTATGGGCCGATGCAAGCAGTGCTTTCGACGGAATGCATCCGCAATTCATGCAGGTGCCGCCTATAAAGCTTTTCTCGACAACTGCTGCCGACGCGCCTCTTTGCGCACACCTGATAGCCGCGGCGTAACCACCGGGGCCACTGCCGATTACTACAACATCAAATTCCTCTGCCATATCAAAGCTCCTTTTTCAAGAAAAGATTTATCTTCTCTTTGGCGCGAAAAGCTGAAACTCCCAGATTGTCGGGCCTTCGGAGGCATCCAGGATATTCAGCCGAACGTAGCGAGCGGTTACAGGCGAAAATTTTAGCTTCAGTTTCTTGCCGATGGTTGTGCCCTCGGTAAAGGTCCGCCATTGCTCACCATCCTTATATTGCAGCTCGAATTGCTGCACACGGTCGAATTCCTCACTGACCATAGCACGATTAAACGTCATAGATTTACCCAAATCTACCTCGAGCCACGCCTGCTTCGTACCGGAGTCGGTTGCCCAACGGGTGGCCGGGTCATCATCTACGGCCTTGTCCGGGCCATAACCGGCTGAATTCTGGAAGATGTTCGAGGCGCTGGCCTTTTTGCCATAAGCAAGGGATGATGACAGGATACTAACGGGGGCAATCTCACCGGCGGGACCATCCAGTTGTAGTTTGATAATAGTATCAATTTCCTGCTGATGGGCCTTTGGGACAAAAATCCCGATAGCCTCTTTGCTCTGTTTCACCTTGGCAGTGCCACCTGTCAGAACCGAGCTGGTCATAATTTTCTTGGGAATTGGTGGTAATGTAATAGTATCGTTGTCCCAATTGAATATGTGCAGGTAAATAATGTTGCCCTTGTACGTGCTGGCGCCCCAGGAGCCGGCTTTGAACGGGCCGCCGCGGGTGCCGTAGATACTCTGGCCGTATTTCTTTAGCCACCGGCCCATTTCTTTTAGCCTATCAACCTGTCGCGGCTCGATTCGGCCATCGGGCATCGGGCCGACATTGAACAGCAAGTTCCCGTCCCCACCGACGACCGACACGAGTGTCTGGATGCACTGCTTGAATGACTTCATCTGGTCATTTGGTTTCCACGCCCACTGGCCACCGATTGTGATGCAGGACTCCCAGGCCCGGTCCGACTGGAACTTACCAATCCTCTGCTCAGGCGTATCGTGGTCGGCAGGCAGGCCCGCGCGATTATTGATAACGATATGAGGCTGAAGCTTTCGGATCATTTTTAAGAGGTTTTCGGAATCCCAGTCCTTCGCTGAGCCGCCCAGGCCATCGAACCACATAATATCGAGCCTGCCATAGTTCGTGCACAGCTCGCGAATCTGGCCATGTAAAAACTCGATGTACCTGCTGTGATTTTCCGTGCGGTAGTCGGGGTGATACCAATCGACAGGGGAGTAGTAGTAGCCGAGCTTCAATCCGGCTTTATGACAGGCGTCAGCCAGCTCCTTGACTACATCGCGCTTGAATGGTGAGTTGGTAATTTTGTAATTGGTCAGTTTGCTATCAAACATCGAGAAGCCATCGTGATGTTTTGAGGTGAACACGAGGTACTTCATCCCGGCGTCTTTGGCGACCTGTACCCACTCGTCTGCGTTGAACTTGACGGGATCAAACTTCTTGTAAAGGTTGTCGTATTCTTCGAAAGGGATCTCTCCCTTGCCGCCCTGACCTCGCCGCTCGCCGCCGCGTGACCAGCCGATTTCTGTTCCTTTTAGGCTGACCGGCCCCCAGTGGATAAACAGGCCGAATTTCATTTCGCGCCAGGTCTGCATGTCCTGCTCCCCGGCCCGCATATAATCTTTAGAATCATTAACGCTGCCGGCATTAATGTTACAGGCCATCAGCAAACACATGACTAAACATATGTAAATTCCAAATGACCACTTGCTCAATTTGTTGTTTAACATAGTACACCCTTTCAATTCCGAAAATACGCGTTGATAGAAAACAGTAATATAGCAGAAAGGCGCGAAAAAAACGAAATCTAATGTTCGGGTTTTAGAAAAATCGAGTAGAATGGGACGTAAAGCTTATTATAAAATCGGATTTTGCAAGTATGGTGGCGAAGGAGGTGATATAATCAGGAATAAAACGTTTTAGCTGGGAGGATAAAAATGACTAACCGAAAGATAAAACTATTATTGTTTGTGCTGTTTAGCTGTGGTTTATCTGTTAATAGCACGTCGGGATTGGGTATGGAGGAGTTTGGCGACAGGCCGATACAGATAAGTTGTGAATGGTATGATGGAGTTGCGGCGGTAGCGAAGTCTGCCGGACGGGTATACTCAAGATGGGTCAATGGTGGAGAGATCTTTTGTTTCAAGAGTAATACTAAGACTTTTAATGAGGTGTTAAGGGAATTTGCTTCGATTAGTGCGCCGCAACGGCGTCTGATCATCCGGAGCGAAGTTGGAATAGAAAAATCGTTCGAGCGCAAGGAGATTTCTTTTGACTGGAAGTTGAGCGTCATAGGTGGTATCTCTCGAAGCGTATTAATAAACGGGAAAGTGATGAAGGCCAAAGAGCTGTACCCTTCAATTACGGTTTTCCTGGGCAGCGGGAATATAAAATTAGACGAACTTGATGTTCCTGCTGGCATTGATGTAACCATTTCGGAAAGCATCAAAGCCGATGCTAATTTACTAAAGGCAGTAAATGAGATTGATAAATGGAGACAGGCAGAGGAAAAGTGGCGTGCCTTTGTGGAGCCGTATCTTGAGAAAATTCGCGAGGAAGATTCAGAGCCGCGGATAGACTGCGTAGAGATTAGGAGCGAACTAATATCCGAGAAGCTTTCGAAACACCGGATTTATGCAATCGAGACCAGAAAGTTCAAAAGACCATCCCTTTTCGCAGTTTCGATCAACGGCGGAATAATCGAACTTAGTAAAGGCGGCTTGTCAATAAGGGCAAATGATAGATACATTAGCAAACACGGGCTTGTGTCGTTTTTGAAAGAACAAAATATAATAGTATCTGATAGTAATGCAGCAATTTCGGCAACCAGGTTATTTGAAGAATTATCAACAGCTTCTAAAACGGTTTTTGACCTAAAATTTAATACTGCCAATTTCAAGATTCTTGATAAGCGGCTGTATCAGAGTATTTATCAGGATGCAGATTGGCATTACAGCGCAGAAAAGCAGGAAAATATCTGGATTGTTAAAAAGAATTATATTGGAAAAAAAGATTGTCTTGCATACGCTTCAAAACTTGAAATTGTTTTAGATGAAAAAGACCGGTTTCAAGGCATTTGGCGAACGCCTTGGTAAAAAATAACAGTTATTTTTCTATAGAAGTTTGTGCGGCATCGAAGAATCTCACTCCGCCGGTGTCGAGCTGCAGGATTAGGCCCTTTTCGGGGTCTATCCCGGTGCAATTGCCGGCAAATTCCCGGCCGTTATAGATAAGCTTCACCCTGTGGTTTAGCTGAATGCTTAGTTTACGCCACTTTTCTATTACTTTTTCGCTTTTTTTGGCTGCGACTTCGAGCCAGTGGTCTACCGAGGTAAGTAATCTTTTTGACAGTGAGACGCGGTCGGCAATTGAATGACTTTCGATGTCGATGCTTGTTGCGGTTGATTGTAATTCGACTGGGAAGGAGGCCTTTTGTTGGTGACAGTTTATTCCAATGCCGAGGACGTAAGTATCGCTGGTGCTATTTGACCTTGATTCGAGCAGGATGCCTGCCACCTTTTTGCCGTTTAGTGTTATATCATTTGGCCATTTGATTTTTGCTTCGCTGCCGCCGATTTTACCCAGCCCATCGGCGACCGCTACGGCGCAGGTAAGCGAGAGCAGCTCAGGATTTAGTTTGCAACCAGTTAAAACAATTGAACATAAAATACTATCTCCGTGTCCGCTTTGCCATTTTGAGCCGGCCCGACCCCGGCCTGCGGTTTGCTCTTCTGCAAAAATTACAAGCCCGTCATTGTCCTTATTTTTTGCATACTCGGCGGCAATATCGTTTGTGCTTGATGTACTATTAAAAACGAGGAGCTTCCTGCCGATGCGTCTGGTTTTCAGATTTGCTCTTATTTTGTCGGGGTCAAGAGAGTCGCTCTTTGCACCTGCCATAAGCTACCTGTCGAGTGCAATGTCAACGGCCCTTGCCGAGTGAGTGATGGCTCCAATGGCCAATCGGTCGATACCGCACTGGGCAATGGCTGATACGTTGCTTAACGTTATATTACCCGAGGCTTCAAGCAGGGGCTTCTTGTTTTTACCGCGCATTTCGTTTCGCATGTCAACAGCGTGTTTTAACTGCCATTGGCCCATATTATCGAGAAGAACAATATCAATGCCCGGAATCCTTAATACGTAATTAAGCTGGTCATCAACGTGGTCAACCTCCACGGCGATAAATTTGGCGCCTTTTATTTTACGAGCTTCTTCGACTATTTTTTTCAGCTTTGGGTAGAAGTCTCTGCCGAGCTGCGCGAGATGGTTATCTTTAATCAAAATACCGTCATACAATCCGAGGCGATGATTGTATCCGCCGCCACAACGAACGGCGTATTTTTCGAGGATTCTCCAGCCGGGCATCGTCTTCCGCGTATCGTAAACCTTTGCTTTTGTGCCCTGGACGGCACGAACGAATTTGCGGGTTGTCGTTGCTATCCCGCTAAGCCGCTGAAGAAAATTAAGTATAACCCGCTCGGCGCTCAGCATAGAACGCAAAGGGCCTTCGATTGTGGCAATTTTGCATCCAACATAAGCCGATTCGCCGTCTTCAACATAAACCTTTAACCTGAGCCTTTCATCATACTGTCTGAGAACCTCTCGAACGACGTCCATTCCACATACAACGATTTCCTCACGTGAAATGATATTTGATTTGGCAACAGTATCACCTTTGAAAAGAAGCTCACTTGTCATGTCACCCCGACCAAGGTCTTCTTCGATTGCCAGCTGGATGATTTTCTGTACTTTTGCAATGTTCAGTTTTTTCATTTCATTTTTCCCTTAGCCACGAAAAGGCACGAAGATAATTATTTTGCCACGAAAAAGCACAAAAGTCACAAAAAGATATATATCAAAAATTATCACTGAGCACGTATTTATTTATTTGCAGCTTGGGTGCACCAAAATTGATTAGAAGTCCATGTTCGATTCGAGAAGCTCGAAGATATCCAAGAAGCTGCGCTATATGTTCACTGGCCAGTGTTTTGCATGCTTTCAACTCCACAATCAGCCTATCATCAACAAATAAATCGGCACAAAAATCGCCCAATGATGTGCCATCTTCATCATACACACTTAGCGGATACTGCTGTTCAACCTTAATATTTCTCTTTTTCAAACGATGTACCAAAGCATTCTCATAAATTTTTTCGAGATGTCCATGCCGTAAATAACAATGTATTTCAAAGCTTGTCTCCCGAATAACGTCGCATAATTGCTTTATATCCTGACTTTGCAAAATCAACACTCTTTCTTTAGTCACAAAAAAGCACAAAAATCACAAAACAAGATGTATTACAAATCCTTTCTCTTGTGTCTTTTGAGCCTCTTTGTGGCTAATCAATCTGAGATTTCTTAGTTAAACGGTTACAGAATACCATTTTTTCCTTAGATAACCACAGCATAAAGGTGGAGAGCAGCATTTTTTTGCCTCTGAAATTGGCTTTGTTTTGGGTTCGTTTTGGGTTCGTTTTTCCCGCGTTCACCAAGTGTCCTTTTTTCATAATCCCTTGTTAATACTTTATTTACGTTCATTTGACTTTTTCGGAAATTGGGTTCGTTTTGCATAATTTACTCATAGAAACAAAGGGACAAAGGTACAAAGGAACAGAGCGATTGTGTGTCTCGGATTGCGTTTTGACTATCCATAAATTAACACGGATTTTCGTAACTATATTCATAACCTTGTCTTAGCATACTTTTGTCTTTTCACTTTTGAACTTATTTTTGCGTGTATCTGCTGATACTAAGACTTGCGGTTCTCCGCTTGGTAATTGGTAACTGGTAATTAGCTGCTGACTCCTGATCTCTGATTGCTCAATTTTACATTCTAAATTCTCAATTCTATATTATCGTTTACATTATACCAAACTTCCCGAAAATGTTCAATAATAATCAAACTTTTTTAATAAAAAAAATTAGCCACGAAGACACGAAGAATATAGCCACGAAAAGGCACCCCGCACCAAATTACGGCAGTAGCCTATTTGGGACGGGGCAGGCAGAGAGCACAGAGAGAAAAAAGTTTATCAGGTAATGAGGCGGACAAGTGCTAATGGAACAGGGAAAAAATGTACCACTTGAGGGTGCAGGCGGGCACCTTTAATTTGCCCTTTACGCTATTTTATTGGCCAGCGTTAATCTTTTATATGAATAAGATTGTTTATACTTCGAGGAGTTCTTTTAGTTTTTGTCTGAGAATCTGTGTCCTGACTTCTAAAAATTCTGGAAAATTCGAAAAAGACAAATCTAATTCAGGAATTATATGTTGTTGTTTGTAAGTATCAAGTCCAACAGGTTCCGGTTGAAGTTCTTGTAGCCAAGCCTCAAAATCCTTATCGGCCTTATTCATATTGACTTTCCCCTGAAGTAACTGCAGATTACCCAAATCGTCTTTATGATCCAGCCAGAGATTCCATTTTTCTTTAGGTATTCCTTTTTCTCGTAAGATTTTCGGCTTGAACATACTACGAGGGAAAATATGGTCGATATGAAAATGCTGATCGAATTTTAACCAAGGATAAAGCAGAGCAAGGACTGTGAATGTGCCGGAGTGTCCATAACGGGTATCGAGCAGTCCATCGATTTGGTCTTCGTCGAATGCCATTGATTTTGCTGTGCCTCGAAGTGATTCATATATCTTATCTTCTGGGAAGGAATCACTTGTTTCGGCTATAACACGCCGAGTTTTTGTAAGTACATTATCTGATTGTCCGCCGAACGTTCGTTTTAACAATGCCCGCATTAGCCATCTTTGCATCCGCTCTCGGTCTGCAGAATAGTCTGTTGAGGTGATTATCCCCTTGGGATTGCCTTTGCGTAAAATGTAATAAGCCAGTGGAATAATGGCATTGTTTGAAACAAGTGTGTCTCGGCTATATCCCCAAGTTGTCAAAAGCCTTACAGTTATTGTTAATGCTTCTTTTATTTTAGACCATAACTGTTCAATCTTAAGCATATTGTTTCTGTTAAAGTTATATATCCGGAAAGCAACAGTTTTTATATCCGATAGAACGAGAGAAGCTTTTAATATGAAATCTTTCTCGAAGTTGAAGGATTCACCCATAAGGTTTAAATCATCAACAAGGCTGTAAATCTCTTCACGTGCGTCATAGTCCTGCCATTGAGCTATAGCAATAGAGAGAAGTATGTCAGAATAACTAAGCTGTGTGCCGCCGGAATTGACCCGAATGAAAATATTCAACACTTTTTCAAGGTTATGCTCTTCTTCAAGAAAATGGTTAATTACCTGACTATCCAGTATGATTTTCCAAAGTTTGTGTAATATGGCAGAAGGGTGCCTTAGGTCAGGTCCTACCAGATTATTTTTGTTGCAGTAATCAATCACATAAAATGAATCATCGAACTGCAAGATTTGACCGACGCGAAACCAAAAGTGGTTGTCGTCTCGCACTTTGGCATCGTCGTCTTGGAGCATTTTAAATTCATACGCCATATCCCTTTCTTCATCAGGCTCGGCCAGTAGATTCAGATATAACCGGCGTTTGGGAAATGCGTGGTCACTGTTCCAGCGAAAGTATGGCATTTTGCTGGCATAGTAACCATTCAGGCCGATATTCAGAGCTGTCAAACGCTGTTGTCCGTCGAGAATAGCTGTTCGCGGCATTTCTCCTGTCAGTGTTATTGGCTCATTACGCCGGTAGTCCCTTTCATGGTATTTATTCATGAAGCGATAAAACTGAAAATCAGTCAACTTATCCGGGTTGATTCTCCAAAACAAAAAAGAGCCAATGGGATAGCCTCGCATCAAAGAATCAAAAAGCCGTTCGATTTGGCCATCAGACCATACAAACTCACGCTGGATAGCCGGAAGGATATACTGGTTCGATTGAATATTTTCAATTGCTTTTGCGATTGTAATTGGTGTCTGAAAACTCATATTATACTCCAAATTATTGTATATATCTTAATTACCTCGGATTAATCCATTCAAAATGACAGCCCTGTACCCAGTTCCTGATATATCTCTTGTTATTTTCCATTATATTACGGCTAAACTGAGGGGTACGGTGAAGGCCCACCTTTTTAAGCTCTCTCTCAACTTCGATACATATACTTATCGTTTTTTCCAAACTCCAATCTGGCTTGCCAGCTTTCTCCCATCTTAAAATAACTCTTCCCCGTAAACTGTTTTCTTTTATCACAATTAAATTCTCCTTATTTTATTGGCCAGCCGCCGTGGGTGTCGATTACTTCGTCAATTTTAGCCATGATTTTTATCGTCTCATTGATAGCAACAACGATTTTGTGGTAATGCTATATATCATCTGTGGCAAATCCCCTTCATCTGCGACATATTCAGGAACAATGGTGGGGCAAGCCCCACCCTACGGCTGTACTATAAGGACTAAAGCAATTTCCGGCAGGCGCTTTCCAATGCATCGAGCTTGTTCCGGACAACATCCCAGACGATTTTCAGATTAACACCAAAATATTCGTGAATAAGAATATTCCGCAAGGCTATAATTTTGTCCCATTCAATTTCGGCAGCATTGTCCTTAACTTCGTCAGGCATAGATCGGGCAGCTTCGCCGATAACCTCAAGATTGTGGATAACAGCATGTTGGGTTTTTGTGTCGGCTTCAAAAGCCTTATAGTCCATATCCTTAACGTATTCACGAATAAAAGTTATCGCTTGTATTATGTCGTCGAGCTGTTGTTTATAGTCCCTTGGCATAAATTACTTGCCTTTCAATAACGGGTTTAAGACGAGGCTTTACGGTATCAGCGGTCACCAGATCGACCGGCCTGCCGAACAGCCTCTCCAGATAAAATTTTAAATCCATATAGTGGTCAAATGTTGGCTCGACAAAATCGACCAGAATGTCAACATCACTTTCTATGTCAGCCTCATTTCGGGCCAATGAGCCAAAAAGACCTATGCTGCGGACGGAAAAGTTCTGTTTTAATTCTTGTGCCCTCTGATTTAGCTGTTTCAGGATACCTTCTTGTGTGA
>Ga0307437_1002425_pt1 | contig 11578 bp, 10 predicted proteins | sample SalMarWE160390MG_FD_202146 | JGI IMG/M metagenome (GOLD analysis project Ga0307437, IMG submission 202146) | Salt marsh sediment microbial communities from the Plum Island Ecosystem LTER, Massachusetts, United States - WE1603-90 | ecosystem: Environmental > Aquatic > Marine > Intertidal zone >...
AGAAATTCGCTTGCCATCTTATCCCATTTATCAGGAGACAAGGCCTTGGCAATGCCTGATACGGGAAGACCACCATCCTGATACACGACCCCGAGCTCACCACCCATGCGCTCCCGAAGTGCGTCCGCCGTCTTTTCCATCCATGCTGTTGCCACCTTACCCGTCAAAAGGTTCTTTACCGTTGCACGCTTGTTGTCGGGTTTGACCATCATCAGCCACCCCTTTCCGTAGGGGTCCTCATTGATGAGATCGGGGTTCTTTGCGATATCTTTATTTACTGCGACGACATCTCCGGTAACAGGGGAGAGCATATCAATAGTCTTTGAATCAATACCCAGTTTCCATCCCACATCTCCCTGTTCCATTCGTGAACCAACCTTAGGAAGGCTTATCTTGTTGGACCTTCCCACAAGCCTCTGGGCGAAATCGTCCACCCCGACCTTAACCAGTTCGGCACCCTGTGGCATGACCCAACTATGTCCCTGATGGTAATGCAGGTCCTCTGGGAGAGAGAACCATTGAGCAACTGAGGCCATAGCTCTTCTCACCGCTTCAATGCCTGTCCGCGCAGGCACCCGCAAGAACCTCCAGAAGGGAGCAAGGACCAAAAGGAAACCGATCACCAATAGATATTCAATACCTTTCGTGGCGAAGAGATCTACGTACGTGAAACCTTCCATTTCTGTACCTCCTTAATATGTATTATCCCGCTTCTCATCCAGTATCCATATGAGTATCAGTATGAGTCACTCGACAGCTATTTCTTGCTCTTAGAGGACTTTTTCTTTTTGATCCGATCACCGCCATCGGCCATGGTGAGCCCCAGTCGGAGATCAGGGGCCAGGGCGTAATCGCGCTGGCGGGCCTTCACCCGAACCCGCTGTTCACCGTAGTGCTTCAGCACCTGGAGACCGCCGCCGACGGTCCTTACGAAGGGGTAGAAGGTGATGTAGATGGCATAGGCCAAAATGACCAGGCCAAACATCACCCCTACGCTGACCATAAATATGGTGGCAATAAGTTCTAACATGGCTCATTCCTCCTTTCGTTCCAAAAAGGTCTTTATTAATATGCCCCACTGTTTCTGGGTGACGACATCCCGCAGGGTGTCTATCAACCGCCCACCATCACTCATGGTGATACCGATCTCCGTTTCCAGCACACCGTGGAGCCGATCTACCTCATTCTCCAGCCACCTGCGAGCATCAGGGGCGGAGACAAACTCCTCACCCCGTTGTTCCAGGTGGTCTAACTCTCCTTTAGCCAGGCGTAGTTCCACCAACCATCCCTCTCCATAGGGATCGGTACTGATCAAGGAAGTATCTCGGTGAACCCCCTCATTGGCGTCCATTACTGTACCGGAAAGGGGTGAGGTGATTTCGGCCGTGCCGTGGGAACAGCTTAATTGCAGAAGGGGTTGATTGCGCTCCACCCGTCCCTTGCGCTGCGGAAAGGTGATTTTCTCTATATCCCCCAGCAACCACTGGCCAAAGTCATCCAACCCCAATCGCACCCTTCCGTTGATCCGCTGCAGCCAGAGATGACCCCGGTGATAATAGACCGTATCGTCCAACAGAAAACCCCGCACCGTCACTGCCTCACCGGAGGCTATATCCCCCTGGGCGATCTGCCGATAGGCAGGACAGTCGATGTAGGCCTTGGTGGTACACGGGCACTCCAGTTTGAAGGCGCTGGACGGTATCATCTTCTTCACCGGATAGACCCCGCAAAAGATGACCTCCTCCACTTCCAGATAGGGACAGACTTTCTTATTTTTATTACTAGAGTGGCCGGAAATCCGCTCACCCTCTTTGTCACGATAGATAGGACAGTTACGATGTTCCTCTTTCATGCAGATATTGTCCTGGAGATAGAGTCGATCGTAGGGGAGCATCTTTCTGATCGGAAATGCCCGACAAAAGGCCACCTTCTGCTCTTTTAAAAATGGACATTGTGTCTCCATCGTGGTCATTTTATGAAGGTTTTTCATCTCGTCTACAATACAGCATTTTCCATGCCAAATAAAAAAGGCCACGGGAGAATCAGCTAAGTGTCCGAATTTATTATTTTTTTTAAATTAAGCCCTATTTTGTCGTTATCTAACGCCCTTGCCAGTTTGTTGAATATTTCAGCAAAAAAGTCACGAACTTTATAAGCAGCTGGTTTTAAAGGTGGTTTTTATGTTGAATAATTCAACAAGAATTGATGATAATTCAACGTTTCCAGCAATGGCCTATACACCTTGTCGGCTGTGGCGCAACAACTCTTTACAGGCTTCACAGAAGGAGGCCCCTTTGGCATCCACATCGGCGATAGTATTGGCTAGAGACATCACGCACTCCCTGAGGGAACAGTGGATGAGTCCGAAGGTATGCCCTAATTCATGTTTTATCTCCTTGATTAGTCTTCTCTGCAGAAGGGCCTGGTTGGGAGGCAGGCCATAAAATTCCTGCTGTAGCCGGGCAAGGGAGACGATCCCCACGTTTCCATCCAACTGGGCCTCGCCAAAGACAAAGGTCAAGATCGGTATAAAGAGGTCGGAGGAGATGATACCGATCATCTTCAAGGCATTGGAGGGGAATTCGTCCAACATCTCCTTCAGGATTTTGGTGGAGTAATACTGTTTGCGCGCCGGATCATAGGAGTTATCCGGATTGATCTTGCTCTGTGAGGCCCTTGCGGGAAATCCAAAGTCTTTCTTTATATTTTCCTCCACTTCCCTGAGGTCTATCACTTTTTCCGCCTCTCCGATGAGGAGGATGTAAATATAGGCATCCTTTTTCATATACCATAAAAATATCATGGTGAGGGGAGAGGTTCAAGGGTGTTTTGTCGGCACGGTATGGGTGGCCCCAGCGAAGTTCACCATGCATTCAGGGAGATTGCTCCCTTTTGCGGCAGTATGGGTGTATCGCAAAGTTTATCTTGACAATGAAGAGAAGATTTGTTACAAAAAGCACAAACTTTGGAGAAGACGACTCAAAAGAAGGAATAGAAGTGACCCTAGTTGTAAATAAGAAGAGGCGAGGGGTCTTTGCTCGCCTCTTCTTCACTATCACTCCGGTGCTTTTGGTGCCTTTTACCCTCTTCTCGTGGGCAGGGGTGGCGTTTCCCATAGACAAGGAGGTGTGTCTCGAATGTCATGGGACCCCGGATATCCTCGAGATGAACCGGGAAGAGCGGCTCGAGATGGTCATTCCTACCCCCCAAAAACAAGAGGTCAGAAAGGGTAAGCTTACCCTCTACGTGAATTATGGAAAGTTTCGTTCCACGGTCCACCGTGAGTTGAATTGTGTCGATTGCCATACTGATATTGAGGATATCCCCCATCCACAAAGGCTGGGTCTCGTCAACTGTGTTCAGTGCCATGAAGAGATCGTGGGACAGTATGACAAGAGTAAGCATGCCAAGGTAAGTCACAGGCTTTGCTTTGAGTGCCACAACCCCCATGCCACTACTTCCTTCAGGAAACTCTCTCAGCAGGAGCGGATGGGAATCTGCCTACAGTGCCATGAGAAGAATGGGCATCGATGGTTGCCCCAGCGAGGGCTCCACTTCCAGTACCTCGAGTGCACGGTCTGTCACTCTCCCGAAGCCGTGAAAGGACTCTTCTTCCAACTCACCGCAGAGGGGAAGGATGGGAAAAGGTTGAATCTTTCCTATCGCCAACTGGAGGAGTTCACCCGTGGATATAGCGGCAATGTGGCCAAGGCCATCGATCGCAATGGAAACGGTATAGTGGAAGTACATGAGATCAACAGGTTTATCGCCAGGCTGAAGGAGCAGGAGGTACGGTCCCCGCGCCTTCAGGAGAAGGTCCTGGTATTACAGCCGTATCATAACTACACCGATGAGGTTGAGCGCATCAAAGACTGTACGATGTGTCATGTCTCAGATGCACCCTTCTACTCCCAGGTTATGCTTAGGATACCTGAGATGAAGGAAGGGTGGAGCACCGTCAAGATGGACAAGGCCATTATTGGCAAAATCCCTCCTATTCCCTCCAAAGACTACTACTTTACGACAGTCCATGGTCAAAATGGTGTGGAATGTATAGACTGCCACGCTGATTTGACCATCTTGCGTGCAGGGGAAGGGTTTGAGGTCAAGGGACTGAAGACACCTGTCTGTGAACACTGCCATGCGGACGTGATGGCAGAATACAAGGACAGCCTCCATGCCAAGGTCAGCGAGAAGATCTGCTTTGGGTGTCATGATCCCCATTCCAGCGTTCCCTTCACGGAGTTGAGCGTTGAGCAGCGCCAGGCCATCTGTACCAAGTGTCATGATCCAGAACGGGGACACGACTGGCTGCCCCAAAAGGACCTGCACTTCAAAGACCTGGAGTGCACCATGTGTCATGCCCCACAGGCAGAAAAAGGGATCATCTTTTACCTCCAGAGGGTGGATAATGAAGGAAGAGCGGAACGGCTTGAATATGGAGAGGTGGCCAAGCTGTTGGACATGGAACGGCCTGACCTGGGAAAGCTGCTGGATAGCGACAGCAATGGATTTTTGGAGGATCGAGAGGTCCTTTCCTTTCTTAAATCACTCGGTGAAAAGGAACGCAGGGACAAAGTAGAGCTGGGGGTGAGGGTTTTGGTCCTCAAGCCGTCTCATAATTATACTGACAAGGGGACCAAGGCGAAGGATTGTTCCCTCTGCCATTCCTCCCGGGCGGAATTCTATTCAAAACTGATCATGGAGATACCCGAGCAGGGGGGTGGTATCAGGACCCTCCCCATGGACAAGAGCATCCTGGTGGGGATTCACGCCATCCCGGTTACCAGCGACTTCTACCTGCTGGGGGAGAGCAAGATCTCTAAGCGGGATATCTCGGACATCCTGTTCGTCGTGAGGAAGATCGGCTATAAGTGGCTGGATGTTATAGGAATTATATTTATCGTAGGCGGTTTGGGTTTTGTCGGCTTTCATGGGTTGGTCAGGATATTGACCACAGGGATGAGGAAGAAGAGGAGACATAAAGAGGAATAACGGTGGCTTTGCCGAAGAGAGAATTATTACATCCGCTGACGGTCAGGATTTGGCATTGGGTACATGCGATTGCCATAGTCCTCTTAGTGCTGACCGGGATACAGTTGCGGTTTCCCGATTTGATCACGTGGTTTGGGACCTTCAAACGAGCGGTGAACATCCATAACATCTTTGGTTTTATCGTATTGTTTGATTACGTGCTCTGGTTTGGCTTCTATGCGCTGAAAAGGGAGTTGATCAAACAGTACGTCCCCGCCCCTGAGGATTTCACCATCGGTATGCCCACGCAATCGGCTTACTATTTTGCCCGCATCTTCTTCGGCGATCCAGCTCCCTTTGAACCCACACCAGAAGCCAAATTTAACTCCCTGCAGAAGACCACCTACGTCGGCATCATGTTTGTCCTTGTCCCGCTGCAGATAGTAACTGGCGTCCTCCTGTGGGATCTGGAAAGCTTTCATCCAGTTATAGAGGCGCTGGGTGGGGTGAGGGTCATAGATGCGTTCCACATTATTCTCGCCTATATAGTTACTGCCTTCCTGATTGTTCATGTCTACCTCTCGACCTTGGGCCACACCTTCTTCGCCCATTTTAAGGCCATGATCGTGGGATATGAGAAAAAAGAGGAGGGGCATAAGTAGGCCTCTTCCGAGGCACGATTTCTATTGGCGCAGAAGGTCCCCTATATCCCTATGTATGGATAGGGGCGTGGTTGAGATAGCCGCTATGCAGGAAAAAAGGGGCAGCTTGTTTTAATTGTAGTGGGGTTGGAAGGAAGGGTGGTCGACCCTCCACCAAGTGCATCCATTATAACCGTGAGGGCTAACTACAAGAGAGCCATGGGATCTGCCATTTCCCCATGGCTCTCTTTTTTGTAGTGCTTTATAGCGTTTCATTCACCCGATAACGGCCCAAATAATCAGGATGACGAAGAGCAATCCGATGATCAGGGCGCTCATTCCTATGACTCCTGAGAGAAAGTTGGCAAAGATGCTGGGGAATGCCGTCTTTAACTTCTCCAATCCCCCTCTCTTTTTCAGCCGTTCGTACTCAATCTGTCTTTCCTCGATAAACTCCCATTTGTAGATCCTGCCGGTGAAGATGGAGTAGTTCATCGGCCACTTGGTAGGTACCCAGTGGGTGTTGAAGAAGTGGACGGTAAAGATGAAGATCACCGCCAGCAAGGCCTCGTCGGAGTGGACGATGCGGGCGACATTGATCCACCATCCCGGCAGGAACTTGGTGGTGATATGCGGCACCCACATGATGATGCCGGATATGCCGATGGCGGCCATCCCCCAAAAGACGGCCAGAAAGTCGAACTTCTCCCAGTAGGTCAAATGATCAAACTTGGGAGGAGGCCCCTGATCCACAAACCATTTGCCCATGGCGATAAAGTCCTCCCAATCCTTCTTCCTTGGCAGGAGGGAATAGGGTCCGGAGAGTCTCTCCTTCCAGTTTTTTCCAGCCTTTTTGTTGAAGAAGGTGAAGTGGAAACAATACCCCAGGACGATGAGGAATGCCACAATGAGGATAAAGGCACAGATCCGGTGTAGGAGGGCGGCGACTTGGAAGCCGGCTATGAGGTCGAGCATAAACTTGGCCCAGGGGGCATTGGTGAACTTAATGGGCATCCCTGTTGCGGCCAACCCGAAGAACGTAAAAATAACGACCAGATGAAGTATCCTGTCCCTGAGCTTAAAGCGGATATAGGTCTCCCCTGGGTTTTTAATTTTGTCGAGCTTGTCGGAGATCAAATGCCCTTCGGCCAAAAGCCGCTGCTTTTCCCAATAGGCCTTCCGCCACCACAGGAAGGTGTGTGCCCAGTAGAAGACCAGCACGACCACGAGCAATGCGACCATGAAGACCGTGGTCCAAAAGAGTTGAGGGTATCTCACCCGATTCTCGAAGGCGGCATGGGGGATGAACTTGGTGAAGTTGGCATTGGCCCCCTCGTGACAGCGGGAGCATACCTTAATGAGATTTTTCTCGTTGATGGTAGATTCGGGATCTGACTTAGGGAGGATGTTGTGAGAGGTGTGGCAATCGGCGCATCCGGCTGCCGCATAGCCCAGTTTTTGGATCTTGCCATGGATGCTGTGTTCGTAGGTCTCAACGGCGATGGTGGTCAGGTTGTTCTTCGTCATGAGTTCCTTGTCTGCGTGGCACGTATTACATGCCCTGGTATAGAACTCCCGCGCCTCCACGGGATACGTGCGGCCGGCCGTGTGCCAGATCTGCGTATCGTGTAATCCATGACAGTCGGAGCAGACGGCGGAGTCGTTGTTCCCCCTCATCACCGCCCGTTCATGGCCGCTGGCCACATAGGTCTCCTCTTCATGGCAAGAGGTACATTTCTCGATGATCCGAATCTTGTTCCCCTGCCAGGGCGTCAGATAGTGGATGTCCGCGTGACATTCCACACAGGTGAATTTCTCCCTGATGTGGTGGATACTGCTTGTGTACTCCTGCGTCTCCTTTTTGTGGCAAATATTGCAATTCACGGGTTGGGGGATGTAGGTCCCCTGGGCGTGTTTTTCCACGTCGATGATATCCACATGGCAGCTGGTACAGGCATTGGCCCCGTGTACCGAGTTAGCGTATTTTCCTCCTTTTATGGCGTCGGCGTGACATTCCAGGCAATCCTTGGCGAGGATGGACCTCTTCATATTGACATCGATGGTAACCTCGCGCGGGTGGGTGAGGGAGGAAAGGGGGAGGAGGAGAAACAGGAGCGCCATCAAAAGCATGCTCCCTGTGGCCTTAAACGTCCTTTTTCCCATGGTCAAGCTCCTTTCTGACCATTGGTTCTTAAGCGCCATCTATATCACAAATTCGTAGAAAAAAAAGGGGGGGGAGATTTCTCTTCTTCATGCTCTTCTCCCCCCTTTTTATGACTATTCCACGGGAGGAGTGACGCCCAAAAAAAGTGGAATCCCAGTACAACAAGGACTACCACATTCGGATAGAGTACACCTCTACCTTTTGCGTCTTCAATTTTTCTCTCCCCTCCTACTACCGTCCGAAGAGTACCTTGTTATTAATTTTAAGGCAAGGGTTTTTATCGTTTTTCTCGCGGAGTGCTTTTTTGTGGTGATATAACTCGCTCTTCAATAGTATCGGCTATACCGGTGATATCATCGAAACCCAGGCAGGGAATTGCCAACGGGAGGGGGTCGTCGCTCACCACGGCGATCACATTCTCCAGTTCAGGAGCGAGTGGGTGGGGATGGATCTCTTTTCTGAAGACCTCCACCTTGGGGTGTCTTTCTCGTTTAAACCCCTCGGCAATGATGATATCCGCCCCCCGGATAAATCGGGTGGCTAGCTCTGTCAGAGAGAGGTCTTGAGAGACGTCTTCTATCAAGGCGACCTTCTGGGGTGAGGAGATGACCGCTGTGTGGGCACCGGCCTCCTTGTGGCGCCAGCTGTCTTTCCCCTCATGATCTATCGGGAAGTCGTTCCCATGGTGTTTTATTGTTGCTACCCGATAGCCGCGCCTGATGAATTCCGGGATCAATCGTTCAATGAGAGTGGTCTTTCCGCTCTTGGATCTCCCGACAATGGAGATGATAGGAATCATGGCTTTACCCCTTTTCAACTCCGAAGACTTCTCATACTACAACCGTCCTGAAGGATAGTCAATATTCTGATCGGTTTTTTGTTGAGGTTCAACACTGGCTGTGTTAAAAATAATCCATGGCCTCTTATGAGGAAAATCCGGCGCGGATAGAGCGGGCGGATATCATAATCGGTATCCCTTCCTACAACGAGGCCGAGACCATTGTTCATCCTACCACCCAGGCCAGTTTGGGGCTCCTGCAGTACTTCGGGGATAAAACATCGGTGATCATCAACTGTGACAACAACTCCAGTGATGGCACAAAAGAGGCCTTTTTGAATACCCCCACCGAGGTTCCCAAGATCTATATCTCTACCCCCCCTGGTGTTAGGGGAAAGGGTAACAACCTGATGAACCTCTTTGCCAAGGTCGATGAACTGGGTGCCCAGGCCTGCATCATCGTTGACGCCGATCTGCAGAGTATCACTCCACGGTGGATCAGGAATTTTGGGGGGCCTCTTTTTATGGATTTTGGGTTCGTCGCGCCTCTCTACGTGCGGCACAAATATGACGGTACCATCACGAATAATATAGCCTATCCTCTTCTTCGCTCCCTTTACGGTCGCCGCGTGCGGCAACCCATCGGGGGGGACTTCGGCATCTCAGGAGAGCTGGTACGAATCTATTTGGAGCACGAATTTTGGAGCGATGAAACCGCCCAGTTCGGCATCGACATCTGGATGACCACCCAGGCCATAGCCCATGGCATACCTATTTGCCAATCCTATATGGGGCGTCCGAAGATTCACCGCCCCAAAGACCCCGGGGCCGATCTTGGTCCGATGTTCAGCCAGGTGATAGGGACCATCTTCGGCATGATGGCCCCCTGTGAGCCCTATTGGAGAGGTGTGAAGTGGAGCAGGCCCACCGCCGTCTTCGGGTTCGGCCTGGGGGAGATAGAGCAGCCCCCACCAGTGGAGGTAGCAAAAGAGGGGCTCTATCGACGCTTTTCCGAGGGCCTCCTCCAGTTTCAGGGGGTTTGGCAGCGGGTGTTGGCTTCGGAGGTCTTTGCCAAGCTGATGGAGGTGACGGAGATGGGGCGGGAACACTTTGACTTTCCCTCCCCGCTGTGGGCCCATATACTCTTTGATTACGCCATGGGATATCACAATCTTGACGGTGAGCGGGAAACACTGTTGGCTTCCCTCATACCCATCTATTTTGGGAAGGTCTATTCTTTTGTCCTGCGCGCCGAGAGGATGTCCATCCAGGAGGCGGAGGAATATATCGAGGAGCAATGCATGACCTTTGAGGAGACCCGCCCGTATTTGGATGAGCGGTGGGGGAAAAGGGGAGAAAAAGATGCCCAAGATTCTCGTGGTCGATGACGAGGAGCCTATACGACTTCTCTATGAGGAAGAGCTGACGGACGAGGGTTATGAGGTGGTCACGGCCGCCAGCGGCCAGGGCCTCTTGGAGCGGATCGCACAGGAGAGCCCAGACCTCATCATCCTGGACATCAAATTGACTGATTCGGATGGATTGGATCTATTGCAGGAGATACGCAACCGACACTATGATCTGCCAGTGATTCTTTGCTCTGCCTATGAGGTCTTCAAGAGGGATATAAAGGCCATTGCCGCCGATGCCTACGTGGTCAAATCGTCTGATCTGACCCCGCTCAAGAAGGCCGTCCGCAGGGCCCTGGAAGGGAGGGGGGGTGAGCAGGGGGAAGGCGAGGGATAAGATAGGGGGAAAGCTGGATACTTCCTTGTTCGATCGTCCTGAGATCTCTCAAGTCATCTTCTATCCCAGGCGAGATCCCCCTGCGGATGATATCGCCCTCTATCCCGTGGAGGTGGAGTGTGGGATATCCGTTGTATGCCGATTCTACCCGGCCCCGAAGGGGCTTGCCACCATCCTCTACTTCCACGGCAATGGTGAGACAGCAGGGGATTACGACCTCGTCTCCTCCCTTTATACCGCTCGGGGGATCAACCTCTTTGTGGCCGACTACCGCGGCTATGGTTTGAGTACAGGAAACCCCACCATAAACAATGCCTTACAGGATGCCCACCCCATCTTTGAGAGGCTCAGAGAGGTCCTCAGTGAAGGCGGTCATCCCGAGGCCATTTTCGTCATGGGTCGCTCCCTGGGGAGCGCCCCTGCCATAGAGGTGGCCTTCCGACCGCACGATGCACTGCGGGGGCTCATTGTGGAGAGCGGTTTCAGCGACGCCTTTCGTCTCCTCAAATACATCGGGTTACCCATACAGGTCCCGCCACACCACGGGGAGGATTTCCCCAATGGTGAAAAGATGCGCTCCATCCGTATCCCCACCCTCCTCATCCATGCCGCCGAGGATCACCTTATCCCCCTGCATGAGGCCGAGGAACTGCTGCGGCTCAGCGCTGCGGAGGAAAAGCGCCTGTTGGTGATACCGCGGGCGGATCACAATACCTTGATGATGGTGGGGAGGGATCAATACTTTCAGGCTATTGAGGAGTTTATTAAGAGCCATGCATAAGGACCGGACTGAGGCGGCCGTTAGTCGTCCAGGGCGCGGTTACCCTGTTGCCTCAGATTCCGTGTTCGGTTTCAAGTCTCAGCTTCTTCACGGGATCTGCTAAGGAGCACGGGACATCCACAAGGCACTTCCCGCATACGTCGGCTGTGCCAAGCGATCGATATTTTGTTTCATTGGCACGGCACATCTGATAACAGGCATGCCGGTTGAACTCATCCTCGGAGAGTGCTTCGTTAACACAACGGGTGACGCATTGCGTGCAGGAAGCATTGTAATGGAAGAGGCATACCTCTTCTTTCGGCCGGGGATCCGGCGTGACTCTGAGAGAGGTAATGAAGCTGCCGATTCTGCCGCAACATCCGCTCTCGGTTATGAGCATGTTGTTGAGGCCGAATCTCCCTAGTCCGGTCACGAAAGCAACATGGCGATGTGACCAGTCACTGATCAGACTATCGGGATCGAAGTTATGCGTGGGAGGCATACCAAGCACGGCA
>Ga0307437_1002434_pt1 | contig 11534 bp, 10 predicted proteins | sample SalMarWE160390MG_FD_202146 | JGI IMG/M metagenome (GOLD analysis project Ga0307437, IMG submission 202146) | Salt marsh sediment microbial communities from the Plum Island Ecosystem LTER, Massachusetts, United States - WE1603-90 | ecosystem: Environmental > Aquatic > Marine > Intertidal zone >...
GAAAGCCGCACCTACGCCACCGTCACCATTCAGAACTACTTCCGCATGTATGAAAAGCTGGCGGGCATGACCGGCACCGCCCTCACCGAGGCCGAGGAGTTCCACAAGATATACAAACTGGAGGTGGTGGTTATCCCCACCAACCGCGACATGGTGCGCCAAGACCTCCCCGACTACATCTATAAGAACGAGGAGGCTAAGTTCAAGGCGGTGGTGAAGGAAATCGAGAAGCTGCATAAAGAGGGACGCCCGGTGCTCATCGGCACGGTCTCAATTGAAGCTTCAGAGCGCCTGAGCAACGAGCTAACCAAGAAGGGCGTCCCCCATAAGGTACTTAACGCCAACCCAGACCGCAATGAGAAGGAGGGCGAAATCGTTGCCCAGGCGGGTCAGCCGGGGGCGGTAACGGTGGCTACCAATATGGCCGGGCGCGGCGTCGATATCATTCTGGGGGGCAACCCCGAGAGCAAAGAGGAGAAGGAGTGGCAAAAGGCACACAAACAGGTGCTGGATATGGGCGGGCTTTATATCATCGGCACCGAGCGCCACGAGGCGCGGCGCATCGATAACCAGCTCCGCGGCCGCGCCGGCCGGCAGGGCGACCCCGGAAGCTCCCGTTTCTATCTATCCTTAGAAGACGACATCGTGCGCCGTTTCGGCGGCGACCGCATCAAGACCGTCATGGAATGGGCGGGCATGGACGAAGACACCCCCATCGAGAACAGGTGGGTCAACCGCGCTATCGAATCGGCTCAGGTCAAGGTGGAAGGCTACCACTTCGATATGCGTAAGCATTTGGTCGACTACGACGACGTGGTCAACAAGCACCGCGAGCTTATCTACGAAGAACGCAAAAAAATCCTGAGCGGCTTCGACCTCAAGTCGAATATCCTGTCTATGGTCAAGGACGAGCTTCAATCCATGGTAGATATTCATACCGCTGGCGGCTACGGCGACGGCTGGGATGTCGAAGGCTTGGTCGGCGAACTGGCCACCATGCTACCACTACCCCCCACCCTCAACGCCGAAACCCTTTCCCAGATGGGCAGCCAGGAAATCAAGGCCCAGCTCATCGAATACGCCGAAACCCTCTATGAGGACAAAGAGAAAGAGGTCAACGCCGATAAAATGCGGATGCTGGAAAGACTGCTCATGCTCCGCATCATAGATAGTCTCTGGGTGGAACACCTGACCGCCATGGAGCATATGCGCCAGGGCATAGGGCTGCACGCCGTAGCCCAGCGCGACCCCCTCGTCGCCTACAAGAGAGAGGGGCATAACCTCTTCCAGAACCTCCTGTCAACTATCCAGCACGACATGGCCCACACCATCTACCGCGCCAACATCGCCAAAAGAGGCGAACCCCCCCAGGGGAAAGCCGCCCCCGCCCAAACCCAAGCTGCGGCTCAAGCTCAAGCTGGCGGCGGCGAGGCCAAGAAACACCTTAAGGTGGCGGGGAAGAAGGTGGGGCGCAACGACCCCTGCCCCTGCGGCTCGGGGAAGAAGTACAAGCACTGTTGTGGAAGGTGAAGATATGGAAATGACATTGGGGGTAACCACCTGTGACAAGTGCGGAAAGCCTATGAAAAAAGGACAAAAAATTGTTACCATAGGTCTAAGCGCTGTTACTAAAAAATGTTGTGTAGTAGAAACCCCAGAACCCGAAATAAGGTATGCTTGTCACCTTGACTGCTGGGATGGCGTTGAGGTGGACTATTAAACGGCGGAGGTGTACTGATGGGAAACCATATCTTCCTCGCTAACCAAGAAAACTTCCAAGAGTGCATTCAGCGTGGTATATATGTCGTAGGCTCCCACGCTAACGAAAGGACGAATGCTGATATTATCGCTAGCTTTGAGGCTATAAAATCAGGGGGGTTCGTCTTTTTCTATGTTAAAAATAGGGGTATCTATGGCCTTTGGAAAACAACCTGCCGACCTTTCTTTGATAAATCCCTGATATGGCTAGACGAAAAACAGGAATATCCCTACAGAGTTTGCTTTGAACCATCAATCCGACATTTCCCAAAGCCGATTGCTTTGAGTGATATCCTAGACCTCAAAGATAAAGGTAAAATCTGGACTTTTGATTTAGGTGCTATTGTCAAGAAAAACCACAATCCGATAACTACCGAGGAAAGCAAAGAGCTTATTCGTCTGTTACTAAGAAATAACCCCGTCTTTCGGCCAGTTTCACCGGTAGCCAAACCATACAAAGTAAAAACCAACCCGCTCCCCATAAAATTGAACACTGATAAAAGAGGAATATTAGACTACGAAGGTTATCTCAATGCTTGGTTTATAAGAAGCCTCGCCAATGGCAGGCATAAAGATATTATCGGCGAGTATTATGATATATTGAACTTTGTACCGACCTCATTCAACAAGGTAATGGATGTTTTTCTCACTCATGTAACTAAAGTAGACGGTGTAGACATACTTCACAAATTCACTTGCGTGGAATTAAAGACTGGTATTTGTACAGAAGAGAACCTGAATCAGGTGGTAAAGTATGAAAACTGGCTAACCCGCAAACTGGCCAATGGCGATAGCGAGATGGTTCAGAGTATCCTCATCGGTTTTGATTTCGACGACAAAGTGCGGGAATATGTGCAGAAACGAAAACTTATTGAGGAGAAAGCTGTCAGGTTATTGAAATATCGAGTAGACCAAGAAAAGCAAGACATTACCCTCGTGGAAGAATAGGAGCAGATGTGGCGCAATATAAGTGTTCGAATTGCGGCTATAGTGGGGACAAGTTGATATATCAATTCACTGATTATACCTATTGTGTTGCCTCGAACGAGGAAGAACCTGAATATACCGAGGATTGTCCCGACTGGGTGACGGACAGAGGGCTTGGCGATGCAGAAATCGGCCAACCAGTTGGCTGCCCTAACTGTCATGCCTGGGGAGTGTCCAAGTTCGAGGAAATTCAAGTAGCACCCCCCTCAAAATAATGAACAACACACAAATCGCCGCCATCTTTGACGACATCGCCGAAAGGCTGAAAGCCAAAAAGGAGAACATCTTCAAAATCAGGGCTTACCAGAAGGTCGCCCGCGCCATCGAAAGCCTGCCCGTATCGGTAGAGCAAATGGTCGAAGAAAACCGCCTTAACGAAATCCCCGGCGCCGGAGAAGCCATCGCCAAAAAGCTCACCGAGCTGGTCAACACCGGCCAGCTGGAATACTACGAAAAGCTCAAAACCGAATCCCCCCAACCTTCACCCCAATAGTAAAAAACCGTGGATAACCAATTAATCGCCAGCGAAACAACCCCCACCGCCGACAACCGGGCCATCAGCCACCTGAAACAGGCCATCGCCGGCGGTAAGCACTGGTATACCGCCCTGCTCGAAGCCATCGCCCTCTGGACCTCCGCCGAAGAAAGTTATAAAGGCCGCCGCTACCGCTACCTCATCGACGGCGAGGCCTTAGACTGGCTGCTGCTGGCGGAAAGGCTCTGCCGGGAGGTGAAAGATATACTCCCCGAAGCGGAAAGGGACGCCCTGCTCTTTCACAGCCGCCCGCCCGTCGAACTCACCGCCCCAAAGTTCAAGGAACTCATCGGCGGCGGCAAATACCACCAGTATCTTAATTATTTCTACGGCGTCACCGTAGAAGAAGCCCTGATTCAGGCGGTGCAGGCAGAGATACGCAAAGAAAAGCGCATCTCCGGCTACGCCAGCGAACAAAACCTGCTTAACGAGGCTTACCGCCGCATCTACGGCGCTACCAGGGCGATATTACTCAAGCGCTTCCGCCGCCAAAAGCGCTACCCCCAGCTAAAGTCCACCAGCCTGGCCGAGCTAAAGGAATTCAGCTACTGGCTTTTTAAATATCGGCTCCAGCAGTGCGACAAGGCGAGGGTCGCCAGCGACACCAAAAAGGCGCTGGAACGGCTAAAGCAAAACGGATTCAGCTTACAACCTATTGACATATCGTATTAAGGTGAGTAAAATGCGTAGCGGTATATGTCGTTATTCTAGCTAACCACTTTTAACATTAAATAACCCGAAAAAGAAAGGAGGTAAGCGCATCGAGTAATTTGTGTCCTCTTATCCGATAAATCTTGACGAAAGGAGGATGAGGATTTGGCGGAATTAACAAGAGAAAGATGGGGCGGCAGGTCTTTTTTCCTGTTCGCTGCGATGGGCTCCGCAATAGGTCTGGGCAATGTCTGGCGATTTCCCGCTTTGACCTATGAATATGGTGGCGGAGCCTTTTTAATTGCCTGGATTATCGGGCTTATCATCCTGGGTATCCCCTGGATGATGATGGAATTCGGCATGGGGCGTTTATTCCAAAAAGGCGCTCCCGGAGTCTTCGAAAGCATCGGTAAAAAGTGGGAATGGCTGGGCTGGTGGCCCGTCTTCGTTGCCTTCCTCATTGTCAGCTACTACGCCGTGGTCATATCCTGGTCCCTGAACTATGCCGTTGACTCGGCTACCCTTGCCTGGGGAACGGGTGAGGCCGGCGCCACCGGCGCCGCTGGTTATTTCTTCGGAGACGTGCTGAATCTTTCCGAAGGGCCGAGTGTGCTCGGCGGCCTGCAGTGGCCCGTAGTCGGCGCCCTGGCCGGAGTCTGGGTAGTATTGTTCTTCATCATGTTCAAGGGGGCCAGGGTAATCGGCAAGGTCGCCGCCTGGACGGTAATCATCCCCTGGGCTTTGCTCATCGTCCTGCTGATAAGGGGGTTGACGCTACCGGGAGCGGTTGACGGCTTAAACTACTACCTGGCGCCGGATTGGGGCGCCCTGACCAACCCCGACTTGTGGTTCGGAGCCTTCAGCCAGATTGCCTTTACCCTGTCACTGGGTATGGCCGGGATGTTCGCATACGGCAGCTTTGTGGCCAAGAAAGCCGATATCAACAATAACGCCTTTATCACCTCTTTTACCAACTGTGCCACCAGCTTCTTCGCTGGCTTTGCCGTATTCAGCATCGTCGGCTTCATCATGCAGTCGTTGTCCGTACCGGTGGGCGATGTCAGTGCCTCCGGCCTGGGGCTGGCTTTTATCACCTACCCGACGGCCATTTCCATGATGCCCGCTCTGGCGGCCGTTACCGGTGTCATCTTCTTTATCTGCTTCTTCTTCCTGGGCATAGATTCGGCCTTCTTCCTCACCTACGGCGGCGTTATCGCCCCGCTCCGGGATAAGTTCAACTGGGGCAGGGCCAAGGTCACCGCCGTTATCTGCGCCATCGGCCTCGTCGTCGGGCTACTTTATACCACTCAGGCTGGACTCTACTGGCTCGACATCGTGGATAGAGCCACCGCCTTCTACGGGCTGCTCATAACCGGTGCCCTGGCCTGCATCGTCGTCGGCTGGTTCTACGGCGCCGGGAAGCTCAGGGAGCATATCAATTCGACCTCTGATTTCAAGGTCGGCGCCTGGTTCGACTGGATGATTAAAATTGTCGTGCCCGCCGGCCTGCTCTTCGTGGTCATCTACGGCGGCTTCAAGGAGGATGTCACGTCCGCGGGCTATGGAGGTTACTATGCCTGGTCTTGGCCCATATGGGCCATACTGGTCGGCACCCTGCTCTTTAGCTTCTGGCTGCAAGCCGCCAAGACCCGAGCGCCTCAGGAGGTGAAGCTGAAATGACAACAGCAGCTATAATCACTACCATTGTCATGAGTCTGGTATTTATCGTCGGCTTGGTCTTCTGCTTCACCCGAATCGGTAAAGGCGGTAAGTGGGAAGACTAAACCCCGCCCGATAGAACCGAAAGCATAAAAAACCGCTCTCCTCTAAGCGGGGAGGGCGGTTTGCTTTTCTTTTAACTATCCTTAAGATTGAAAGCGGCCGAGCTGCTCTTTCAGCCTCTCCAGCCTATCCTTCCTCTCGGCCAGCTTATCCCGCTCTTTAGCCACCACCCCACCCGGCGCCTTCGATAGAAAGGCTTTGTCTTTAAGCCTTTCCTCCAGCGAGGCAATCAGCGCCCGGCTCTGGGCAATTTCCCCCTCCAACCGCTCCCGTTCGGCATTAAGGTCGACCATGCTCTCCATGGGTATAATCACCTCGGAGCTTTTGAGCACCAGCGCCAGCACCTTCTCGGTCGCTTTAGCCTCCCCCCTCCCCTCCCCAAAGCTCACCGGTTTTGTTCTTGCCAGGCTCTCTATAGCGGAAGCATGAGGAGTGATAACGGCGTTAAGCTCACCGGCAAAGACCCGCGCCTCAATCCACTTGTTGCTCTCCACCTTATGCTCGGCACGGGCGTTGCGGATGGCGCGCACTATCTCAATGATGGCTTCCATAATTCTCTCCGCCTCGGGGTCGGCGGCTTTTTTGTCGGCTTCAGGGTAGGCGGCAATCACTATGGACTCGGTCTCCTGCCAGTCGGCGGGCAGACGTTTTTTCAGGTTTTGCCACAGCTCCTCGGTAACGAAGGGCATAAAGGGATGCAGTAGCCGCAGCGAGGCTTCCAGCACATAGACCAGGACGGAGATCGGTGAGCTATCGCCGGCAGAGAGCCGAATCTTGGCGAACTCGATATACCAGTCGCAGAACTCACCCCAGATAAAGTCGTGAAGCTGGCGCAGGGCTTCGCCGAACTGGAAGCTCTCCATCAGCTTAGTGATACTGGCGGTGGTGCGGCTCAGACGGCTCAAAATCCAGCGCTCCTCCACCCCCAACCCCTCCCGATTGATATTGAGGGTCGTGCCTTCCGTCTCAAGGCTTCTGACCACGAAGCGGGCGGCGTTCCAGAGCTTGTTAGCGAAGTTGCGCCCGGCTTCCAATCTGGCTTTGGTCAGGTTGATGTCGTTCCCCGGTGATACGTCGGTGGAAAGGGCAAAACGCAGGGCGTCGGTGCCATATTTATCCATAGTGTCGAGGGGGTCGAGCACGTTGCCTCTCACCTTGCTCATCTTCTCCCCCTTCTCGTCCCGCAGCAGCCCGTGCAGGTAAACGGTGCTGAAGGGAATATCGCCCACGTCCTCCAGCCCCATCATAATCATCCGCGCCACCCAGAAAAAGAGGATGTCGTAGCCGGTCTCCATCACCGTGGTCGGATAAAAGTAGCGCAGGTCTTCGGTGTCGTCGGGCCAGCCCAGCGTGGAGTGCGTCCACAGCGCTGAAGAAAACCAGGTATCCAGCACGTCGGGGTCCTGCTCCACTTTGGGTGAGCCGCAGTGGGCGCACTTCTTAACATCGTCTACCGATACCGTTAGCTCGCCGCATTTCTCGCAGTACCAGACCGGGATGCGGTGCCCCCACCAGAGCTGGCGGCTGATGCACCAGTCGCGGATATTCTCCAGCCAGTTGAGGTAGACCTTGGTGAAGCGCTCGGGGATGATGTTGATACGACCCTCGAGGACAGCACCGATAGCCGGTTTGGCTAAAGGCTCAGTCTTGACGAACCACTGGCGGCTGGCGGTGGGTTCGATAATCGTCTGGCAACGCATGCAGTGCCCCACCGAATGCCCGTAGGGCTCTATCTTAACCAGCTGCCCCGATTTTTTCAGGTCGGCCAGTATCGCCTCGCGGCACTGGAAGCGGTCAAGACCCTGATACTTGCCCGCGTTCTCGTTCATGGTCACGTCGGGGTTGAGTATGTTTATCAAAGGCAGGTCGTGGCGCTGGGCGACCTCGAAGTCAACCGGGTCGTGGGCGGGGGTAATCTTTACCGCCCCCGTGCCGAACTCGGGGTCGACGGCTTCATCAGTGACAACGGGTATCTCGCGGTTGACGGCGGGCAGTATGGCTTTCCTACCCACCACCCCCTTGAAACGCTTATCTTTAGGATTGACGGCGACGGCGGTATCCCCCAGTATCGTTTCGGGGCGAGTGGTGGCCACGGTGATGAACTCTTTAGTTCCCGCTAAAGGATAGCGGACATAGTAGAGGTTGCCCTGTACATCCTTGTGGTCGGTCTCCAGGTCGGATAGGGCGGTGGCGCAACGAGGGCACCAGTTGATAATGCGCTCCCCCCGGTAGATTAAGCCCTTATCGTATAGGCGCTTAAAGGCGGTGCGTACCGCCCGGCTCGGCCCCTCCTCCAAGGTAAACTTTTCACGGCTCCAGTCGCAGGAAGCCCCTACCCTCTGCTCCTGCTCGGTAATCGTTTTGCGGCACTCCTTGGCCCATTTATACATTCTCTCCAGGAACTTCTCCCGGCCCATCCGGTGTCGGTCCGTCCCCTCTTTGGCCAGCTGTTGCTCCACCACCACCTGGGCGGCGATTCCAGCGTGGTCTATGCCCGGCAGCCAGAGGGCTGAGTCCCCCTTCATACGGTGCCATCGGGTCATTACGTCCTCCGGGGTGAGGAAACAGACGTGCCCCATGTGCAGCCCGCCGGTGACATTGGGCAGGGGCATGATGACGACAAAGGGCTTTTTCTTCGGGTCTATCTTGGCTGTAAAATAGCCCTTCTCCAGCCAGAACTTATACCACTTGCGCTCCGCCTTCTGCGGCTCATAGGCTTTGGGCATTTCGGATTTTGATGCTTCTGCCATGGTTACCTTTCTATTACTTAAAAATCAAACGGCAAATTTCGGTTTCATTATCTTATCGGCGATAAAAGCCGCCAGGTAACCTGCCCCGAAACCAGCCAACAGCCAGATCGCATTTGCTGGTGATACGTTTACATGATGCCATTGAATCAGGCTTTGCATGAAAGACCAAAGCCACACGGCCAAAAAAACAACTCCCAAGCTGAGGCCGCTGAGCAGCCTTCGCTTCGTCCCTCCCTCGAGCCCGAATATCAGTAGTGCCAACACCAGCAACAGCGTCGAGCCAAGCCAGGGCACCAAAAACACATAAACCAAAGTCATACGCAAGACAGTACTTATCATAAGCTCCCCCGAAAGTGAGAAGAGAGCAAGGATAAGATAAGGAATGGCAATAAAGAGACAAGCCAGTGTACATGTGAAAAGTGCGTATTTAAGGATTTTAGACATCGTCCCCTATTTGACCAACCCCACCACCCTGTCCAGTATCTTATCGGCAACCTCGTGCTTGCTCATCAGGGGCAGCTTTGCCACCTTGCCCTTTTTGTCGATGATGATGACCTTATTGGTGTCAACGCCGAAGCCGCTGTCGGCGGCGGTAATATCGTTGGCCACTATCATGTCCAGCTTTTTCCCCGCCAGCTTCTTTTTGGCGTTGGCGACTATATCATTGCTCTCGGCGGCAAAGCCGACCCGGATAAATCTACCCTTGACCTCGGCCAGGATGTCAGGCGTCCGCACCAGCTCCAGCTTCAGGTCGGGCTTATCTTTTTTAATCTTATCTTTGGCGGTGGCCTTAGGCTGGTAGTCGGTCACCGCCGCCGCCATAATCAGGGCGTCGGCTTTGGTTACAGCTTTGGCTACCGCCTTTTGCATCTCCAGGGTTGTCTTCACCGGGATAACCTCAACCCCCGCGGGCTGAGGAAGGGAAACGGGCGCAGTGACCAGTTTAACCTCGGCGCCCCGGTCGCGGGCGGCTTCGGCGATAGCGTAGCCCATCTTGCCCGATGACGGATTACTGATGTGGCGCGCCGGGTCGATGGGCTCCTGAGTGCCCCCCGCCGTCACCACCAGCTTCTTACCCGCCAGGTCGCCCCTCCGCCCCAGCACCTGCTTGATGGCGCCTATAATCTTGTCGGTATCGGCCAGCCTCCCCCGCCCCAACCGGCCCGAAGCCAGGCGGCCATAGTCAGGTTCGACGATAACAAAGCCGCGGGCTCTAAGCTTAGCCAGGTTCTCCTGAGTAATGGCATTCTCGTACATATTGACGTTCATGGCTGGCGCCAGGATAATGGGGGCTTTGGTCGCCAGCACCACCAGCGCCGGCATTTCGTCGGCGATGCCCGCCGCCAGCTTGGCAATCAGGGAAGCCGTTGCCGGAGCGATAACCACCAGGTCAGCCGCCTCACCGAGGGCGACATGCTCCAGGGTTTGCCGGGAATCGGGGTCGAACATTTCGCTGACCACCGCCCGCCCGGTAATGCTGCGCATGGCGAGCGGGGCGATAAACCAGGTGGCGGCCTCGGTCATAACCACCTCCACCTTAGCCCCCTCCTTGGTCAGACGGCTGGCGATGTCGGCCGCCTTATAGGCGGCGATGCTGCCGGTTATGCCCAGCACTATGGTCTTATCGGTTAACATTTTTTGTTATCCCTTATTAATCTGGTAGATGAGCCTCAGCCCGACCAGGGTCAGGTCGGGGTTAACCACGTCGATGGTGTCCGTTACCTTAGCGATAAGCTCGGCGTAGCCCCCCGTAGCCACCACCTTCACCCTAGCGCCAAGCTCTTTATGGATGCGTTCCAGCATCCCCTCCACCAGCGAGGCGTAGCCGTAGATAATCCCCGACTGTATGGCCGCCACCGTGTTGGAGCCAATAACGTGTTTGGGTTGGGCCAGCTCCACGCGGGGTAACTGTGCCGTACGGGTAAACAGCGCCTCGGCGGCGGTGGCGATACCGGTGGCGATAATACCGCCGGTGTAGTCCCCCTCTTTAGAAACAATACCGAAGGTGGTGGCGGTGCCCAGGTCGATAATAATGGCCGGTCCCCCGTAGAGCTTATGGGCGGCGGCGGCATCGGCGATTCGGTCGGCGCCGACCTCACGGGGATTATCCATGTGGATACTCACCCCCGTCTTGACCCCCGCCCCCACCACCAGCGGCGTGACATGAAAATAGCGCTTGAAAAGCTCCTCAAAGGTCGATATCAACGGCGGCACCACGCTGCACATCGCCACCGCCTTAATGTCGGTGGTCTCCAGCCCCTGCTGGCGCAGCAGGTTAAAGAGCAGCGCCGCGTACTCGTCGGCCATGCGGTGGACGCCCGTAGCCATGTGCCAGGTAGCCCGCAGCTTCTCCCCATCGAAAACGCCGAGCTTGGTGCTGGTATTGCCGACATCAACCGCTAACAGCATGTTAGTCAGCCTCTTCGGTTTCAGCCTCTTCGCTATGTCGGCTGGCCTTCAACTGCTTGATAATCACGGGCAACTCGGGCAGGAGGTCGGAGGCAATCATGCCGGCGTCGCCTAGTCTCTCCTTAACCGCCTCCCCGGCCATGCCGTGGATATAGACGCCAGCGGCGGCGGCGTCGAAAAGCTTCAGCCCCTGCGCCAGCAACCCGGCGATAACCCCGGCTAGGACGTCCCCCGTCCCCGCCGATGCCAGCCCGGCATTAGCCACATGGCTTATCTGCGACTTCCCGTCGGGCGCGGCGATAACGGTATGCGCCCCCTTGAGGACGATGGTCTTGTGCCACTCACTGGCCATCTTCTTGGCCAGCCCTATTCGGTCGAGCTGTACCTCGTCCGCCGTCATTCCTGTCAACCCGGCCATCTCCCCCGGGTGGGGGGTAAGGATAGCGTCCTCAGGCAGCAGGCTCCACCACTCCGGCACATCCGCCAGGGCGTTGAGGCCGTCGGCATCGAGGACTAAAGCAGGCAACTTGGGCTTGGCGGTCTTGGCTTTAGGGTGGGTAAGCAGGACGGACCTGATGAACTTGACCATCGCCTCGTTCCGCCCCATGCCGCAGCCCATAAGCAGCACGTTATACTTTTCGAACTGGCGGAGGAGCACCCGG
>Ga0307437_1002441_pt1 | contig 11513 bp, 13 predicted proteins | sample SalMarWE160390MG_FD_202146 | JGI IMG/M metagenome (GOLD analysis project Ga0307437, IMG submission 202146) | Salt marsh sediment microbial communities from the Plum Island Ecosystem LTER, Massachusetts, United States - WE1603-90 | ecosystem: Environmental > Aquatic > Marine > Intertidal zone >...
AAAATGTCCCGAAGGAGAGAGATGGTGTGGTCAAGCTGTTTTTAATATGGGAATTGAAGATTACAAAGAAAGGAGATTGATTTAATGAAAAAGGAGCTTTTACTAGAACAAGGACAGGAAAACCTTGCTTCACCTGAAAAAGAAAAACATCAGCTCTTTATTGGTATTCATGGCACTGTTGCTGCCGGCAAAACTGAGTTGGCCAAATTATTAGAAGGAGAATTTGGGGTAACCTTGATTGAAGAAAAGTTTCAGGAAAATCCCTATCTCGAAGATTTTTATCATGAACCCGAGAGGTGGAGCTACTTATCTCAATTATTCTTTTTTGAAAGGAAATTAAAAGATCTGGCGACGATGCCCAGAGACAAAGCTGTGGTACTTGCTCCTGATCAATGGCAGGACAGAGATATTTATGCTCATGTTCACCGACTCATGGGCTGGATGAACAATGGAGAATATCAAGAATATCTTCGAAAATGTGACCAATTGTTGCAAATGGCTGATGTTCCCACTCCTGATTTGGTTATTTCTGTTCATGCTCCCTTTGAAGTGATTCTGAGGAGAATTGAAAGAAGAGCAGTAACCGAAAATCGAGAGTTTGAATTATGGATGTTAGAAAATCACCCTGAATATTTTTTTGAACTTTCTCAGCGGGTTGAAGAATGGTCCAGAGAAAATCCCCACGATGTTCCCGTTATGAGGGTTGATTCGGGAAGATTTAATTACATTGAGGAGGAAGATGATGCTTTTTTGATTGCCAATCAAATTCGAAGAGAAGTTTTAATTCAATTAAAAGAGAGAGAAGAAATTATTTTGCCAGAAAGTTTTAGACCAGGGCTAGTTATTGATACTAGGGCAGGAAGAATTTCTAAAATGGATAATCGTTTTAGGTGGAGAATATGAAAGAAAGAGAAGGAAAATTGATTGTAATTGAAGGGTCGGATGGGAGTGGTAAAAAAACCCAATTGGATTTGTTGAAAGACCGTTTGAAAAAAGAGGGGCATTTGGTTGAAAGTTTGGATTTTCCCCAGTATGAAAAAACTTTTTTTGGGAAAATGGTGGGGAGGTTTTTAGCGGGTGAATTTGGGGGTATTGGTGAAGTCAATCCTTATTTAGCTGGTTTGCCTTATTCTGGCGACCGCTGGCAAGCGAGTCCCAGAATGAAAGAGTTGCTTGGAAAGGGATTTATTTTACTTTGTAATCGTTACGCACCTTCAAATGATGCTCACCAAGCTGCCAAACTTCCACCTGAAAAAAGAGAAGAATACTTTTTGTTTTCTGAAGAATTAGAATATGAAGTTTATGGGATTCCTCGAGAGGATGCCGTTGTTTTTCTTCGAGTTCCGGCAGAAATTGGTCAAACAAAAGTTGATGAAAAAAGTGAGCGAGGTTATCTTGGGGGGAGAAAAAGGGATATTCATGAAGCTGATATCGCTCACCTTGAAGAAGCTGAAAAAGTATATCTTCTGTTAGCTCAAAGAAACAAGTACTGGGTGCAAATTGATTGTTGTGATGAAGAGGGAAATTTGTTACCTCGTGAAGAAATTCACGAATTGGTTTATTTAGCTCTTCAAGAGAGGGGAATTATTTGATATGACTAATGAAAGAGAAAATTTGCATCAGGAGTGGAAGAGTTTGTTGCCCCTTTTTCAAAAAAGATTAAGAGGGAAGATGCTGATTGCTCTGGATTTCGATGGGACTTTATCTCCCGCAAACAATCCTCAGTTTGATGAGGCCATTCAAACTGCTTTAGCGGTCAGAGGTTCTGAATTTTTAAGAGAACAAGGGGAAATTGTCGAAGTGGAGGGTTTAAAAAGGGAAATTAGAGAGACATATTTGAGGGGTGAAAGTGTGACGATATTTTTCCAAGAGAAATTGAGGATTCCGCGTAGTTTTATTGAAGGGGCTTACAACAGTGTCGAAAAATGGCGTTTTTTAAAAAGAGATTCTGAGTTAATGCCCATACTGGCGGAATTAGTAGAAAGAGGGTATCAGTTGGCTCTTGCCAGCAATTCACCGGAAGAAGAAAATCTTTTGGCTTTGGGGCAATTGGGAGTAAATCCAGAAATTTTTAGTTTTAAGGTTAATATGAAAGACGTTAAGCGTTCAAAACCTTATCCAGATATGTTTGAAAAAATTCTGGAGTTATCGGGCTTGCCAGTGGAAGAATGTGTTTTTGTGGGTGATAGTTTGACTAAGGATATCCAGGGGGCTAAAGGAATTGGCATGGATGGGGTTTTGGTGGGAGAAGTTTCTGATGAAGCGGTTGCTTGGGTGCCCCAGATTTATGATTTGCCTCAGCTTTTTGTTCAAAAGAGGTTTCAGGTTGTTTTTGTCGAAGGAGAGTCTGGCGTTAGTTATCCTCATGTTAAAGATACCCAAGCGAGAGAAATAATTGGTTTAGGGAACGGTAATGAACTTTTTCTTGATTTAAGAGAAGCAGAAAAGGTAGCGACTTTATTAAATTCGGGTGTGTTTCCTAACGGAATCAGTCTAGAATAAAACTTCTTTTTTCTTTATAATACCCGAAGAGGTTATCCAAACAGAGTGAGGTATAATTTTTTCCATGGATAAATTAATTGAATGCGTCCCTAATTTTTCTGAAGGCAGAGACCAAAAGAAAATTCAGGCCATTGCCGAAGCGGCTCGAGGGAGGCCGAAGGTCAAAGTCCTGGACATGGAATGGGATAAAGACCACCACCGGTCTTTGGTCACTTTGGTGGGTGAACCGGAGGCTGTTTTTGAAGCAATTTGGGCGATGATTTTGAAAGCGGTGGAATTGATTGACATGGAAAAACACCAGGGAGAACATCCCCGGATTGGGGCCACTGATGTGGTTCCTTTTATTCCTGTGGCCAATGTTTCGATGAAAGAATGTATTGACTTGGCCAAACGCTTGGGGAAAAAAGTCGGTGAAGAATTGGTTCTTCCGGTTTATTTATATGAAGCGGCAGCTACCAGACCAGAAAGAGTTAATTTGGCCAATGTTCGTCAAGGTGATTACGAAGGATTGAAAAAAGAGATTGAAACCAACCCGGAAAGAAAGCCAGATTTTGGCCCGAGTCGAATGCACCCGACGGCCGGGGCGATGGTGGTTGGCGCCCGGAAGTTTTTAATTGCCTACAATGTTAATCTTGATACTCAAGAGGTGGAGATTGCCAAAGGGATTGCTAAGTTAATTCGGGAAAAAGACGGTGGTTTTCCGGCGGTCAAGGCTTTGGGATTTGCCATCAAAGATCAAGGTTTTGTTCAGGTGTCAATCAATCTTTGTGATTTTGAAAAGAGTAATATGGATGTTGTTTTTCGGAAAATTAAAGATGAGGCAGAGAAAAAAGGAGTGAAAGTTTTGGGGTCAGAGATTTATGGCATGGTGCCGAGGGCAGCTTTGGAAGGAATAAATCTGGATGAGTTGCAACTGATTGATTTCAAAAAAGACCAGATTTTAGAAGAGAAGTTGAAAGGGTAAATTATTAGTAAGTTGAGTTTCTTCTGGTTCTTAATGCTTCAACAAACGTAGCCGGCAGTTTAAGTTCTTCACCAGGCTTAAGGACACCTTGCTGTTTAAGTCTTTTTTTTGCCTGAGCTTCTCTTATTTGAGATTCAGCAAGATTTTTTTCAATTATTTTTGAGACTGGGCCAGAGAGACACGAACATTTGTCTCCACAGCCTAAGGGTAACCTACGGCCTGTCTCCGCACTGAAATTGCGCGCCTGGGAAAGCAGTGGAGATTGACTTATTGTCAATACTAGATGTTTGGATGGATGGATCTTCCTCCTCCTTTCAAGATCTCCACTTGCCGTACCAGGCGCTTCTTTTTTTTCTCCAAAAATAGTACAATTCTTTTTAATGAATCAATTTTTGGCTGATTTGAGTTCCAAAAAACCGGCTCCTGGCGGAGGGAGTGCTTCGGCCATGGCCGGAGCGATGGCCGCGGGTTTGGTGATAAAAGTCTGCCTTTTAACCATCGGGAAAAAGAAATATGCTCGGGTGGAAAAGCACTTTAGTCAATTGAATCGCCAGGCAGGAGAATTACAAAAAGAACTGCTTCAATTGGTTAAAGAGGATGAAAAGGCTTTTCTTGAAGTGATGAAGACCAAAGGGAGTGAGAAGGCGGTAAAAAGAGCGGCGGAGGTGCCTTTGGAAACAGCGGAAAAGTCTTTGACGGTTCTTAAGATGGCGGCTTATGCATCAGAGTATGGTAATCAAAACTTGCGTTCCGATGCCTTTTGTGCGATTGAGTTGGCTACTGCTTCTGTTTATGGGGCCCTTGAAAATGTCCGGGCTAATTTGCCCTTTATTGAAGATGAGAAATATATTGGGGAATTAAAGAATAAAGTGGACCAGATTTTGGATGGTGCCGAGGAACTGGTGAAACCATAGAGAGTTAAGAAGATAAAGTAGCGAAGATGATAGCTCTGGGGTGTTAAAACAACATACCACTCCACCTGATTTGATTTTTCTTGATTATGTGCTAAAATCTATCCATTACACATATCCGGAGCGAAGTTTCCTGACTACTCCTTCCGGATAGAGGCTTAAGGAAACAATATTTATGGCCACCAAAGTATCGCTTAAAGATTTATTGGAAGCCGGAGCTCACTTCGGTCATCAGTCGCGTCGTTGGAATCCAAAGATGAAAGGCTATCTTTTTGAGGTGCGGGACGGCATTCATATTTTTGATTTAGCTAAAACTAAAGAGGGTTTGGAAAAAGCAATTGACTTTGTTAAAGAAACAACCGCCAAAGGAGAAAAAATAATCTTTGTGGGCACTAAGCGCCAAGCTCAAGCAATTATTAAAGAAGAAGCCAAAAAAGCAAGTATGCCTTTTGTTGATTTACGTTGGCTGGGGGGAACAATTACTAACTGGGGGCAAATAAAAAAGAGAATTGATAGATTATTAAAAATGAGAGAGGAAAGAGAAAAGGGCGAGTACAAGAAATACACCAAGAAAGAACAACTCTTACTTGATCGGGAAATTGACCGTTTAGAAAGAAAAGTGGGTGGTTTGGTGGATTTAGAGGGTTTGCCGGAGGCCATTTTTGTGGTGGACACCAAGACAGAAGAGACGGCTATTAGAGAAGCCAATCAAAAAGGAATTAAAATAGTGGCCATTGTTGATTCTAATTCTGACCCTGATTTGATAGACTATGTAATACCGGCAAATGACGATGCAGTGGGGACAATTAAGTTGATTGTTTCCCTGATTGGGGAGGCGGCTAAAAAAGGTAGAGAAGCTTTTGAGAAAAAAGCGAAGAAGGAGAAAAAAAATGACTAAAATTACGACAGACCAAGTTAAAAAACTTCGGGCGAAAACTAAAGCCGGAGTAATGGATTGTCGTCGGGCTCTGAAAGAGTCAGGTGGTGATATGAAGAAAGCCGAAGGATGGCTAAGAAAAAAGGGGATTGAGTCAGCTTCTAAAAGAGAAGGTAGAGAAACTAACTACGGTTATATTGGAGAATATCGTCATCATGATGGTACTAAAGGCTCACTTGTTATTTTAACTTGTGAGACTGATTTTGTGGCTCGGACCAAGGAATTCAAGGATTTGGCCAATGAGATTGCTATGCAGGTGACGGCGATGGAGCCTGAAGATGTTAAGGCATTGTTAAGACAATCTTGGATTCGGGATGAAAGTCGGACGATTGGTAATTTGGTTAAGGAAATGACAGCCAAGACCGGTGAAAATATTGTTCTTAAAAATTTCAAAAGACTGGACTTAAAATAATTATGGATGAAGTCAAGGACAAAATGATTAAGGCGCTGGGGATTTTGCGCCAAGATTTAGTTAATTTAAAAGTGGGACGAGCAACACCGGCATTAGTGGAGCAAATTCAAGTTGAGGCCTATGAAACGAGGATGCCTTTGGTGGAATTGGCGACAATTACCTCTCCGGAATCCAAACAATTGCTAATTACTCCTTTTGACCAAACAATTATCAGAAATATTGAGAAAGCTTTGGCTTTAGACCGTAATTTGGGTTTATCGCCAGTGGTTGACGGTCAGGTTATTCGTTTGACCATTCCTCCTCTTAGTGAGGAAAGGCGAAAGGAATTGGCTAAGCTTTTAGGACAGAAACTAGAGGCAGCGAGGATTACCATTCGCCAAATCCGTCAAAGCAAGATGCAGGAGATTCGCGGCGCTTTTGAAAATAAAGAAATTTCTGAAGATGAGAAATTTCGGAGAGAGAAGGAGTTACAAGATATCACCGATGAATTTAATCAAAAAATCTCCGAGCTTGGTCATCAGAAAGAAAAGCAATTATTGACTATTTGATAAGCGATTTATGTTTTTAACGATTATTGTTTTCCTTTTGATTTTGTCTCTGCTTGTTCTTGTCCATGAATTGGGCCATTTTTTAGTGGCTAAAAGAGCGGGGATTGGGGTAGAAGAATTTGGTTTTGGTTACCCCCCGAGAATAGTGGCTAAAAAAATCGGGGGGACTACCTATTCAATTAATTGGGTCTTGTTTGGCGGCTTTGTCAAGCTTTATGGAGAGGAACTTGAGGAAACTAGCTCAAGACCTCGTTTTTCGTTGGGAGATGCTTTTTGGTCTAAATCCAAAAAAGTCAGGACGAGTGTTATTGTGGCTGGAGTACTAGCCAATTTTCTTTTAGCCATTGTTTGTTTTTCCATTGTTTATTCTTTTGCCGGTATTCCCACGAAAACAAATCAAATAAAAGTAGTTGGCTTGGTTGAGGATGCACCTGGGGCTCAAGCCGGACTTTTAGAGGGGGATATTATTTTAAGTATTAATAATATTGAACTTGATGAGATGAGTGCTTTTATTGAATTAGTGGAACAGGAAAAAGGTAATCAGATAGCCGTTAAAGTTGATAGAAAAGAAAACAATCCTTGTTTGGAAAAAGCTTTAGGAGAATTAGATTTTAATTGTGAGGGTGATAATTTAATCCTTCTTACCACCCCCCGAGAAAGCCCGCCGGAAGGAGAAGGTGCTTTGGGGATAATTATCAGTGATATGGAGATGAAAAAATATCCGCTTTGGCAGATGCCTTTTTACGGAACAATTGAGGGTTTTAAAGAAGCTTTGACTTGGATAAGCTTGGTCTTTGGCGGTTTGGGAATGATGTTAGGTAATTTGATTACCAAAGGTCAAGTGCCTCGAGAGATTGCCGGGCCAGTGGGGATATTACAGATTACCTCTACCGTGGCTCGGAGCGGAATTTTGACCATTCTTCAATTCATTGGTGTTTTGTCAGTTAATTTGGCGGTGATTAATATTTTGCCCTTTCCGGCTTTAGATGGAGGGAGACTGGTTTTTATTGGCTATGAAATAGTCACCGGGAAGAAACCTAAACCAAAAATAGAACATTGGGTGAATTTTATTGGCATGGCGGTTTTGCTTTTTTTGATTGTCTTGGTGACGATTAATGATTTACAAAGGATTATCGAAACGACTTTTTGGGGAGCGAAGATACGTTCCCTTTTTGCCTTTTAACTTTATAGGTTGATTATTGATTTCTTTCTGTTATAATTGTTTTGGATAAAACACCTAAGTGTTTCTTGTACCTGAGAAGTGAAAAATGAGTAGGAGGGAAAAGTGAGCAAGAGGAAAGAACAGAAGATCCAGACGTTGAAAGACCTTGGGACGATTGTTCTTTTAGCCTTTAGTTTTGTGCTCCTGGCGATAGTAGGAACAATAATAGAAGCGATTGGCTTATTTATTGACCGAGTTTTTCTGGGGCTTGATTCCACTGATGGCTGTGGATGATCTGGAGAACCCAATTCACAACGCTATTAACGAGTGGAAAAGGGGGAAGAAATGTCTCCGGTCTCTACGCTTACGAGGAGGGACAGGGTCGTTCTACGAGTAGAAGAGGCTTTTTTGGTTATTGTCGGCACTCTATTTCTCCTTGTCGGGATGGTCGTGTACAAGATCAAAGAAAGATTTCGGTTCAAGGAACAGTAGAGATTATGATCAGCCCCCGTGGGTTTTTTCAATGAAGAACACGGGGGCTTTCTATTACTCAAAAATTCCTTTATAATTTGACTGAAAGAAAAATTATCGAATGTTTTGTTTAACAAAACAACGTTTAATTTAGACAATGAAATATTCTCAACTTTTTGGTAAATCATTAAGAAAAGTGCCCAAAGGAACCGAGGCGGTTTCTCACAAGCTCCTGGTTAAAGGTGGTTTTATTGATCAATTGGCGGCCGGGATTTATTCCTTTTTGCCCCTGGGTTGGCGGGTGCATTCCAAGATTGAAAAAATTATTCGGGAGGAAATGGATGCCATTGGTGGTCAGGAAGTTTTTTTACCCGCTCTTCAACCCAAAGAACTTTGGGAAAAAAGTGACCGTTGGGCGCATATGGATCCGCCTTTGTGGCAAACTCAAGATCGTCATGGGAAAGAATATGCTTTGGGGCCGACTCATGAGGAAGTGATGACTGATTTAGCCGCTCGTTTTATCAAGTCTTACAAAGATTTACCTCTTTATCTTTATCAGATTCAAAACAAGTTTCGCAACGAGATGCGTTCGACCGGTGGATTGTTAAGAACCCGGGAATTCATGATGAAGGATTTGTACTCTTTTGATAGGACGGAAAAAGAAATGGATAAATATTACGAGAAGGTTTTTCAGACTTACCTAAAAATTTTTCAACGCTGTGGATTTAAGGCAATGCCGGTGGAAGCGGAGAGTGGAGCAATTGGGGGAGAAATTTGTCATGAGTTTATGATGGCTTGCCCCACTGGCGAAGATAAAATTCTTGTTTGTGAGAAGTGTGGTTGGGCGAGCAGTGTTAATTTGGATAAAATGAAAAAAACTTGTCCGCAGTGTCAGGGGAAGTTGAAAGAAGTCAGGGGAATTGAGAACGGTCACATTTTTAAACTCGGCACTCTTTATTCTGAAAAGATGGGCGCTCTTTATACGGACAAAAACGGCAGGAAAAAACCAATTTGGATGGGTTGTTATGGCATTGGTTTAGGGAGACTGATGGCGACCATCGTCGAAGCTAGTCATGACCAAAAGGGGATTATTTGGCCAGAGAGCGTTGCCCCTTTTCAAATTCATTTGGTTTCGGTTGACCCTTCAAGCCAGGAACTGACGGATAAGGTTTATAGTGAACTCCAAAAAACAGGTGTTGAAGTTCTTTATGATGACCGGGAAGAGGTGACTGCAGGAGTAAAATTCGCTGATGCGGATTTGATTGGTATTCCGGTTCGTTTGGTGGTTTCAGAGAAAACCAAGGATAAAATTGAGTGGAAAAAGAGAAAAGAGGAAAAAACGCAACTTCTGACTCTTGAACAAGTAATAAAAAAATTTCAATAATCTCAGGATGTGGGATTATAACATCTCCGAGGTGTTGGATTTCGCTTCTTGCTTTAATCTCATAATGTCTGTTAAAATATAGGCTATTCAAGGTTTCATTTGGCGGATGGCTCTTTTTGCGGGCTATTTGGCCAAATTTCGCTCTTTGAGTTTGGGAATGTTCTTCAAGAAATCAAGAAGGAGGGAGAGATGAGAAAGAATTTTGGGTCACTATCTTTGGTTGTCTTTTCAATCGCCGCCTTTCTTTTCGTAATCCTCGTTGCTTCCATGACTCTCTTCTCAATAAACCAAGAAGTGACGATTCAAAAGATTGCAAACATCGCAATTGTCATTGCTGCAATCTTAGGCTTGGTTGCGTTCTTGGTAGAGATATGGGTAATAGGAAAGCAAAGAGGTCGTCCTCTGAATCTCCAAAAAAAAGGAGCATACATTGTTCTGAAAAGTATTCCTCCTGAATCTCGAAAAACGGGAAATGAGCTTTGGAGACTACTGGTGGTTGAGGGAGAGAAGAAGAATATACTTCTTCTTGGCTATCCTCACTCGTGGCTAGATGTAAGGGGGAATACTGGTAGAGATAGATTGGAGATCAGCAAGGTTGAAGGTCGCCATTTGTTCCATCTATATCTGACTTCTGTCCCAAGCCTACCAGGTATACCAACTCCAACTCCAGATTTGGAGGGGTTCGAAGCAGAAACAGGAAAAGAGCCTTAATCTTGAAAAATCCCGAGGGGGCAGTGCCATTTCAAACGGCAGTTTTGCCCCCTTTTGCTTTTTCCAATAAAAATTTGACTGAAAGGAAAGTTATAACAACCTTACCTTCGGCGAGAACCTTGTTTCTCACAAGCTCGAAATACAAGTTTGAAGAACGTAGTATAATACTTCCTAATGTCAAAACTCCCCAAAATAGTCTGCCTCGGTGGGGGAACCGGCACTTACCAAGCTCTTCTTGGCTTGCGTCAATATCCGGTTGATTTAGCGGCGGTGGTGACGATGTCTGATTCGGGTGGTTCCAGCGGACGCTTGCGAAAGGAATTAGGCGTTTTGCCTCCAGGCGATGCTCGACGGGCTCTTCTCGCCCTTTCTGGACTTCATTTAAAAAAGAAAACTTTGGATAAGCTCTTTGACTTTCGTTTTAATGATGGTGAGTTGGCTGGTCATTCTTTGGGAAATTTGCTCTTGGCGGCTTTGATGCAGATTACCGGCCGGACTGACATTGCTATTTCCGAGGCGGCGCGGATTCTTGAAGTTTCCGGGCAGGTTTTGCCGGTGACTATCGAAAAGACTGAATTAGTCGCCCGTTTGAAAGACGGCACAGTCATTAGAGGGGAAACTAATATTGACGTTCGTGATATTAGACCCAAGGTTCCCATTGAAGAAGTTTATCTTTCTCCTAAGGGCAAGATTTTTTCTGGTACCAAAAAAGCAATTTTAAACGCTGATTTGATTGTTCTTGGTCCTGGCGATCTTTACACTTCGATTATTCCCAATCTTTTGGTTTCCGGTGTCAACCAGACGATTAAAAAATCAAAAGCCAAAGTAGGCTTGATTATTAATTTGATGACTAAACATGGAGAAACTGATGGCTTTCAAGCTAGCGATTTTGTTCGGGAAATCAAAAAATATCTTGGACCAGCCGCGGAAAAATTGGACTTTGTTTTGGTCTGCAAAGAAGTCAAGGCGACACCCAAAGTGATGCGTTGGTATAAAAAATACAAAGCGGAGCCAGTGAAGAATGATTTAGGCAAAGGCAAGAAATTTGGCACAGAAGTAATAGTCAGAGATTTTTCTCAAAAAGGTAATCTTCTTCGCCACGACCCCAAAAAACTCGCTCGGGCAATAATGAAGCTGGTATGATAAAATATTTTTAATGAAAAAGCTTATTGCCCACATTAACCCTGATTTGGATGCGGTGGCTTCAGTTTGGTTGATAAAGCGGTTTTTGCCTGGTTGGGAAAAGGCGGTAATTGCTTTTTGTCCCGCTGGCGAGACTTTAGATGGACAACCAGTTGATAGCAATCCTGATGTTTTACATGTTGACACGGGCAGAGGAAAACTTGATCATCACCAATTAGAAGAAATTACTTCCGCGGCCCAGCTTTGTTTTGATTACCTCAAGCAGCAAAGAAAAGGACAACCCCTAAAAGAATTAGACGAGAAAGCTCTGGTTCAAATAATTAAAGTGGTGACTGAAGTTGACAATGCCCGGGATTTAAGTTGGCTCG
>Ga0307437_1002448_pt1 | contig 11485 bp, 9 predicted proteins | sample SalMarWE160390MG_FD_202146 | JGI IMG/M metagenome (GOLD analysis project Ga0307437, IMG submission 202146) | Salt marsh sediment microbial communities from the Plum Island Ecosystem LTER, Massachusetts, United States - WE1603-90 | ecosystem: Environmental > Aquatic > Marine > Intertidal zone >...
CAGTTAAAATAGTACATAGCTCCGAGTTGGTCATTCGGCTAAGATATGGCTTAACGGTAAGAGCAGACTCAATCCCAACAAAGATATTGCTTGATGCAACAAGAGATTCCGCACCCGATATTCTCATCAGCTTTGTAAATACGTAAGCAAATCCTTTGACAATTAATGGCATAATTTTCAGGTAGTACAAAATCGCTATAAGTGCTGAGAAGAAAATAATCGTTGGGAATGCCTGAAAAGCTAAGATAAACCCAAGCGACTCTTCACCCGCCTCGTTTACCTGCCCCGGTGCAAGTGCTAATCTGCCGAAAACAAACTTCGACCCGGCCGACGCTGAATCCAGAACTTTTATAACAGCGTCATTAACTACCAGAAAGACCTTGCTTCCTGCGGGTATGCGAAATATAAAAACCGCAATTAGTAACTGTAAGCCAATCCCCCAGCCGATTACCCTCCAGTTCATATTTCTTTTGTCATTCGACAAAAGCCACGCAACGCCAATCAGAACAAATATCCCTGCAAAACTTATAAGATTATAGATATCCATATCTTGCTCTTTTCCTCTTGCTTGCGCTGCGTCATTGCGAGTCTGCCGGAGGCAGGCGAAGCAATCTCAAAATGCTTATCCCCCAAATGAATTGGGGTTTTTGTTCATTACCAAAGTGTATCCGGTGATGTATCAGATTGCGATGCTATCTTTGCAAGATTGGGATATGCTTTCACAAGCCCTTCAGGCACCGGCTGCTTTTCGCCGCTTAGCAGCGCCTTCAATTCAATCGCATTGGCAAGCTCGGCCCCTCGATAATGATTGTTCGCGATAACTGTTAACGTCTCGAAAGACAGTGCCAGTTTGTCTATTCTTTGTTTTATTTCCGCAATTTCATCTTTGTCGTAGTAATAATCGTATGTCTCATCTCTTCCTGCATTTTTGTCGAACCATTTTTCCTCATTTCTGCCGTGCATTCTGAAATATCCGTTTTTGCCGATTGTGCAGTTCTGCAAATCGAATGAATTACAGGTCGTCGGGTAGTCGAGATTACAAACCGATACTTTCAAGCCATCCAAAAATTCCAGTGCATCTTTTTCTTCCCACGATTTATGTCTCACCTCCACAGCTATATTAAACATATCGGAGAAGTTCTTTACTATTTTAGCCAGATACTGCCGGTTTTCTTTGTTATCATCAAAGTCGTATCTGAATTGTGCAAGCAGATGTTTCAACTTTTTTGCCTCTAATATTGGCTCAAATCCTTTATGAAACTGTTTCACTATTTCAGCGTCGATTATGCCTTCGTGCGTAATATCCCGATGCAACTTAGCCGTAAAGAAAAAATCCTGTTTTTCGGAGGTTCTTTCAAGCCAGGATTTTGTATTTTTCTCGAATGGTGGCCGATAGAAAGTGCTGTTAATCTCGATACAATCGACGAATCTGCTGACATATTCGAGCTTGTCCGCCTTGTGTCTGGCGGACTGGTCCATCTTCGCCCGCTTGTATACAATCCCTTTCCAATCCGGATACGACCACCCTGCTATTCCAATATAAACCTTCCCTGCCATACATTATACGTTTACCAGCTTACTGTAATAGTTTAATAGTCAATCGAAAATCTTTTTATATTTGCTTTGTGTTTGCTTTTTGCTCATCAAAGCAGCGTATGCCTTATCGCAGATGTTTTGCTCTAACGGGCAGGCCAAATCCGCACCGCTGACAATGCTCAAAAACCGCTCCTTGTGCTTTTCGGCAAAATCTTTTCCCTGTTTCAGGACATCGTAAACCTCGTATAACGCAATAATGTATATCACCGCTAATCTGACTGCCTCTTCGTAGAATTTGACATAATTTACGTCTTCTATATACTCTCGATACATTAGCGAATCATGTCCATACGTCTCATATTCCTCCTGTGTCTTCCTGTAAGGTCCGAGCGTCTTACATGCCTTGAGCGTCAGCAGCAGGTTATCAACCGAATCTTCTATTTTCTCTTCCTCCGGAAACGTCCCGTATGTCTCAGCAAAGCCGCGCTGCAAGAAGTAACGGAACCAGTCTTCGGTATTTATAGTGGTAAATCCCTGTATGCAATCCACCCATTTATTAAAATCCTGCTCAAAGAAGTCGTATGTGTCCCTTTTTTTCCCCCGCAGGGCCTGTCTTTTGTCGCGATAGACCTCTTCGTAGAGAAAATAATCCTGAAAAACCTCACACTCACGGTGTTTTCTGCGGTTCTCACCGCTGCGGTAGTAGGGCTTGGCAATCTGGTTCACGACCGGATGGATAATCTGGTCGGCTGCGATGTGGGTCAGGTGTCCTGCGATGTAAGCTAATTTACGGATGTCGTCTGCTTCGAGCGTTATCCGGCTGTCTTTGTGGATGGCGTCCTTGAATAAAATCTCGCTGAGCTTTAGGGGAAATATATTAACCTGACTGGAGTGCAGATGGTAAGACCAGGGTGTTACGCCAATGGCCTGAATGAAACCTTCTGTTAGCATATCTTTGACCGAGCTGGCTATGTTACAATAGTAATATAGGTCAGGTCCGATACTCCCGAGGTTCATATATGCCCTGCAGTTTTTTGCCAAGGAAGTATCATCGATTAATTGGGCGAAGTCTGCAACCTCACTGCCTTGTTTTGATTTCAGTTGTTTAAGCGCCTTATGTGCTATGACCATATGTGCTATATTCGCCGGCATAGCTTTTTCACCCTTTTATTAATCGCCTGAATGAATAATGGAATCTCATATAACTGGCTCGCCAAGGCTACGAAGGACATTCTCCCCATAGTTCGGCTTCAGCCGAGCGACGGAGGATGGAGACGAAGGGAATCGAACCCTCATTTCCGCGATGCGACCGCGGCGTGCTCCCGTTACACTACGTCCCCTGATTCTGGTAACCGATGATTAGTAACTGGTAACTGAAAAATGCCCAGAAATATTTAACCGGTTACCATTTAACCAGTTACCAAACTTAGAACTGCCATTTATCGTAGCAGACTATTTTTTCTATCGGCTCACGATTTGGTGTCTTCAGCTCGTCAGCAGGATAACCTACCGTCATCAATTCAATTATATTTATATCGGCTGGAATGCCAAGTATTGTCCTTACTTTTTCCGTCTCGAACGAACCAATCCAGCAGGTCCCCAATCCCAGTTCCGTCGCCTCAAGGGCGATATGCTCAAGTGCGATGGATACGTCAATCGGCCCGACTGCCTGCCCGCAGCGCATCACCTCATCGCTGTTACTGCAGGCCGCTATGATAGCGCCTGCCTTTTCGAAAATCTGCGGCCTGTTAGTCGCCTGCGCAACTTGACTTTTAATTTTCTTGTCCATTATCACTACGAATCGCCAATCCTGCAGGTTTTTTGCCGATGGTGCTAATCGGGCCGCTTCCAGCAGTTTATAGAGCTTATCTTTCTCTATGGCCTTATCCTCGTATGACCTGCATGAGTATCGTTTTTTTATCGCTTCGAACACATCCATACAAAAAAACCTCCAATTTCAAAATTGTCCTGACCGATAGGATAAGTAAAGTCCGCAGAGAATATAATATAACCTTGCTATTGACGCAAGGGCTAAAAATTGGTTAAATGGTAATTGGTTAAATGGTAATTGGTTAAATGGTCGTGTCAAATACAATAATCATTAATCACCGATTACCAGTTACCAGATTTTGGGCGATTAGCTCAGTTGGCTAGAGCACCTGCTTTACACGCAGGGGGTCACAGGTTCAAGTCCTGTATCGCCCACTTTCGCAGGAAATTAGATAATGCTTTTATCTGATATATTTATAGATGTTGCCATATCGGCGGCGTCTTTTTTTGTCTCTATATAACGCAGAAATGACAGCAAATGGTCATTAAGAGAATAAGTATGATGCTTGCTCTGTATATTGGTAAAAGATTCGTAACATTTCTTGTTATTATCTGTTTGTTGTTTGTGGCAAATGTATATGGAAATATTGTAACCGATGCCGACTTACCTTATAGTCGAGAGCTTAAAGTGGATTTGAATCCGCCTTTTGCTCGAAAAGATATACTTAAACCGAATTGGGAGAACTGGACTTTCCAGCAGGAACAATCGGATTTAAAAAATTATGGTGATATTACAATAACTTTCAGAACAGAGACGGGAACTGCGATAAGCCACGCCTGGTATAAACCACTATTGTTGAATGACGCCTGGATGGCAGCCGATGGCATTACAGCCGGCGGAAGTATTGATATGGTTGTTAGCGGCCTTGCTCCGGGAAAACACACCATTGTTACATATCACAACGAAGTCAGAGACATCCCGCCGACGAAGTTCGATGTTTATGTCGATGATATTTTGAAGGTGAAAGGTTGCACTCCGACGAAACGAGCCGCAGGCGATTACGACATCGCCGGCGCCTTTTTTGAGGTCGATGTGGCAGCTGGAAAGGATGTCGTGATTAATTTCAGGCCGGATAGTTCCCAGTCAGTGCGGAGCGTTATCATAAATGGTTTTGAGATAGACACAGTCAATCCGCACAAAAAGGCCGTAAAGCCCAGTCCCAAAAATGACGATGAGCACGTCCCCCCTGATGCTGTTTTGCAGTGGGTCTCCCCGAAGACAGCCGCATCGCATTATTTGTATCTCGGCACCGACCCGAACGTGGTAGCCAGAGCTACCCCATCCTCTCCCGAGTTTAAAGGTAACCTGAAGGAGTCGCGTTTTCCGTTACCGCCTTTGGACCATATGAAAACATATTTCTGGCGTGTCGATGAAGTTCACTCGTCGGACACAGCCCCTGTGAGAGGCGATATCTGGTGTTTTCGAATTCGTTTTCTGGCATTCCCGACCGCTGAGGGCTATGGCCGATTCGCACGCGGCGGCCGCGGCGGCAGGGTCATTGAGGTTACGAATCTGCTCGATTATGACACGACTAAGGGCCAAGCCGTTATCCCGGGCAGCTACCGTGCTGCTATTGAGGCCTCCGGACCGAGAACCGTCATCTTCCGTGTCTCCGGTTTTATACCCCTCAAAAGGTCCTGCACAGTCAGAAATCCTTATATTACTGTTGCAGGACAGACGGCTCCCGGCGACGGGATATGTCTCGGCCACTATTCAGCCGGTGTCTATGGCAGCCACGATGTCATCATTCGTTACATTCATTGCCGTGTCGGGGATATTTGTCGAAAATCTATGGATGGAATGGGAATGGTTGCAGGCACCGACCATTCCATTATTGACCATTGCTCTATAAGCTGGACTCTGGATGAAGCTCTTAGCACCCGCGGTGCAAAAAATGTAACTTTTCAGCGTAGTATTGTTTCAGAAGCCCTGCACCATTCGTATCATTTTAAGGCCGGTGACAGAAAAAAATATGAAACCCATTCCTTTGCAGCTTCTGTCAGCGGTAATATCGGCAGTCTCCACCACAATCTGTTGGCTCACTGCACGGACAGGAACTGGTCTCTGGCGGGGGGATATAATCTTGCCGGCCAATATGATGGCTACCTCGATATTCGCAATAATGTCGTCTATAACTGGCTCAAAAGAACCACCGATGGCGGTGTTATGCGGTGTAACTTTGTCAATAATTACTACAAGCCCTATCCGAAGAATCCTTATATCAAATGGCTCTTGAAGCTCGACCCCATAAACCCTGAGCATGGAACACCGAAATACTATATGAGTGGCAATGTTATGGAAGGTATGGACTACGATGATGATAATTGGAAGGCCTTTTATAATTCGCCGGCGGTGATGGAATTGGTCCGAGTGGATAAACCTTTGTTTGAATCTTATGTCACCACGCAATCTGCTCGCGACGCCTACAAGAATGTCTTGGGAGATGTCGGGGCAAATTATCCGAAGCAGGACGTAATCGACAGGCGGATTATTGATGAGGTCCGCACCACAACTGTGCATTATACGGGAAGCAAAGGTTCCACTTTTGACCCTCCCGGCAAAAACTATCCGGGGATTATTGATACCCAGAATGATGTAAAAGACGCCGCCGGTTCTCCGGACTTCCCTTGGCCGCAATATCGCACATTTAATGTCCCCCAGGATACCGACCATGATGGTATGCCGGATACTTGGGAAAAGAAGTGTGGCCTGGACCCGAGCAGTCCGGATGACGGCAGCGAAGACCGCAACGGTGATGGTTATACGAACCTGGAGGAATATCTCGGCTGGCTGGTCGGTGAATTTCCTGACCCAGATGGTAGTGTTCTCAAAACGAGATGATGGTTTTCGCTTCAGGTTAAAATTATTTTACCTGTGCAAAAACTGTTTTGCTGCTTGACGCTGCCTTGAAAATCTTTTACAATCTATAATAGAAGATAGTTTCTGTTTATTGCCGTAGGATAAAGTATGCAGATAAAATTACGTTTTCTTGGCGCAGCCCGAAATGTCACGGGTTCTCGTCATTTATTGCAGGCGAATGGAACAAATATCCTTGTGGATTGCGGACTTTATCAGGAACGCCAGTTTAAAGCCAGAAACTGGGACCCATTTCCGCTCCCTCCTGAAAATATTGATGCTGTTTTGTTAACACACGCCCATCTTGACCATTGCGGTTTACTGCCCAAGCTGGTTCGTGAGGGTTTCAACGGGAAAATTTACTGCACGGATGCTACAGCGGAGATTGCGAAGATTATATTGTTGGATTCTGCCCACTTGCAGGAAGAGGACGCCGAGTTCAAACGCAAAAGGCACAAGCGTGAAGGCCGAAAAGGTCCTTATCCTGAGATACCGCTTTACACTGCGGAACAGGCCGAAGAAAGTTTTAAAAACTTTCTTCCCATACACTACAATAAACCGATTGAGATTGTAAAAGGTGTAAAAGCAACTTTTTATGATGCCGGTCACGTCCTTGGTTCTTCGATAATAAAGCTCGGAGTCCCTCTTAACGGCCAAAGCAGAACGGTTCTTTTTTCTGGTGACATCGGCAGGCCGAATAAGCCGATTGTCGAGGACCCGTCCTGCATTGATGAAGCTGACTATATTCTCATCGAATCAACCTATGGCGACAGAATCCATCAGAACGTGGAAGATACGAAAAAGACTATCGCCGAGGTCATAAACTCAACCAAAAAAGCAGGCGGAAATATCATCATACCAAGCTTTGCTCTCGAACGCTCGCAGGAGGTCATGTATTACATAAACGAATTGCTGCTTGAAGATAAAATACCTCATATGAGCGTTTTTCTGGACAGCCCGATGGCTTCGAGTATCACTAAGGTCTTTCAGAAACACAGAGAGTTGTATGACAAAGAGATGATCGAATACATCAGGCACAATGAATCTCCCTTTAATTTCCCGGGCCTGAAAATGGCCGGCACAACAGACGAATCCAAGGCGATTAACAGTGTAAAAGAATCATCAATTATCATTGCTGGCTCTGGAATGTGCACAGGTGGAAGAGTAAAGCACCATTTGGTCAACAATATTAGCAATCCCAAAAACACTATAATGTTTGTCGGATACCAGGCAATCGGCACCCTCGGAAGAAGAATAGTTGACGGCGAAAAGCAGGTCAGAATCCTCGGCCAGGAATATCCGGTTGAAGCAGGAATCGTGAAGGTAGGGGGCTTTTCATCTCATGCTGATAAAAATGAGCTTTTACAGTGGCTCAAATGCCTGAATAAACCGCCGAAAAAGGTCTTTGTAGTTCATGGTGAATCCGATAGTGCTCTTGCTTTTGCAGATTTTCTCAAAGGAAAGACCGGCTGGAAGGTGGCTGTCCCAGAATTTCAGGATGAAATTATACTCGATGATTAGGACATATTTACCCCCCAGTTTTACTGGGGGGTATTTTTTTTACGTCTCGCAATGTTGCTAATCAGAATACCCAGTTCGAAAAGCAAATAAAGCGGTATCGCAAGGGTTATTTGAGAGAATACGTCAGGCGGCGTGGCTATTGCCGCTAATATAACAATAAGCAAAAGCACATATTTTCTTGACCTTCGAAGTGCTTCTATCGAAACTAAACCCGTCCTGTTCAGAAAGAAAATAGCTATAGGAGTCTGAAAGCCGATTCCGAATACCAGCATAAGCATAGTTATGAAAGATATGTATTTTTGTAGTGTCCAGCTCGGCGTGACGTCAATGAATGTGCCAAAGTGAAGGAAAAAACGCAGGGATATCGGCGCTACGATATAGAGGAAGAAGAGAGCTCCTGTGATAAACAATACTGCTGAAAAAGGCACTGCAAGGTGAACGTATTTTCGTTCATGAGGATACAAACCGGCTGCCACGAACATCCAAAGCTGATAGAATACCCAGGGCGACGATAGTATCAGGCCTGCAATTGTTGCTATCTTCATATAAACGATAAAAGGGTCAGCCGGTGCAAGCACAATTAAAGTCAGTTCCGGCATCACTTTGTTATGTGGGTAGTAAATGAATGTCTGTATATATTTGAAAAAAAATGGAATCAGGCAAATGACAACTGCCGAAAGCAATCCCCCCAGTGCGAAAAACAAACGCATACGCAGTTCCTCAAGATGGTCTCCTAAGCTCATAGTGTTTTCCAGAGAGTCATATTTTTTGGGATTTGCTTTGGCCTTCGTTTCTTTTTTTTGGGTATCGACCATTTTGTGAATTGTTTATATCTAAGGATTAACGGCAATTGGGATTGGATGATTTGTCTTTACTGCTCATCAGTCGTGTCTGCCGTTGTCATCTTCATCTAAACCGGCAGCATCCTTGACGTCCTGCACTACGTCGTCTTTCACTTTCCTGGCCTCATCTACCAGTTTGTCTTTAGTCTCTTCTGCTTCATGCACGCCCTTTTTGAATTCTGTTAAGCTTTTGCCTATATTTCGTGCGATTTCAGGTAGCCGTCTGCCGAATATCAGAAGTGCTACCACAAGGATAACAAGAAGCTCAGGCCAGCCGGGCGTCCACGCAAAAATATATTGGATATGTTCAATCATTTTTAGTCTCCTTTTTTCTCTATCGAGAGATACTATAACTCGACACAAGCACTTTTGTCAACCCTCCTGAGAATTTCCCTTCTATGGGACCTTCTTTACCTGTGCTGTTTCTAATAGGGCCACTATCTACCAGATACTGATTGACGAAAATACCAGGAAACAGTATAACTTGTACTTGTTTGAAAGTCAAGTAAACCCTGTTGAGAGTTTTCTCTACGGTTTTTTTGGTGGGATTGTTGGAGCTGGATATGGAGCCGAACCGGTATCGGGCAGGACATCTTGAATCGGCTATAAGCTTCTGCTTATTAGCACTTCTTTTTATTTTGGCTGTCGGAGTAGTCGTGAAACAGGCTGATTATGATATGAGCCGATTTGGCATCTATATTGAGAAGACAGGTGCCGGAGAGTTTTCAGTAATGCGGGTAAGCGCTTTTGTGCCCGCAGGATTTGAAACACTTTCAAGGACTGAAATATACATTCCTGGCAATCTTTATGAAAAGATTAACGGCAAGGCCCCTTTATATATCGAATCGGGCTTTGAAAAATTATATACACAGCGATTCGTAAGTAAAGGTAACGACAGTTTATGGATGGAACTTTTTGTTTACGATATGGCAAACGTTAAAAACGCCTTTTCAGTCTATAGTGTGCAGAAAAGAGCTGATGTGGAGCTTTTGCCGAATATGTTATTTGCATACCAGACCGCAAATAGTTTATATTTTGTTCACGGCAGATTTTATATTGAGATAGTAGGTTCGGCTGAGACGCCTGAATTATATAAGGCAATGACTGATATTGCCCGGAAGTTTATAAGCGATGTGGCTATTGATAAAGCTATGCAGATAGAAGAGCTAACTTTATTTCCTCGAGAAAATTTAGTTACCGGCAGTTCAAAGTTGTATCTGCGAAGCACATTTGGCTTTGAAGGCCTAAATAATACTTTTGTTGCCAGATACATCTTGGATGGCCATATCATTACCGCATTTTTTAGCAAGCGTTCCGACGGGCAAGATGCCCAGAAGGTGGCTAAAAACTACTATAATTTTTTGATTGAAAATGGTGGTAGGGCTAAACCGATAGCAAACGAGGATCTCAGGCGTCTGCAAATAAAAGTTGTCGATTTTTATGGAACGACTGAATTTGTGTTTGCAATTGGGCCGTTCGTTGCCGGTGTTCACGAGGCGGAAAGTCAATACTCTGCCGAACGAATGGCGGTTATGCTCATTAACAGTCTAAGTAAGGCGGTAAATAATGACTGAGAGCAACGATAAGAAAATACAACGCAGACAATTTCTGGCTCGCGTTGGTAAAGCAGGTGTTTCCATCGCTGCCGCTGGTTTTATTACCTGCAAACTCTATGATAAGCAAGGACCAAAAGCAGGCGTTGATATTGGTTCGCTGGTGACCTTACCTGATTTCTCGGTCCCGGATAAACCTGGCCAGGTGATTAGTATTGTCAAGGGGGCCAGCAGAGTAAAAGCAGTCAATAAGGCGATAGAGTTGCTCGGGGGCATAAAAAGATTTATCAATGAGGGCGAAGCAGTTGCCATAAAACCAAATGTTGCTTTTGCTTCGCCGCCGATGCTTGGAGCAACCGCCAATCCGGAGCTGGTTGCGGAGGTAGTACGGCTGTGCTACAAAGCAGGGGCAAGGCAGGTTATCGTAACTGACAATCCAATTAATGACCCTTCAAGTTGTTTTAAGTTAAGTGGGATAGGTAAGGCGGCGAGCAATGCTGGTGCTGAAGTAATATTGCCAAGGCCCAATCTTTTCAAGCACACTATGCTGACAAGGGGCAAGCTTATAAAGAATTGGCCTATTTTCTACGGTCCTTTTGCGAGAGCAGATAAACTGATTGGTATTGCACCAATTAAGCATCATCACCGGGCAGGTGCTTCGATGTCAATGAAGAATTGGTACGGGCTTCTCGGTGGAAGGCGTAACATTTTTCATCAGGATATAAACACTATCATTGCAGAGTTGGCTATGATGGTAAAACCGACATTGGTGATATTGGATGCTACCCAGGTTATGATGACCAATGGCCCAACGGGTGGGTCGGTCAAGGATTTAAGATGGGCTAATACCATGATTGCAAGCTGTGATATGCTCGCTGCTGATGCCTATGGCTGCACCCTTCTTGACTTGAAGGTATCTGATTTACCTTATCTGATAAAGGCGCAAAACGCCGGTGCTGGAACGACCGATTATGAATCGCTAAAACCAATATTTGCTACAGTAAGCTAAGAGTTTACAGTGAAAATTGTAACAGTAAGACGGATAAGCCAGATTTTCTTTTTCGTATTATTTGTCTGGTTTTGCATTGTCAGCACCGTAGGCGAGAAATTCTGGCAGATACGGGCTTGGCCGGTTAACTGGTTTTTGCAGCTCGACCCGCTGGTTGCAATCGGGACAATTTTAACTACGCATACCCTTTATATGCCTCTGTTATGGGCATTGGCTACCGTTATTTTGACGATAGTGTTTGGACGGTTCTTTTGCGGTTGGGTCTGTCCTTTCGGCTCAATCCATCACTTTGTGGGATTTTTGGGCAATCGCAGGATAAAAACTGCGGAGAAAATCC
>Ga0307437_1002452_pt1 | contig 11466 bp, 16 predicted proteins | sample SalMarWE160390MG_FD_202146 | JGI IMG/M metagenome (GOLD analysis project Ga0307437, IMG submission 202146) | Salt marsh sediment microbial communities from the Plum Island Ecosystem LTER, Massachusetts, United States - WE1603-90 | ecosystem: Environmental > Aquatic > Marine > Intertidal zone >...
ATATGCACAGATATGTGAGATGTTGTTTTGTCTTATGGATGATTTCTACACAGCCTGTTGTTCAGGCCGCCTTTCTTATACTCTTTTCATCATCTTCTTGGCGAACTCCTACGCATATCCTCAATTTTCTACGCCTTTTCCGAAGATTCCTTCCGGTTCTTATATATCGTCTATATATTATTGGTTTTTGAGAGTTGTAGACCGTAAAAATCCTAAAGGCGGCTGGGTTGTACTTCTTCGCAATAATAGCCGCTTCCCTCACTTCGCCGTCTATTTCTGCCATATTTCCAAGGATGTTTTCACGCGCAAATTTATTTAGTTTTTTTGTTTTAATATTAAACATTTCGTCTACTCCGGTATCCACGGTATCCATATACGGTCGATACAGAGAAAAGCTATCTAACCGCCTATAATTGGCAAAAGCATCGTACATAATAGGTCTAGAGATAGAACTAAGAAAAGGGGACGGAGGCTCTTCTGAGAGCGACTCCTCTTCTGTTTGGTTCTTTGTGCACGGTCTGTATGCCATAATGAGGGTTAAATTGGGGTATTTAAATATGTTTTTATCGATTTGTGGGTGGATATTTCCGTTATTACGTCATTTTTAATGAAAAGTATTTCATTAATTTTAAAAATATGAAAATTTATAGCAAGTATTTCTGAAGCAAATCGAGCCAATCTGATACCAGCCTCGTTATTAAAAAATTCTTTTTTATATGCTCTCTCCCGTTTTTCCCGAGTTTGTTCCTCAACTTATTATCTTCAATAATCTTTGTTACATATCTGGCAAATCCCTCATTGTCTTCTGGGCCAAGCAGGAATCCGTTTACGCCATTAATTACCTGTGAAGGTATCCCACCAACCTTCGAAGCCACAACCGGCGTCCCTTTGTAAAGGGCCTCTGAGATGGTTAACCCGAAGCCCTCTTTTATAGATTTCTGGATAACAACAGCCGAAGCCCTCTGCAAACAATTGACCAAAAAATCGTTTTCTAGAAAAAGTAGTTTTATGTCATCGCCATATTTGCTTTTTTTTGCTTTTTTATCAACCTTTTCAAACAATATTTGACCCTCAGGATCGTCCGAAGCGAATGAGCCAAGTAAAACCAACTGACAATCCGTTTTTCTCCTCACTCGTTCAAAAACATTAACGACCCCAAGCGGATCTTTCCATTTATCAAATCTCGATATTTGCGAAAAAATGGGTTTATCATCGATTATTCCATACTTTCCCAAATATTTATAGACAACCTTCCATGGAATTTCCTTGTTTTTTTGGGATATTGGATCTATCGCGGGGGGGATAATATTTTGTGGGAGTTTTAAATCTTTTTTCAAAAATTTCTTGTAAGAAACAACGAAGTGGTCGTATTTTTTTATAAATCGCTTGATGTAACCCCAAACTTCGGGATTTGGGGTGGATAGATCAACGTGAGATCTGAATATCCAAGGTTGTGATTTTTCATAAAAATCAATCAATGGTAAAGGTTGTGTATCGTGGATTATGACCAAGTCGTGGTCTATATGTGTGAATTTTGAAAATCTCCTGTTTGTTTCATAATACAGCTTTTTCTTTCTATCAGAAAAATTTATATCTTCACCTTGCAGGGCATTATGGATTTTCTTGGTAACTGTAAAGAAATCGGGATTGCCGTGCAGAATCCTCCAGCCGAAATTTACACCAATCTCGTTAAACAACAACACAGCACTATCGAGAATTTCAGCAACACCTCCACCCTGAAAAGTTGAATTAATGCAAAGTATGTGTTTATCAGAAATCCTTTCTGCCTTTGCCACAATTTTTTCCATTGTCTTTTTGGCAACAATTTTTCTGTAGCTTTTTAGAACATCTATCATATACTTGATTTTATTTTAATCTGTTATTAAAAACATTCAGAAAATTTTAACGCTTGATAAATGCTCCGTACTGAAAGAACAGTGAAGCACTGCGTTTAAAGCCAAACACAGGGGGCGTGTCTAATAATTCCCGCTTGATATCGGTTTTGAAATGGCATGATTTGAGCCAGAAACAGCGGAATTTGACAGCTTTTCCTTTTCCTAATGTGTTGATTTTTAGCTTCTGAAAATATTCATATTTTACCTGATTAATTAGACACGCTCCAAACACAGGACAGCTATTTCAATTGCAATGGGCGAAAATATTGGGGGGACAAAAATCTTATCCCTGCCTTAGCGGTACGAAGATGCAGCCCCCGTGATTTTCCTGCTTGAAACCGTCTTTTGTTTTATGCAGCAAGATAAGCTCCTGATGGTAAAAGCCTCCGACGGGCGCCAGTATTATTCCACCCTCCTTCACCTGTTCTTTCCAGGCCTGGAATATCTCCGGGGTCGCGCAAGTTACTATTATCTTGTCGTAGGGCGTGCCGGGTTCGTATCCTTTGCTGCCGTCCCCCACCATAACGTGCACGTTTTTGCATCCGGTCCTTTCCAGGTTGTTTTTGGCGGACATGACAAGTTCTGTCTCAATTTCGATGGTGTAAACATGATTAACTAGTTTGGAAAGTATGGCCCCCTGGTAGCCTGATCCGGACCCTATTTCCAGCACATTGTTCCTGGATCTTGGCTTTAACAGCTCTGTCATGATCGCTACCATGTGGGGCGCCGATATTGTCTGGCCGTGCCCTATCTGCAACGGGTAATCGGCATATGCAAAATTCCTGTCGCTGGCCGACACGAACTCTTCTCTCGGAACTTGCCTGAATGCCTGGATAACCCTTTCGCTCTTTAGGTACCCTTCCCCGATGAGCCTGCTTAAAAGCATTTCCCTGTCGGCAGCGATATCCATAGTTAATATCTTGAACAGGGATTTAAAGTAGTTTTTGCTGGTTCATTTTTTAGTTGCCCCGGCAATTTCTTATCATGCAATTCTACGATTACTGCGTCTTGGCGGATTCGGATTTAGCAGAAATTGCAAAAAAGGGTGCTCTGCTGGGATGGAGCGGCCTGTGCCTGCTGAGCGAACAAGCTGCTGGCAAGTTGAAGGAGAAAAATAAAATTGATCTTGTGCCGGGCGCGCTCATCGAAACAGGCAAGCCAAACTATATCAGGAGAGAGGCAGACAGGAAGAGGTCACGCTTTCCCATCATAGTTGCCAGAGGCCTGAACGAGGATATCAACAGGGCCGCGGTGGAAACGCCCGCTATCGACATACTGTTGCCGGCGGAAAACGCGAAAATCGACTACGTCATGGTAAAGCTGGCCAAAAAAAACGACGTGGCGATTGGATTCGAGTTCAGGTTGCTGCTGCAGTCATGCGGGGAGGACAGAAGCAGGATATTTTCCGGGCTGCGTGAAACCGCGAAAATGGTGAAAAAGTTCGGGGCTCCTTTCGTGCTGACGAGCGGGGCCATGTCAGAGTGGGATTTGAGGTCTCCCAGCGAATTGACGGCCTTCGGCAGGATTCTGGGCTTCGAAGTACCCCAAATCAGGGCCAGCCTGTCGGAAAGGATGATTGAAAATAACAGGAAAAAATTGGGTGAAAAATGGGTGATGCCGGGAGTCGAGGTGGAATAAGGTGAAATAAGAATGAAGCTTAAAAGGATGCCGAGCCTGCGGGAGAAAAGGCACTATGTCACGTTTAGATTGCATTCCGCCAAACCGGTTATGTACAGCGAGATGAAGGGGGCTGTCCTGAACTCCATTCTAAACTGGATGGGGGAAACGGGATTTTCGGGCGCGAGATGCAGGATTATCAAAAACCTGTGGGACCCGAAAAAGCAGACAGGCTGGCTTGGATGCTCGCCCCGCTCAGTTGATGACGTAAAGATTTCCCTTGCATTGATTCACCAGATAGGCGACGAGAGGGTCATATTTCAGGTTATAAGGGTATCGGGGACCATAAAATCCGGGCGGGAGAAAATTTTTAAATAAAGTTTCTTCATTAAGGCTATGAAAGACGGGATTGTTCATCTCAATCTGAACATTGTGCTGGCACTTTTGCTTGTTGCTTCCGTTGCTGTCAGCGTATACCTTTGCGTGCACGTTCAGGGCGTTTACTCATTCTGAGAGAATACAACGCCAGGGCGGTTCTGGTCCAGAGCGACATCAACGACATGAGCACCCACGTGCAGGAGTGGAGGACAGCCCCGTGAGCTACCAGGAAACATATCTCAATTATTTTTATCTGAAGACTATTGCGGACCAATACAACGAGAAGCTGCCAACTGTAGAGCAGAACCTACTCGATTAGAAAAATTTCCTGGAAAGGAACAGTGATCTGCTTGTTTCCATATCCATTAATGCCCCACTGTAGATGAAAAACGTCGATACATTGCTCGAAACCTACGATGAAAACGTTGGCGATTTCTCCACCTATTTGCAGAACGTTTTGGATATGCAATATAACACAACCGCTTCCTGATGATGGATTATGGTTGTGAATGATGGTGGATGGTGAAAAGCTTCTTGCTTCATTATGGAAAATTTCCCACTAGGTGGGAGCAAAAAGCAAAGGTTTTTATACCTTCCTGTCGAACAATACAAGCATGTCAGAAGAAAATGTCTTTGATTACGGACCAGTGAAGCTTAAGGACGGCCCACCTGACCTTAAAGGGAGATTATACGCATTCTTATCTAGAAATTGGGTTTATGCCGACGAAGGCCAGCAATATGGTAAAATAGCGCCATTGGCAGCAAGCATGGCATTGGATAGCGAACATGGGGCTCAGGTAGCTCCCTTTAGGAGCAAGGCTCTTGCACAGGCTGTATAAAGCAGGCTTGGCTTTTTTTGCTTTCTTTTTTAAGAAGATTTCTATAAATGTAGCTTATGAAAATCGACCTGCATACCCATACTTATTACTCTGATGATGCCATCAGCAGCCCCGAAGACATTGTCAAGGCTGCGAAGATGCTAGGCCTGGATGGGATAGCCATCACGGACCATAACACGAGCAAGGCCTGGAAAGAGGCCCTGGAAGCCGGGAAGAAGCACAAGCTCGGAATAATACCCGGCGAAGAGATAAAGGTCTCGCATGACGGGAAGAAAATCGGCGAGGTTATCGGGCTTTTCCTGAACGATGAGATAAGCCCCGGCGAGTTCCATGTGGTTAGGGAAAAAATCAAAGAACAGGACGGTATCCTTATCACGGCCCATCCGTTCGATGCATTCAGGAACTCCTTCAGGATGCTGGAAGAGTTCAAGAGGGACATGGACGCAATCGAGGTCATCAACAGCAGGGTCGTGCTCAACAGGTTTAATGAGAAGGCCCTTGAGTTCGCTCTTAAAAATGATATGGCGATGACGGGTGGATCGGACGGTCACTGCTCATATGAAATAGGGAACGCCTACACGATAGCTGATATAGACGATGTCAAAGGATTGAATTCGGCGATAAAACGGAAGAAAACGAAGGCCTGGGGCAGGAAGACTAACCCGCTCATTCATTTGGTTTCCACCCTGGCCAACCTTGGCCTGATTGGCCGGAAATAGCTAAAGCTTTTAAAACATAATCCATATTATCTGATTTATTGAATATTATTGAATAACCCATTCATCTGAACTACCCGCCACTGAAGTGGCTGGGGTCTCGCGGCCAGCCTAGCCAGCCGCAAACTCTATCAGTTGCTTCTGCTTTCCCCGGCTGACATGCCAGTGCTTTTGCTGCGAATGCTCGACGTAGCCGTGCACGGTGTCTGAGTTGACAGCTCCCACCGTCCGGTAGAAGTAGCCGCCTGTCCAGAACTTGTTGCCGTACATCTGTTCCGAGAACAGGTCGCGGTGGTGCTTTCGCATCATGCGGCTGCTGAATCCCTTGAGCAGCTTTGCTACCTGGGCCGGGCTGTGGTTTTTGCATCCAGTCGTGAAGACGTGGCAGTGGTCGGGGCCGAAGCCTATGGCAGACACGGTTATGCCGTGCCGTTTTGCCGCAGCGAGGATGTAGTCCCTGGTCAGGATTCTGGCTAGGGGATCGGCAAATATCGGCCTGCGGTATGCGGGCGTGAATTGCATGTGGTAGTTGGCTTCGCCAACGCTGTGGCTACTTCTGAGCAGTTCGAATTTCATAGAGAACACTCTCCTTTTGCTTTTTAAGGAGCGAAAGCTATAGCTAAATCAGGTATGGCTTTTGCGTGGGCGGATTCGCTCCCGCTTTATTTTTGTTTTTTGGAAAAGAAATAACATGCGCTTCATCCGCGGCCTTAAGGCCGCGGGGTTCACGCTTCTATGCGACTAGTTTCCTAAAAGCGCAGCGTGGCGCGGAACGAAGTGGAGCGAGTTGAGGTCTCCGAGCGTTTAAATTATCTTAGTTTTACAATCCTTGAAAAAATATGATCCACTATCAAAGTATTGAAGTTTTATTTGAGGAAATTTCTTCTTTATCACAGAATATAAATTTTTTACACCAGGAAATTCTGAAAAACTATGAACTGTATGGATTATTTTAAGTCCCAATTCCTGTGCATATATCAAAGTGCTTTCGAGCAAGTCCCCTACAATAATTACATCTGCATTATGTTTTTTTGCTATTTCAGGCATATTTCTTTGATTTCCACCAAATCCACCAATGAGTAATGTAACAGAAGTAATTATATCATTAGTATTTCCATAAATTCTTATGTTGTCCAAAGAAAGAGATTTTTTTATAAAATGTGCAAATTTTTCAAATGCAATTGGTTTAATTTTGTATGTTTTGATAAACTTTGTTTGTTCAATCACTTGATTAAGATTTAATCTATTAGCTAATGAATCTACTACACCAAAATTTGGATAACAATCCCAATTTGAGTGAGCTCTATATACACAAATATTTCCTTTATCTAATAATTTCTTAATCTTCTGATTAATTTCTTTTTCATTTTTATCTTTATACCATTCAGAGTCTTGATATGAATAAAAAATACTTTCATGTGTAATTAAAAAATTTATGCCTTTTTGTATAGCTTGTTCAATAATTGGAGTAGTTGCTTTCCAGCAAACACCCACCGATTTTATCTCATTATGTTCATTGCCATACAAAATTTTATTATTATCATTGGATACACCACTATCTGGCGGAGAAATTTCTTCAATATATGTAATTAAATTTTTTATTTTCATAACATTAAATGGATCTTACTTGTTTATAATACTTTCTAAGCTCGGAAACCTCAATTTCATATAACATATGCAGATATCCGAAGCTTTGGCCTTGCCAAAGTTTGGGTGGAGCGTAACTTTCTAAGTTTAGCGGAACCTGATATCTGCTGTTATGCGAAGGCACGTTTACGGACCAGTGTGCCGTCGTTCGAGGTGCTGATAAAGGAGTGAATGCCGTAGCTCGGCTGGTATTCATCGGAAATAACGGTTTTGATGTCGCCGAATTGCGTTAAAACACTGTTAGAGGAAGTGTCTAATCGATATCAAAGAGGTCATTTCCTCGGTTCGTCCGGTTATGGTTTTAACGCAGGCATGAGCGGTTAAACGGATCCATTTTATCGTTTTTATTTGAAAATCCAGAAGAAAATCAAAACCCAAAAGATGAAAAATCAAAATAAAAACGCCACCAAGCACCTCGAATGTCGCATAACAACAATTATGCGAAGGTTTTGTTCGTTTTAGTCCCACTTTTGGGATTTTAAGCGCATTTTTTAAGTTAGATAATTTACCTTCTTTTATGAATTTAGAGATGAGGAAGCTTGGTTCTCAGGAGCGGTACAGGTTGATAGGAAATATAATCGAGGAAATAAAGCTGAGAAAATATTCTTATCAGACAGGGAAGGCTTACACCTCGGTTATTAAGAATTTCCTAAAATCGGGCAAAAGTCCAAGGGAATTTTTGCTTGCAAATTCGGAAAAGAGCAGGTCAACGGTCAGGATGATTTACTTTGCGTTAAAATTCTTCCATGATAATGTTCTTAATGAAAAATTTAACGAAAAGTTGCCCCTGGCAAAAAGCAGTTTAAAGCTGCCGGTCGTGTTAAACAAAGAAGAAACGGTTAGAATGATTGGCGTAACGGATAATCTCAAGCACAAGCTCGTTTTGATGTTCCTTTACTATGCTGGACTGAGACTGGATGAAGTCAGAAACCTGAAATGGAATGGCTTGGATTTTGGCAGGGATATCATACACGTAAAAACCGCCAAGGGTGGGAAAGAAAGGATTGTGTTCCTGCATCCGAAATTGAAAGACGCTCTGAAAATATTTGATATCAATGGAAGGGGTTTGATTTTCCTATCCCAACGAGGTGGAAAATACAGCAAAAGGGCAATACAGCAAATAGTCAAGAAATCGGCCGGGAAAGCAGTGATTAGGAAAAATGTGACTCCTCATACCCTAAGGCATAGCTTTGCTACACACTTGCTTGAAGCAGGAGCGGATATAAGATACATTCAGGATCTATTGGGCCACAAGGATTTGAGGACAACCCAAATCTACACGCATGTAGCAAACAAAGACATCAAGAATCTTGCCAAATTGTTGTGAGAACTTTGCAAAATCCTTTAAGAGCCCCGCAATTTCATCTGCTGAGCTTTAAATCAAGGAAGTGCATCGAGCAGGAGAAGCAGGGATCGTAGGCCCTGATCAACATCTCCAGCATGCGCTTGAATTTGTTATCGGGCTGCTTTATTATGGATGGTACCAGTTTTTGCATGTCGAACTCCATGTTCCTGACGTTCTGGCATGTTGGGGTAATTATGTTCGCGCTCGTCACCTTCCCCATGCTATCGAACCACAATATAATTGGTTGGTTCGCTGGTATTAAATTTGTTCCTTTTTTAAGGATGTCCGATAACGTAATTTATGAAATTTGCCTGGGGTGGGAAGACCCGAAAGCGTAGTCGCAGGGGAACGTAAATCGTGAGTATTGATTTCCCCGGTGACGATAGTATAGAAGCAGACTATAGAAACAGAACCCTGCCACTGCAATTTATTCAGGGGGGGCAGACCTCGTATCTATGGCAAGGATATCGGGAACGGTGCATTGAGATAGTTAAAACGGAATTCTATTGCTCCTTAGCATGTCCTGTCCCGCTTCTTTGACTGAATAAACTGGTTTTTTATACCTCAAAATAAAATCAATGTAAGGGATGGTCTCATGCATGACGTTTCTGTGGCGCAGGCGGTTGCGCAAGCCATAACCAAAAAGCTCAAGGGAAAGCCTGTAAAAGAGATAGAAATCGACCTGGAGGTTGGGCAGCTGAGGTTCCACGACCCGGGGCAGGTCAAGTTCTGGATAAAGGAGATTCTCAAGAAGGAAATCGGGGAGGACCTGAAAGTCAAGACCAGCATCAGGGTAATCAAGCCGGATATCAGATGCAAGTGCGGATTCAAAGGCCCTGCAGGCTCTGTTAAAACCACTGCCGAGCTTGCGCATCACGGGATCTATGAAATGAAATGCCCAAAATGCGGCTCTCAGGACGTTGAGATAGAAAAGGGAAACGAGTGCCTGCTCAGAGGAGTAAGGTTCAGTTAGATATCGCGCTAAGAACTCATCTTTTAGACAGAGAAAGCCCGAAGGCCGCTCACCTGTATATCCCTATCCGGCGGTTAATGAATCTGAGCGGCTCAAGCAGGCGGTCCTTGCTAACGATGACACCCCAGCCCACGAATATGCCAGCGGTTATGCTTCCCCCGAGCGCCAGGTCCAGCATCCAGTTGGCGGAGATCAGGAAAAGCTCGCCGTTCCAGAAATGATCTATCACCCCGAACAACGCACCACCCAGCAACATGATGTTGAGCCAGAACCCGTGGGCGCCATGCTTGCCTAGCGATTTCCTAGTTAACGTTCCTATTATGGTTGCCGCCAAAGGCACGATGTAACAAACCATATGAAAACCCTCCTTATCTGTTATATCCGTTCCTGCCTTTAAATTTGTCATCCAGCCTCAAATGGAAAAGGAAACCTGACTTTTTTTCTGGCACATTCTGTCACAAATTAAAAACAACAGAACAAGTCTAAAGCATGAGATACGTTCTGTTAGGCATAGGCAATGAGCTGAAAGGGGATGACGGTATAGGCAATGTGATAGCCAGGCAATTCAAGCACAGGGACTGGCTTTCACTGGCCTGCGAGACGGTTCCGGAGAACTTCACGGCCGTGGTGAAGAGGGAGAAGCCGGAAATCCTGGTCATGGTGGATGCCGCCGAGCTGGGCATCAGACCCGGTGAATTCAGGCTCGTTCAAAAGGACAAGCTCAACTCTGCCGGTTTCGGGACCCATGGCATGCCATTGATGCATCTGGTCTCTTACCTTGAGAGATACGCAGGCAAGATAATGTTCATCGGGATACAGCCGGGTAAGATTCAGCTGGGTGAGAAGATTTCACCAGCGGTTGGGATGGGTAAAAAAAGGCTTGTGGATATTCTTAAAAGACAGGACTGGAAAGCAATCGAAATGCTTGAATGAATACCCAGGGCTAATACCTCCACAATAACCTGGATGCTGAACTCTTTGGAATTAGTCATTTCGGGCATCACCCATTGAGAACATAACAGCGACTTTTAAGTGAAACCGCCAACCTGATGATTAATCCTTCTTGTAATCCGCCAGCAGGAACTCGTCCGTGAATTCAAGGGCATTGACAGGGCAAACGTCCACGCACTGCCCGCAGAACGTGCACCTGAAAAGATGGTATTTGATCTTTTTCTCCCTTTCCTGAAATACAACGGCATTGGCAGGGCAGACAGACACGCACAACCCGCATCCTATGCATCTGTCTTTATGGTACTTTATCTTGCCCCTGAAACCAGGAGGCGTGGGCACCGGTGGGTTTATTTTCCTTTTTTCTTTTTCCACATCCTTTAGAAAACCTGTGACAGACCTTGGCATATGTTTAGCCGGGAACAAATTCGTAAACGGTCTTTTGAACAACTGCTTGAGCACCTCTTTCGCCATTGGAAACATTTCACCGTCCTCCATCATCACCATAAAACTATATCGATTGAAATCAACAGCAGGCCGATAAGAGCTATCAGAGTCGCGTAACCCAAGTATGCCTTGACCACCTGGGTGATTCTCAGCCTCGCCACCGCGACCCTGATGAAAATCGAGCCTGCAAAAATGACCCCGAACAGCTTGACCAAAAAGAACAGCCCATCCGCCAGCGTTCCCATCATCCCTGGCAGGCCCAGCGGGCCGGAAATGCCCCAGGGCAAAAACAAAGCTATGACTATGGCTCCCAACACTATGGTCTTGACAGCGTCCGCGAGATAGAAGAGCGCCAGGTTTCTGCCGGAATACTCCACCAGTACGCCGGCTGCGATTTCTGTTTCGGCTTCAGCGACATCGAAAGGTACTGATCCCAGCTCTCCCGGCATCACGAGCAGCAGAGTCACGAACAGCAATGCCAGCCCCGCAAATCCGGCAGGGCCCACCAAGCTCCAGACCGGATTGCCTGATATTATGCCTAACGAAAAGACGGCCAAACCGGGATTCGCAATCGACAACAGCCATGCTATGCTAACGGCGGTAATTGCAAGCGGGAATTCGTAGCTCAGCATCGTAACCATCTCTCTTTGGGCCCCCACCG
>Ga0307437_1002457_pt1 | contig 11458 bp, 8 predicted proteins | sample SalMarWE160390MG_FD_202146 | JGI IMG/M metagenome (GOLD analysis project Ga0307437, IMG submission 202146) | Salt marsh sediment microbial communities from the Plum Island Ecosystem LTER, Massachusetts, United States - WE1603-90 | ecosystem: Environmental > Aquatic > Marine > Intertidal zone >...
CAGACATTTATCCAAAAAAAGGACTAAGGAGGTCTAATTATGGTTAACCATGTAATAGAAGTCGAAGCGGAAAATCTTGAAGAAGCAATAAAAAAAGGCTTAGAAGAACTCTCCCTTAAGGAGAAAGAACAGATGGACTGGGAGGTTCTATCGACCGAAGAAGGAGGCGCGGTAAGGTTAAAAGTAAAGAAAAAAGAAGTAGCCCCAAAGGTTTCATCTAAGGAAGAACTAGTCAGGGAAGAAATAAATAAAATGCTTGAGAAACTCGGCACCACAGGAAAAATAAGAATAGAAAAAGAGAACGACAGGCTTTATGTAGATATTAGAACTAAAGATATGGATGGAATGTTAATCGGAAAATCCGGTAAGAATCTGGAATCCTTCCAGCACCTTCTATCAAGAATTATCCACTCAAAGGACAACTCAATAGAACTCGTTATTGACATTGCAGGTTACAGAAGAAAAAAGGAAAAAACTCTCACTACCAGAGCGAAAGCTTTCGCCCAGGAAGTCAAAAGATCCAAGAGAGAGTATATTTTTCAGCCGCTGCCGCCGTCCCTGCGCAGGTCGATTCATCTTGCAGTTGCAGACATCCAAGGAGTAAGAACCTATACAATAGGAGACACGGAACTGAAGAAAGTAGTTATTGCTCCTGCAAGAGACTGAGAAATATTGAAGAGGTATTTGTAAAATAAGTTTCTGCGCTTTTTTTTAATCCGTTTGACATTAAAATATAAATGAGTGAATTCTACGAAACTATTTGCGGCATAAGTACCCCAATCGGTCGAGGCGCCATTTCTATTATCAGAGTTAGCGGTAAAGATGCTATTCCCATAGTCGAAAAAATTTTTATTCCCTGTGAAAAGCTGAAGAAAGCTAAAGGGGATTCAATCATTCACGGATGGATACAAAGTTCTTCCCTCAAAAAAAATTTAGATGAAGTTCTTCTCTTTGTTTTCAAAAGCCCTTCGTCCTACACCGGAGAAGACATGGTAGAAATTTCAACCCATGGAGGAACTTTCATACCTAAAAAAGTCCTGCAATTATTGGTTGATAATGGTGCGAGAATAGCCGAAAAAGGGGAATTCACAAGAAGAAGATTTTTAAACGGGAAAATGAGCCTCCTGGAAGCTGAAGCACTTCTGGATGTAATACAGGCTAAGACCGAGAAAAGTCTGCTCATAGCCGAAGAAAATTTAAAAGGTAAGCTTCACATAAACATCGAAAAAGTAAAGAAGGATTTCCTGGAAATAAAAACTCTTATTGAAGCTGATTTGGATTTCGGAGAAAGCGATATCCTATCCTTCGATACCCGGGAAGTGATTAGAAAAATTAAAAACCTTAACGTTAAATTAAAGAATATGGCAGCTTCCTACCAAAGGGGAAAGATTTTAGTTGACGGATTCAAATTGGCAATAATAGGCAAGCCGAACGTGGGTAAATCGAGCCTGTTTAACACAATACTAAAAGAAGACAGAGCGATTGTCACTGAAATACCCGGCACAACAAGAGATCTTTTAGAAGGAACAGTAGATATCCAGGGTTACCCGGTTATTCTTCATGATATGGCAGGAATAAGACCATCCAAATCCAAAGTTGAAAAAATAGGCATCAACAGAGCCCTGAATATGGCTCAAAATTCGGACGGAATTCTATTTCTCATGGACGCATCGGGAACAATCGATAGGGCGGATAAAGAAATATTCAAAATCATAACTAAAAAACCATTTATATTAGTAGCGAACAAATCAGATCTGAAAAAGAAAATAAAAAATATACCCTTCCCCGGGCAGGCTGTCTGGGTTTCTGCGAAAAAACATTCAGGAATAGACAAGCTAAACAAAGCTATTGTAAAACTAATTGAAGAAACAATTCCGGACTATACTGAAGAAGGAAGCACCTGTACTACCGAAAGACAGAAAGAAAAAATAACCAACGCAATAGATGCTCTTAAAAACGGACTCGAGGTCATAAAAGAAGGCAAAGACTTAGAGCTTCTTGCTTTTGAAATGGATGAGGCGATAAACGCTCTAAAAGAACTGACAGGCGAAATCACCTCGGAGGATATTCTTGATAAAATATTTTCTAATTTCTGCATCGGAAAATGAAAAAATCCGATTTCTTATTTGACCTTCCGGGTGAACTTATAGCTCAATATCCGAGAGAAAAGGGCAAATCTCGACTTATGGTACTCAGAAGAGATTCGGGTAAGATCGAACATAAGAGTTTCCTCGATATACTTGATTATGTAAATTCTAAAGATTGTCTGGTGCTAAACAATTCAAAAGTTATTCCCGCCAGAATTAACGCGTTTAAAGCCACTACCGGTTCTAAAGTCGAAATTCTACTTGTCGAAAAAAAATCCGATAATTTATGGAAAGCGATGGTTTTTCCTGGGAAAAGAGCCAGAGTTTCGGATATAATTGCCATTAACGATAAAGTCAGGTGCACCGTCGAGAATATCGATTCAAAGACCGGAGAAAGAATCTTAAGATTCGAAGGAATAAACGGAAACCTGCTGAATTACGGGGAAACACCTTTACCTCCTTACATTGACCGTCCGCCGGAAAATATCGATATAAAAGGCTACCAGACAATTTACGCAAAAAAAGACGGTTCCGTTGCAGCTCCTACCGCTGGTTTGCATTTCAACAAAAAAATTCTGGATGAATTAAAGAGCAAATGTGGAGCGATTGCAGAAATTACCCTCCACGTTGGTCCGGGAACGTTTCGACCGGTTCGTACGGAAGATATAGAAGAGCATAAAATAGAAAGCGAATTTTTTACAATAACGGGAGATACGGCTTCCATTATAAACCAGGCCAAAAAAGACGGAGGAAAAGTATTCGCGGTGGGAACCACAACCGCAAGAGTCCTCGAAACAGCAGCCACAGAAAAAGGAGAGTTAACTGAAAAAGAAGGAAGAACCGAGCTCTTTATATACCCGCCGTATGAATTTAAAATTGTCGATCACTTACTCACCAATTTTCACCTTCCGGGCTCGACACTTATCATGCTTGTTTCGGCTTTCGCATCAACAGAATTGATTTTAAATAGCTACCGGGAAGCAATCAAAGAAAAATACAGATTCTATTCCTACGGCGACGCAATGCTGATTTTGTGATTGCCACGAAGGCACCAAGAGAATAGGACGCAGATTAACTCAGATTAACTCAGATTTTTTATTTTTTTTACTCGAAACTCTAAACACGAAACCCGTAACCCAAAACCTTTATTTACAACAGAGAACACAGAGGATTTATTGTTTTAATTCAAAATTAATAATTCAAAATTCATAATTTTTGACGCACGACTCGCAACTCAAGACTCGTTCAACTGTTTACTACTCTCTACCCACTAATATCTATTTTATCAAAACGAGATTCTTTGCTGCTCTTAAATCTCCTGCTTCTAACTGGTAAAAATATATCCCGCTTGCAACTTTCCTGCCATCATTATCCTTACCATCCCAGGTAGCCGTATGCAGCCCAGAAGAATAGGGTTCCTTGACAAGTGTTCGTACCAGACTGCCGGAAAGATCGTAAATATTAAGGGTTACTTTATCTGTACTTTCACCGGCAGGCAGTATATAGCTAAAGGATGTAGAGATTGTAAACGGGTTAGGATTAGCTGCGGAAAGCGTAAATCTATCAAGCTCGACATTCCCATCCGTCTCAATACCCGATGCGTCTTCTTTAACAAGGAAATAGTAAGGGGTAATGCTTCCAGTAAAACTCGAATTCACATTTATTGTTCCCGATGTATTATCGAGAGCAACTACATAAAGCGAATGAAATCCAATCAGAAGAGAATCAGTTGCGTTTAACTCCCACTCTACCGAAGATGTTCCTTCACCTGATGTAATTGTAGCTTCTTCCCACTTACCTTGCGTTGTCTCAAACTGGTAAAGAACTTTCATTATGTTTGAATTGGTAGGAGTTCGCGAATTAACAGAAGTTCCAGAAAATGAAGGGATTCGGTTTTCTGTTTCATTATTAGAAAGAGGTGTAATAGTTGATGCGAGCGGAGAAGGATATTCTTCTACTTCATCTATTACTGTTACATCACCACTTGCAACATATATCTTGTTCGTGTTGGGATTAACACATATCGCTTCAGGGAACGTTCCACCGGTAACGGAGGCTGTCGAATTGGTTGCCCCATCTATCACCGTCACACTTCCATCGTATAGATTTGCCACATATATCTTGTTTGTGTTGGGATTTACGCAGATATAAAAGGGACCTTCTCCAACTGGGACAGTAGTAGTTGAATTGGTTGCTCCGTCTATTACTGTTACATGGTGACTATGTTGGTTTGCGACATAAATCTTATTTGTATAAGGATTTACACAGATGCCAGCGGGAGTAGATATATCGGAAGTAATATTCTCGGTTGAAAGATCCTCACCGTCTATCACCGTTACATTGTCACTGAGAGCATTTGATACATATATTCTGTTTGTGTTAGGATTAACGCAAATCGCATGCGGATAAGTTCCGACATTGACAGTAGTAGTTGAATTGGTTGCTCCATCTATCACCGTTACACTTCCGTGATATATATTTACCGCATATATCTTGTTTGTGTTAGAATTTACGCAAACCGAAATAGGGCGCTCTTCTCCAGTGGCGACAGAAGTTGTTAAATTGGTTGCTCCGTCTATTATAGTTACGGCCCCCCAAACTCCCACATATATCTTGTTCGTATTAGGATTTACGCATATTGCGCCGGGCGCTTCTCCAACAGGAATATTCGTAGTCGAATTATTCGTCCCGTCTATTACAGTTACAGTATCATCTTCCCAATTTGGTACATAAATTTTGTTTGTGTTCGGATTTATACAAATTCCAGGCTGCCCTCCGGTAGAAATAGTGGTATCGACTAAATTATTCTCTCCGTCTATCACCGTTACATCATCACTGTTTTGATTCGCAACATATATTTTATTTGTATACGGATTTACGCATATCGCATCAGGACCATCTCCAACTGAAACAGTGTCGGTTAAAAAATCCGATCCATCTATCACTGTTACATCGTCACTGCCATAATTTACGATATAAATCTTGTTCGTTATAGGATTCACTCCTATATTTGTAGGATCTGTTCCGACACTAAGAGTTCTTGTTTCATTTGTCACACCATTTATAACCGTCACACTGTCACTCCCGTAATTTGCTACGTATATCTTGTTTGTGTTGGGATTCACGTTTATCGCCTGAAGAGTACCCGCAGCGACATCGACAAAGGTTGTACTATTTGTCTCTCCATCTATAATCGTCACATCGTCACTATACGCATTCGCGACATAAATCTTGTTCGTGTTCGGATTCACCGCTATCGCACTGGGTCCGGTACCAGCATCTACAAATGTTACACTATGCGACTCACCATCTATCACCGCAACACTATCACCGCCAAAATGCACGACATAAATTTTGTTTGTGTTTGGATTTACGCAGATTTCATTAGGACGATCTCCCGCACCAACAGTGGTTGTACTACCCGTTTCCCCATCTATAACTGTCACGCTATTACTATCATAATTTGCAACATATATCTTGTTCGTACTGGGATTGACACATATTGCCTCTGGCCTTCCGCCGGTATTTACAGTAGTTATACCATCAGTCGCGCCATCTATAACAGTCACATCATCACTCATAGAATTTGCAACATATATCTTGTTCGTACTGGGATTCACCGCTATCGCAGCAGGACCATTTCCAACACCAATAATTGTCGTATCGTTCGTTTCCCCATCTATAACAGTCACATCGTAACTCCAAAAATTTGCAACGTATATCTTGTTTGTATTGGGATTTATTCCTATTGCTTGAGGACTATTCCCTACGCTAACAATGTTTGTATCGTTAGTTTCCCCATCTATAACCGTTACACTGGCATCCCCGTTATTTGTAACATAAATCTTATTCGTAACCGGATTTAAACCTATTGCAAAAGGACCCTCTCCTGCGGGAATTGTAGTAGTCACCCAATCAGCATAAAGAGAAGGAACAAACAAAAGCACTACAGAAAAAATAAAGCTTGATAGAATTCTCCTTGTATTTTTATAATACACATACACCTCCTTAAGTATTAATAAGGATACGAAAAATATCAAACTTTGTCAAGGACGATTCAGGCTTGAAGAGCCTGAATCGAGTCGTTAGTCTTGCGTCATGAATCTTTAGTCAAAAAAACTTTATTTGTGATATCCGTGTAAATCAGTGGCTAATTATTGGAGTTGTGGGATGGGTTTTAAAAAACAAAGAATCCTTTTAAATCTGTGTTTATCTGCGTCCTATTTTCTTAGTGTCTTTGTGTCTTAGTGGCTCAAATTTGGTGGGGTGGTTGGGTTTTAAACAACATTATCTTTTCTTTGTATTCACTGTGTTTTTAGTTTTTTCTCTGTGGTCTCTGTGCGTTCTTTTTCTCTCTGTGTACTCTGTGGTAAACCTTTTTTGTGTTTTTAGTTTGTTTTGTGGTTCAATCATTTTCAAAACGAAAAGAACATGTCCAAGCCCCAGAATTGTCTGTCATATTCACCGTCAAATGTAATTCCGGTCATATCCCAGAAAAACTTTACCTCAAGAATTTTCAAACTCAGTTCAAAATCAAACTCCTCATTATCGTGTATAGTAGCAGCAATCCCGGGAGTTATCTTTTCCCCATAAAAAGAATATCCCGCCCTTGCTTCTACGGCTCCGATATATGAAGAATTTTCAAAAGAATAACCAACAAAAGCTTTCAAGAAATCACTGTCTACAGTCATCAAGCAATCATCCTTCCCAATCTCACAACTACCGTATTTAGATTTTAAACCCAACGCCGGATGCTCCGAAATAACACAGTAGATTGAATTATCGAGAGACAATACATAAAGGGGCGCTATAAAAAAATCTTCCATTTTAAAATCATCATCCCCGAATAGACCCTTACCCACGAAACTAGCCATAACCAGAAAAATCGGGTCTCTCGGTCGAAACAGATATGAAATAAATTCTCTATCATCGTGAGTTACACCGGTTCGAATGTCTCCGAATTTTAAATAACCGTACCATTCGTCTTTAGTGGTTTCAAAATATAGATGGTCGCAATTTAAGGAAAAATTCAATATATCTTTATATATGGAAGCAGAAATACTACCGTTAAAAATAAACGGCAAGGAAAAAGAACCATACCCATTAAGTGTCCCGGATTCTGTCAAACCGTACAATCCTCCCGAACATGCTCCATGATCAAATTTTCTGTCGAAATGCAAATGTAGCAACTTATAATCTCCGCTCACCACTCTAAGATATGAATAAGGGATACTGTCATATTTTTCCTGCCCTGAAAGAGTAAAAAAATCTTCTTCACCAAGTATCGAACGGTTAATGTACTTTTGGGTTTCAAACTGCATCAATAGGCTATCATCGTATGAATATAATCCGATGGACGGAGAAATATCGCTCCAGACCAATTGACTAAAATCTTTTTTAGGGAAAGGAAAAACAATTAAAGGAAGCTGTATATACAAAAGTTGATAGGCTAAAAAACCCATAAGCAAAATAAAATATTAAAATTTAGAAAGCAAAATGACAGATTAAAATGTAAAATTATTACCTCACCACAAAAAAAACATTTGTGCTATTCGTGTAATTTGTTGTTTCTCTTTTTTTAATTTTGATTTGTATTTTTCCACTTTAATATTTGATTTTTACATTTCAGTAGATTTCGTCTCCCTATGCGAAGTATCTATAAAAAGAAAATAAATAACAATTAAAATTAGTCCGATAGTCACAAAAGAATCTGCCACATTAAAAGTCGGCCAGCGCCATCTTTTTACACCTACATCAATAAAATCAATAACCTCCATATAGCGTATCCTATCCGTAAGGTTACCTAATGCGCCACCAATTATAAGAGACAAACTTACCAGGGAAAACCTGTTATTGCTTTTAAAAAAAAGAAACATGACAAATATAAATGCAATTACAGTAAGTGAAGTAGAAACAACAGCTCCACCAAACTCCAGTCCGAAAACAGAATTCGGATTTCTAAAATAGGTGAATCGTAAAAAATCACCTATTAAACTTTTTGAATCACCGTAGAACATGGTCTTTACAATCCATTTCTTGGTAATTTGATCCAAAAAAAGAACAAAAAAAGAAATCAGGAAAAAAAATAATTTTTGTTTAATACTTACAATTTTTCTTTCTTCCAAGGAATCTTCTCCCGCTTTTCCGCACATGACTTGCAGCATCTAGCATATGGAATTACCTTAAGCCTATCTTTTTTGATCTGAACATTACAGTCCTCGCAAATTCCATATTGTCTATCTATTATTTTCTGCAGAGCAGCGTCAATATCTTTCAATTTCTGTGTAAGTTGATTCATTATATAAGAATCCCTATCTATTCTACTCTCAATATCAGCTATATCTGCTATATGAGTAGGAAAAGCAGTATTTTCTTCTCCGTCTTCTAACGGATTGCCTTCCACTTTAGGCTCCAAATCTCTTATTTCCTGAAGAACCTCTTCTCTTTCTTCTTTCAACTTTTTCTCAAAATAATCATAATCAACCTTCCAGCTCAAAATTTCCTCCTTTTATAACTCCAATACATCTTTCACAAAGGGTTTCGAACTCTCTATCTTTACCAACTTCCGCGGAAAACATCCAACACCGGGAACATTTCTCCCCTTCCGCTTTTTCAACTCCGTACGAACCCAACTTACCCTCAAATGAATACTTCGAATTAATATCAGAGACAAAATTTACCTCAGATACAATAAAAATCTCCTCCAAATATTTCTCCAATTCTTTCAACTCTTCCGAATCGCTTTTTATAAGCACTTTTGCCTCAAGAGAATTTCCGATAAAACCATCCTCCTGAGCCGACTCTAATACTTTATGAAATTCTTCTCTAACTCCAAGGACTTTTTCAAATTTTTGAACTAATTTTTTATCATCTTCTGTTTCCTCTTTGGATCCGGGAAAATCGGCAAGAAAAATAGATTCCCCTCCAAATAGTTCCTGCCAAACTTCCTCGGTCGTAAAGGATAAAACCGGAGAAAGTATTACAGCAAGATTTTTTGTCAACTCGAACAGCACAGTCTGCACACTTCTCCTCTTCTTCCCTTTCTTCGATTCAACATACAAACGATCCTTAATTATATCAAGATAAAAAGAGGAAAGAGTACTAACAATAAAATCATAAACTTTTCTATACACCTTGTGGTAATAAAGTGCATTATAATCCTCATCTATTTCTTTAATCAGCCTGTTAAGTTTTATAAGTACAAAACGGTCAACAGGCAATAACTCATTTACATCCAATCGGTCAGCCTCTTTAAAATCGCTAATATTACCCAACATAAATTTGAAACTATTTCTTATCTTCCTGTAAGCATCCACCAACCTCTGCATGATTTCTCTTCCATATTTAACGTCAACAGACCAGTTAACCGAAGAAATCCACAAGCGTAAAATATCAGCTCCGAATTCCTCAACAATTTCTGATGGTGCGGTCACATTTCCAAGAGACTTATGCATGGACTGTCCTTCGCTGTCGAGCATCCATCCATGGGTAACGACTTTACTATAAGGAGCAGTGTCTTTTATTGCCAGAGATAGCATCAAAGATGAGTTAAACCATCCCCTATGCTGATCGGGTCCCTCGAGGTACATATTTGCGGGCCAATTTTCCTCATCTAAAGCTCCAAAAGATGAAATACCTGAATCAAACCACACATCAAGTATATCCAAACCCTTTTCCCATTCGGACGAGCCGCAGTTCTCACATTTAAAGCCTTCACCTAAAACACTCTCCGGTTCTAATTCAAACCACACATCAGCAGATTTTTTCTTGAATAAATCGGCTACTTTTAAAATTATATCTTTTTCCAGAAGAGCTTTCCCACATTTTTTACAGAAAAAAGCGGGAATATTGACGCCCCATTTCCTTTGTCTGGAAATACACCAGTCGGGCCTATCACTAACCGCAGCAAACATTCTTTCTTCACTCTGAGGCGGATACCACTGGCTGTTACGGACAACTTCCAGGGCTTTTTTTCTCAAATCATTATGATCTATGGAGATAAACCACTGCTCTGTAGCACGAAAAATAAGAGGAGTTTTACATCTCCAGCAAATCGGATAATTATGCTGCATTTCCCCAACATTAACTAAACTACCCTTCTCTTTCAAAATCGCAGTCACTTTTTCCGATGCTTCGTCTGTTGTCAAACCTTCAAAACCTTCCGCTTCCGGCGTAAACTTACCCTTTTCGTCAACGGGAGAATAAATATCGAGACCGACTTCTTTTCCGAGAATGTAGTCTTCTCTACCGTGACCCGGGGCAATATGAACAATTCCCGTTCCTTCATCCGTTGTAACAAAATTTGCCAAATAGATAACTGATTCCCTATCCGCAAAAGGATGTTTAAAGCTAACTCCTTCCAATTCTTTTCCCTTAATTTTTTCAACAATTTTAAAATCTTTCCACCCGGCTTTCTCTGCGTTCCTCTCAAGCAGACTCCCACCTAAAAGAATCCTACTGCCGTCAGCCTCGATAATTACGTATGTAAAGTCCGGATGAACTGCCAGAGCGAGATTTGAAATAATTGTCCATGGAGTTGTAGTCCAAACCAGAATATCGTAGTCTTCTCCTTTCATAGTAAAAGTCAATGAAGGAGAATCCATTATTTTGTAATCAATCTCGGAAATCGCGAGCGCTGTCTCACAACTCGGGCACCAGTGAACCGGCATATAACCTCGATAAACGTACCCCTGTTCTACCACTTCTGCGAGAAGCTCTAATTCCATACCTTCATACTCATTACTCATAGTTATATATGGATTATCCCACTCACCCAAAATGCCCAATCGTTTAAAATCTTTAGCCTGTTCCTTAACCCATTTGGAAGCAAACTCCCTGCAGCTTTTCCTTATATCTATAATATCATCTTCTGCTTTGAAATTTTTTATCACGATATTTTCGATAGGCATACCGTGGGCATCCCAACCGGGCCTATACGGAGTATAATAATTTTTAAGCATTTTGTATTTAACGGTGAAATCCTTAATTATTTTGTTCATTGCCTGACCAAGATGTATGTGTCCGTTGGCGTAAGGAGGTCCATCGTGCAAAATAAATTTTTCTTCGTTTTCTCTCTTCTTAAGAGCTTTCTTATAAATTTCGTTTTTCTCCCAAAATTGGACAAACTCGGGTTCTCTTTTAGAGAGATCCGCCTTCATAGGAAAATTAGTCCTGGGAAGATTTAGAGTTTTTTTAAGATTCACTACACCAAAAAAAATAATCTACGGCAAATCGAGATACATCTTTAGACTTTTATTATTCGGATCCAATTCCAAAGCCTTTTCCCATATCTTTCTCGCCATTTCCCTGTCATCTTCTTTATAATAACAGAAGCCCAACTTCACAGCAGCAGGCACAAAGTCTCCGCTCCT
>Ga0307437_1002460_pt1 | contig 11452 bp, 9 predicted proteins | sample SalMarWE160390MG_FD_202146 | JGI IMG/M metagenome (GOLD analysis project Ga0307437, IMG submission 202146) | Salt marsh sediment microbial communities from the Plum Island Ecosystem LTER, Massachusetts, United States - WE1603-90 | ecosystem: Environmental > Aquatic > Marine > Intertidal zone >...
CCTCCTACATAAGGAGTTCGGTTACGCGCGCCTAACAAGTAAATACGACGACCGAGACAATCTGATCGAGGCAGCTTTCTATGGTGCGGATGAAAAGCCCCTCCTACATAAGGAGTTCGGTTACGCGCGCCTAACAAGAAAATACGACAACCGCGGCAATCAGACCGAGGAAGCTTTCTATGGTGCGGATGAGAAGCCCGTGACGATTTGGATTGAGGGTGATGTCCATTGTGCTCGCTGGGTCAACGAATACGATGCCGCTGGCAATTGGGTCAAAACACAATATTACGACGAGAAGAACCAGTTGATTGATCAGTAAAAAATGGTAACGTCCATAAAATTACATAGTATAGAATAGGATCAAAACGGCTGTAACAAATGAATGCGTCGTATAAATATCTTTTTTAAGTTTCTTGCATATTAGTTGTCTCTATAAAACAATGTTAGCTTTTTTATCCCTCCTTCTTCTCTTTTGGCCTTAATGTTGTCAGCCACATTGTGTTTTCACGCGAAATTAATGACTCGACTCTCTCTACAAATAAAGATTCCCGATCATCTGTATTTTTATAGTCCCCAATTTCTGCTTCGTAAAAATGAATTTCCTTTCTCATTGTTTCGCAGGTAGTTCTATAGCTAACCCAATTTTCTTGGTATTTAAAGGCCTTGAGAAAAGCAGTACCAATCGCTACTACAGCGGAAATGAAAACTGCAGGCCACTTTGATTGTTCAATTCCAGTTGCAACAAGTATAGGTGTAATAGCTGAGAATACAATGACGATTGATTGGAATCGTCTATACATTTTTTGATTCCAAATCGCTTTTCTGTCGTACCAATTGATTTGATCTTCGTATCTCTCTTTTAAGTACTTCTTGAATTCTTCCGTATTCATCTTTCCTCCATATTTTTTGTTAAAAAGATTAATCTACATTATTAACTTTAGGAAAAGAGACCTCTTTTTTGCTTCGTTTGTGATCTATTTCTTGCTTTTCCATTTCTACCCTCCTAATCTATTTAAGCGTTTACTTGACGAGATAAATTGGCTTTGATGAATTAGCATAAGGTGCGCACTCATCTCTTTCGCTTGTTAAGCTTTTTTTGCTTTGCTATGAGTCGCTTGACTTTGGGATTCTTTGTGAATTCATATGCAGCCATCAAAGTGTTTACCTTGGAAGGACCTCCAATCATATAGCAATTGGTTTTTTCTTCTGTTATCTCAATACAATGTGCCTCAAAATAGCACCCTGAATACATCCGAAGAAAGCGATCCTTATCTTTCTCATAAAACTTCTTCGTAACACTCGAGATCCCGCGTGCCTTTGCCGACCCGATTAGAACAGTAACCAGTGTATCTTTAGGGGCAAACTGCTTAAGTTTGAACTTTTTGTGATGTACCCATTCTACGAGGCCACCCCGCTTCCGAAAGAACTGGATGATGTACATTGCGCTAATACAATCGTGTGCGTTGGATACGACTAGCGCTTTGAAATCCCTGGGCAACTTATCTGGCAGAGGTAATTTAGGCAATTCGCCCGTGTCTTCTTCTGTATCTTTTTCGAGTTTTTTCCAATCTTTAATCGTCAGCCTCCAGTCGCCTGCATTCATTTTCGAGAAAGCTTGATCCAGATCATCATACGCTTCTCGCGCCAGGGCTTTACATTCCTTCTTGCTTTTATCAGTTTCACTTTCAGTCAGTTTCGCCAAAGCATGAGCATGCATTCGCACGAACTCGGTCAGTCCTAGTTTTCGATAAGCCCCTTTCATCTCCCTGCACATGGTCTCTGCAAAACAGCAAGCATCCTTACAATTTTCATATTCACTCGCCCGTTCATACGTCCATGTTGCCAATTCTGCAAACCGTAGAGCCCAGTCATATTCTCTTTTTTTCAAATAGTCACCTGCAAGTTTCAACGAAACTTCACCACATGTATGGCTGAACGTCCTGGTTGCAGCCTTCAATGCTGATGACCACTCCTGGTCGTATTCGACTTCGTCTTGAGCTTTGTCAATCCAGAATGCAAAAATATCAAGCAGGTCTGCTTTTGTTTTTCCGTGTCGAAGTTTTTTCAAAAAACCATGTAGTGTCTCCAGAATGTCAACCAGATCATTAATGTCAAAATGCTTCTCAGGCGGTAGCTTATCATTTTCCCGAAATAATCTCAGAAACGATATGAACTCGCTTTGGAAGTCGAATTGCTCCGAGGGTTCTTGCTTTCTCCTCAGATACTCCATATCGGTCAACAATTCCTTTAAGTCATCCCATTGCTTAGCATCCACAAGATGAGAGAAAAGATGATTCAAGACATATTTTTCTATCTGTTTTTCTTCTTCATCTTTAGTTTTCGATTTGTATTTGTATTCCTGCCACCAACCAAGCAATGCTCTTCCGATCACCTTATGTAGTTCAGCAAGATTTTCAACAAGTGAACGTAAATAAATCTGTTGCAGATTATGTAGCGAGACTTGGCTTAAAGGCGATTCACCATAAGTTTTTACTAAATCCATATTTCTTAGCCTTCTAAGAACCCTTCTTAAATGTCGTTCTTTCAAACCATTCATATTCATCCAGAGAGTCATAATTACGGATTCCGAGGTTCGCTCACCACTTGGTAGCACAGAAAGACCAAGATAATGCTTATAGCGCTCCAGACATAACTTCTTATCTTTCCTTTCATCTTCATCCATTTTCTTAAGAATATCTAGACTTATCTGAAGCGGGGTGAATACATCTATTTCGCCTTCCCAGCCAGGAAATTTCCCCTTGAGAGTAGCATGATCTACTTCTAGCAATGCCTCAAGTATGTCAGTCCAAGGTTGACCACTTTGAGCTGTACCTCCACAATGCGCCAACGCGAAAGGCAAATTGTCACATTTTTTTGCAATTTCTTTCGCCGCAGATGGCAAAGAATCGACTTCTTCACCAGACCAATCTGCCAGTAATTGGAGTGCGTCACGATCGCGCAGAACATCCAAAGTGTGAATCTGAGCCCCAACTCTGATTCCTAATTCCTCATACCTGGTGGTGAAAAGTAGGCGACAATTGGGACCTAAATTATCATAGAAGATTTGGACGTGACTACAGTCACACACGTCATCCAGTATGATTAGACATTCTTTCTCTTCGAGTAACCCCTCTAAAGCATTCCTGGCAGTATCCAGATCTACATAGTTTAACGAATTATCATGAAAAGCATTTCCCACGGTTTCTAATTTCTCTCGTAGTTTTGGTGCTTTGCCCATTTGTAGCCAGATGATCCCATCATCGAAAGATCGCCTGATATTGACAGAATGTGCAAAAGCCGCTGCCATTACCGTTTTCCCTATTCCTTCCCTTCCGTGTAGGGCAGTAATTCGCTTGGTGGACTTAATCACCCTGGGATCCTTAGGATCCGAAATCACAAGTTTTTTGAGAGTGTCGAACTCTTCACTACGCGGTACGAAGTTTGGAACTAGTTCTGGTACATCAGTGTGAACGGTTCCAAGCTTTTTTATTGACTTTCTTAAACTATTAACAAGTTCATCGAGTGCCTCATCATATGGGCGTCCTTGCCGGAAATCTATAATATGGTGACTTGCCATATCTGATGGGCTCAATTCATATGGGAACTTCTCATAATAATCTCGGCAAAGAAGACTTACTTGCTTCTCCGAAATTGAGTCATAATCACCCTTCCGCAGAACTGGAACTAAGACCTTAGACATAAGATAGGCATACTCCCATTCATACCAAACATATTTAGATTTAAGCGCATTTGGACCAACTACAGCTATCACACGTTCCGAATCACATATGGCATCTCGAATTTCATGCAAGAATGTACGACCGCGGCTATTCATAGACTTTTTATCAAACCATACATTACTAAAACCACGATTATTCTTCAGATCGGCACATAGTTTTTCGACAAAAGGTGGTTTATTATCATCTCGTGCATAAGAAATAAAAATCCCCCCCATTTTACACTCCTAATTGTTATAATTAATTAAATATTTCATTTCTGGACTGATTTTTTAACATTTATATTATAATTCAAATTATCCAAATCATTCTTTTTCGGATTTTAATACTGAATTAATGAGATTTTTTAGCGCTTTTTATACATCAATCATTAGCATTTAAGAGAGAATCTTTCACTCTGCATTCCGGTCTTTTCGGAGCGCCATCTTTAAATTTGGAGCTCTTTTCTCGTATAATATCAAACTCGTAGGCTTCATCTTGTGCTTTTAAATAGGAATGATCTCCCTTGGTAAAATCACTATAAGCATAAGTACAATAGATCTTTAACAGTAATTTTCCTTCAGTTAACTCGCTAATCTTTTTTGCATTTAAAATCTCTCCACATGGTTCTCCCTTCTTCACATCGTAAGTTACCCCTATATGATAATTTTTAGGGCGTATAAAAATAATGCCATCTTCCGTCTCTTTAAATTCTATTGTTTCACGACTGCACTCTGTTAATAGCCGCAAGGACCCATCACATTCATCATACCAAAATGGTCTTTCTGTCTTTCTCCAATAAAGAAGATGCTCTCTTTCTTCTCCGACAGAATTTTCATCTTCTATAGTTCCATAATATACATATGTGGTTCCACACCCGGCAAGAAAAACTATGAGTAAAAACATTAAAGAAAACTTTTTATATCTCATTTTATACTCCTTAAATTAACTCTCAATTAAGGCCACCAGGTCATCGCCAATAGCAGCGTTATCCCAATAGCCAGTATGAGCCATTAGCCAGGCTTTTCCAATATCTAAAATGCTGTCCTTTATGGCCCATCCGGATTCTTCTTCATTTATATTGAACTTCTCAGCGATTTGATAACCCTGATGTGGTTTTCCATAAAAATTGCCTGATACAACCGGATCTGTACGAGCCCAATAGTTAATCCAGCGAAAGTAATGTCTACCTATGCCAAATGGTGATACCTTATTTCTCTTGAACATAGAAAGACCGATAGGAGAGCCCATGGTTACCAATGCTTGAACCGGCCATGTCTTTCGACTGTCACGATCAAAATAATTCTTATTCTTAATAAGTTGATTAATGGCATCAAATGCGTAAATCGAACCAAGGCTGTGAGCAACAACATAAAGAGGATTACCTTCTTCGTAGATACTTTCGATCTTCTCAACAAGTCCATCTCGAATGGTCTCAGCTGTGCTCCCTTCTTTTAGTTTTATTACAACGTCCCCGATAACATCAACGCCATTTTCAATGACTGTACCTAAAAGATTGCCAAATGGTATTTTATTAGTCAGTTTATTGAAGAATATATTAAGAATTTTTTTCACCTTACTCTGTGCCTTGTCACTGATGTTTTCATACCTGTATATATCCGTTTCGAATTCAAGCGGAACCCCACCAAGTCTACTAATTACAAGTTCTTTGATCTCCTTATGTGCATTTATTTCTTCATCTCGGCCTGATTGAACACCATGGACAACCAAAATTTTCCTGATCTTGTTAGGATCAACACCCATTTCATACCTCCTTTTTATTTTTTTAAGATAGTTAAATAATTTTATCCTTAGTTAGCAAATATATCTTCTCTTATTGTTTCTCTAATGTCTAAATCTAAACCTTTTTATCCCAACTTTACAAATTCTCCACTTACCCATTTTTCATTTAAATCAATCTTATACCAGCCGTTCTGTATATCATAAATTGTCACTTCCTCACCTCGTGAGAGGTGGTCGATTATCCTAAAAGCTGTACTCGGGCCTGTTCTTACTCTGAGCCTAGAAGCTGTAACCTTGCCGTAGAAAATTTCTTGTAAATATTTTTCATATAACCATTTGCTTTCAGCGGAGATCCTACACCATCTGTTTCTTCGTCCATAGATATCTACGATAGAACCATAATTTAGAAAACCAATCTTTTTACTCGTTACACTCGGACCCTTCCTGATATTAAGTCGAGATGCGGTTACCATCGCGCGACCTATTACTTGTTCAGCACTAATCACTTTGTCTGTTGAGACACCTTTTTTCAGCTTTCTTAGTTCCGAAACGATCAATGGTATAAAATTCTTTTTAGCACTCTCAACCGAGTTCCCCCCAAAAAAGTTAGTTCCGGGGCATGATTTTGTCGTTCCGGATCCATCTGTGCGTTTACAGGTTATAAGATCGTACCAGTGATGATAAACGATTGTATTAGTACTGGGAGTTAAATTGAACTTATGGCACAACACTGCATTAAGATGAACAATAGAATCTTTATGTTCTTTAGTCATCGTGTCTCTATTCTTATCAAAATTCCCTAAGTGCTCGATGCAAATACCGTTGGAATTATGTCCCTTTATCCCAGCAGGTGTTTTCTCCAGGCTTCTACAAATAGCAACCTTCCCATCCGGGAAAGTCGTAATATTCTGAGCGATGTCGCTCCACCCGTTATTATTAATATGAAAGTTTCTCATACCGATCAGACGGCTGAAATGATTTTGACCGTCAAAATGACTCATGTCAGGCAAATATGTGTGGTGGTTTTGAATCAAATTAATGACCCGGTCAACATCGTGTTTCATAAGCCAGTCTTTTATTTCACTGCTGTCAAGTAGTATAAAACTGTTTCTCTTTTCCATCTTACTCCTCCTTAGAACACCTTTACTTCAGGCAAATTACCTGGTTATATAAGGAATACAATGTGTTACACTTTATCTTGGAAGCATACTTCAATTCGTTATTCTTACCCATTTATGAATGATATCTTTGTTTTAAGCCCATCAATTCTACGTTCATTATCATTTTGAATCATTATTTCTGCATTTGATATAAGATTTCTTTTGATTTTTACTATATTTCTGTTAGTACAGAGGAAAAGGCACATCGAATGTAAATATTCTACCTGTTCACAAAATTCACAATTCAAGACCTGACCCCACTCACTCGCGTTCTGATTTAGAAATAACAAATCTTTTGAAACTTTACTTATCCCCCCTACGATTATAAAAATAGCCATAGTATTTTACCTTGGAAGCAAATATTTTACTTCGATACTTGCAGTATACATCATACTGATTTTTTATAATTTGTCAATATATTTTTTTCTAATTTGATTTTTTAGCAATATTTTTATCACGAACACAAACTCAAGGAGCCTTCGGTTTCACTTTTATCCCTCTAAGTAAGTCAGTTCTAATTCTAACTATAGAGTCAGTTTCCTGGATGCTTCTTGCAGTAAGATTAAGCCTTTCCACAAGTTCATTCTTCTTATCCGGTGAGATTTCCTCCGGTGTTGCTTCCAGAGTACTGCGGACTGCTTTGACTTCACTTTTGACTTTCTCGAGTGCCTTGGTTTGTTCTTCCTTAATTTCCAACAAATTATTATTCGCAACAAGCATATTTTTATCGGGGACCCATGGGCTTGTTAGCGCTGTTTTGACACTTATTTTTTCCTGCTCTTTACCCGCCGTTTGACTATTGAAATATGGCGTAAAAGAAGTTCCACCGACAACAGTTGCATAAATCAGACATCCATTAAAAAACGCGATAATATAATGCACTTTTGTTTTCTCTTCGGAGAGAAACAAAGCCACATAAGCTACAACTATCGATACAACAAATCCGGTAAATCTCGGTTCTATGCCGAATACTCCGCTGAGAACATTTGATACAACCCATACAACTACGACACATCCCATTAAAGTTCCAAACATAGAAGCAGTAAAGAATTCTTTCGGGAGTTTTGTCTTCCCGGAAACAGTATCATTGTTGTTATTCATATTTACACCTCCTTTTATTTAACTCGTTTAGATACGTCTTGTTTAAATCAATACAAAATCTTTATTCTTATATCCTCTGATTCGGCTGCAAACTTCATATCCTTCCCTGCTGCCTTCGTCATTAGTGTTTCCTTCCATAGTTAAAAATACAGCATCTTTAGCATCAACAACAATTCCGGTATGAGTCCAATCTGTTGATGTCCTTCGCTCCAGAAAAAAAGAACCGGGCTTTATCTTTTTTCTATTAGAAATAGTAGATCCTTTCAGGAAAATACCTTTTCCTTTAGCACCCGTTGCAAGAATATCGCAGGAAAAAGAGGTTTTAAGTGGCAAAGAAACATCTAAAGTATCACAAGCCTGCTTTAGAATAAAACTGGCAAAGCCCGCGCACCATGGCCAGGCTTCACCTTCATACCCTTTCATATATAGACGAACCCATGGACCTTTATTTTGTCCACCTATCTCTCTCGGGTGTTGTTTTAAATGTTGTCTTGCATAAGCTACGACCATCTCTCCAAGAGATTTATTGCCTTTTGAGATCTCATTTAAGGCACTTTTCATCGGCTTAATTAACTTTGTAAAGGTGTTATTGCCAACAATACCGTCTACTTTCAATCCTTCCCTTTTCTGAAATTCTCTTATTGCATAGTCGGTAGCCGACCCAAAATCACCGTCTATTTTAAGCCCAAGTCCCTGGAGACATAGCCATTCCTGGATTAATCTAACTTTTTTACCTCTGCTTCCTTTTTTATAAATTTTGTCTAAAGTAAGGTCACTCATTTTTTACCTCCTTTGTTTATTTTTTCCTTACAATATGGACACTGCATAACACCTCCCAATTTTTCACTTATTTCCTTTCATGTCTATTTGTCAAGTATCGAGATTTGACACCATAATCCCAGACCTTCAATATTTGACCATATCGCTTCCTCAATTCTTGGAGGATACGGAAAACATCTCATCAAGAATCGAATACCATATAATCAATTTCTTGCCCACAGTAATAAATGATTTTTATATCGGTGTAAAGTTCCATTTTTTCAATTTGAGCTAGAAAATCGGATATGTTTTTTTCGAATTCATGCTGTATACGCTTAGATATCTACCACTTCGTACCAGTACATTTCTGTAAAATTCTCGAAATTCCTTTGTCTTTTCCCAATTGTTATACCATTTGCCCAATTTTTCGCGCATGATACATCTACCGCTCCCCCCCATATAGTCCATGCAAACCGTATATTTGTCTGTCATTCCCTTATATCGAGCATTTGGAGTTCCATACGATCTAAGAATCCACAAATAGGCATCGTCGACAACTCGCACAACTTGGTTCAATGGATCGTTAATAGCTGCGGCCAATGTTGGACTGAGCTTCGGGTTATTTCTGGGTTTCCTTGGTGCTTTAGGTACCGGAAGATCCTTGATGAAGTCGTAGTTATAAGTCACGTAATTTTCTCTTTTTTCTAACTCTGTCATCCTATAAGCGTGCGCGTAATTAATGATCTCCCCTGTAAAGTGCAGGTGTTTCACTTTTTTCGCTTCGTAAATACGGACGTGGTAGTCTCTTAATTTTCCAGATTTCAACCATGACCGTATACGGTCTATCACCATTCTATGCGGCTTTCCCTTAGCTATCTCGCCACCCATCTTACGGTAAGCGTCAAAAATGCCTCTGAAGTATGAAAGCTTTGCAATGTATTTTCTCGCATGCAAATTTGCCTTTTTTACATGGGTACTTATTACCTTCCCTGTTTTCCTATCGATGTATTCATGCTCACTGAGAATTGCTTCCATTCCGTCCTTCAGGGATTTTAAATGTATAGCAGCAACTTTCGCAAATGTTATTGCATTCTTCATTATACCTTTAGTAAAAATTACGTTAATCACCTCCTGACTCTTGGCTATTTTTATCAATGCTTCACCAAGAACGTTAAACAGCATCTTCGTCTCATCTCCACCAGTGGACATCAGGGCTATATCCGCCGTTCCCTTTGTTAAATATATGGGTGTGGATGTCCTGGTAACCACCTTCGAGAGTTTTTCTATTGTATCCATTGATTTTTTTAGTTTACTTATAGAGCTTATTAAATCTAAGACTCCCTTCATTCCAAAAGCCAAATTACCTGCAGCACCAAGGATATTGACGATTCCTTTTATCACCTTAGCCTTGTTATACTTTCTTCCAGCTTCTTTAAACTTTTTTTTGGCTTGTTTAGTAATATCACCTTGTTTAGCCATCTCCTCGATGGCTTCTTGGAGACTATCTACTTGACCAGAGGCAGCCTCGAACCAAGTCTTTGCCAACCTTGCGTCTTTTACCATCAGAATTGTTTTAATTGATTTAGGTGACAATTTTTTCCACTTTTTCTTAACAACTCTTTTTCTTGACCGTTGGCTCCGACGACGGTCCCGATAGACCACGCTTGCATCTCTACCGTGATAGATACTTAATACATTGGGCATCACTTTGTAAGCTCTAAATGGGGTCTGCTGCACCACATGCGTCAATTCATGTGCAAGGAGGCGTTTTCCAGAAGATGTTTCAGGTGAATATTGTCCGGAATTAAAGATAACATCGTTCCCTTTCGTAAACGCTTTAGCATTGATGGATTTGGCAATATTTGCTGCTTGCAAATTATTATGTACCTTTACCTGACTAAAACTGGAGCCAAACCGCGGTTCAAAATATTCTCTTATAGACTCTGGGAGGGGCTGTCCACCTCCTCTTAATGAATTGATGCTGGACTCTAAACCAGGAGTTGTCACTGCTGTACTTGAATTATCTCCCTTGGCTTGAATCGGTTCTTCTTCCTCCTCCTCTTCTGGTTCGACTTGCCTTTGAACCAGTGGGGTTATTTGTGCGGCAATCGGCTTTGGTTGAATTAATTCTTCTTCCTCTTCTTCTACGGGTTGTCTTGATATTTTTGGTTCGGGCATTCGCATTACCTGATCTGCAACTCTATCCGCTTCCTTTTCGTACTTATCGTTAGGTGTACCAATCTTAAGCTTTGCCTGAATAGTTCCTGATTCAAATAACCTCTGAACCGCCTGATTACCGATTGTACTTTGAAGGTGCAAAATCTGGTCAGCTGCAGTTGCTTTAGATTGAGATAAATCGGTCTTTTGTCCTCGAGAAATCGAATTATCTTTTTTTGCTTCAGATGTTTTGGTGGTTACTTTAGCTTTTTTGCTCATTATATTTATTACTTTTTTACTTTTAATAATACCCTCATCGTCATATGTCGAGATTTAACCCTATTCCCTCGATAAATTCTCTAGCTCAATAGACTCTAAATAAAGTCGACGTTTCCCCACTATTGACTCGTAGCCACGCACTGTGAAACTTTCTTTGCATCAGAAGTCCTCCGGTCGAGTCGGCTTCATCAATATCGGTTACTTTCGAATTGCTTTCACTCACTAGATTAGTTTGGTAAACACTATACACACCAGCAGGCATCTCTATAATCAAGGCTCCGTGCAGCGAGAGACTTTTTGCAGCGTGTTTAGCTTCATCAAATTTGTAATGCCGGGACAAAAATGAGCCAGAATACACTCGCTCTCCCAAAGTAAGCAACCCAGCGTCAACTTCAGCTAGGAAAGTATCAGGGGCTACTAGTCCTGCAACTGCTTTCATAACCCCCTTTGGACCTGCCAAAAGTTTTATACCAGTCCATACACCCGCAGCAAAACCCTTCCCTGTATAGATCCAATACCCACTTTTTGCTGCAGCAT
>Ga0307437_1002475_pt1 | contig 11396 bp, 9 predicted proteins | sample SalMarWE160390MG_FD_202146 | JGI IMG/M metagenome (GOLD analysis project Ga0307437, IMG submission 202146) | Salt marsh sediment microbial communities from the Plum Island Ecosystem LTER, Massachusetts, United States - WE1603-90 | ecosystem: Environmental > Aquatic > Marine > Intertidal zone >...
CACGCCTACGATTATTTGATGGATGGCTTCCAGCCGGGCGTGAGGCATCGCGATACCCGGTGCCACGATTGTAGCCATCTCATTTTCCCTTGCCAGCACAAATGAGTATGCCTCATCGACATTGCCGATACCGCGCTGGTAAGCCAGCAGCTCAAGCAGGTTCTTTAACAGCGTATCACGGTCGGTTTGGTCGGTCTGACAAATAACCTCAGTGGGGCTGAAAAGCGATGAGAACGGGATGTGGTTGTGTTTGTTAGCCATAGTCTATTTATGTAAAAAAGAAGATTTGAAATAAAGTATCTCGACCTGTCAAGTTAAAAACCAGCCGGTTGGTAGGATTATGAAAGGAACCAACCTTATTTCATTTTATATTTAGCCCCGCGATTCATCGCGGGGTTCTTGATATGATTTATTAATGGGTTAGTTTCCTGTTCCAATCAGGATTTGGTAGTTTCTATTTACATTAGTGGACTTGTTTGGTACAATTTTCCGATGTTTTTTTGTTTGGCGGATTCAACATCAAATTGATATTAACAAATAGGGTAATAGTTTACTTAATAGGGTAGTAAATAGGGCAGTATGAATATTTCTGCTCATCTGCCAAACAGTTTATACCCTCGGCCCCGTGAGGGATGACAGTGAACAGAATAATTGGAAGGCTTAACTGCGGAGAAAGATAATGGCAAAAATTATTAAGTTGCAATGTACAGGTAGAGAACAGCACATCAATGAGATTGATCTTGAAGAAATACTTGGCACAACAGTTATCATGCATGGGACTCCGATTGACACCGGCCGGCCGATACCTGAACGCATCGTCAGAAAGTGCGAGCAATGCAGCGAGGGCAGAGTTATCCTCACGCGTGAGATTATTGAAGAAAATCTCTAAGAAAATTGAAAAATAGCTGCGTGTGCAAGTACACCCCAGGCGGATCTACCCTATTATTCATCGAATCTTTTAAACAACAGAATCACCCGGTTTATTAACAATATAAGGACATAGTCTTTTCGATTAGTCGAAAAGACTATGTCCTTAAAAACACACTAATCTTATATATGTCACCTAACAATCAACCACTCTGAATTCTGGTGCCGTATCCAGAAAGTTAATGTAACTTTTTACTCGGCATTGTCATCTCGACCGAAGCCGTAGGCAAAGTGGAGAGATCTGCTTAAATAGATTCCTCCGCTTCGTCCCGACAATGTCGAGACTCCGGTTGGAATGACGTGGCCAGCCATTAAAAGTAATACAGACTTTTTAGAAACAGCACTACCTCCTGTCCTCTGTAAAAAACAATCCGTATCAATCCGTTTACCCCGTTAGAAACGTACCTTCTGTTTTCTAACGGGTTGAAATCCGTGGTTTAAATTTTAAGCTTGCAAAGAGTTATTTACTCTGTATAATTATCAACATGATGAAAATATGCATAATTCGGTCTTCCTTTAAGGTTATTCTTAGCCTAAACACACTGCTATTGCGCCGCAAGGCGCTATAATAACCCCACATAAATCATTGCAACTAATTGTTTTTTCCTTAAATTCGTAGAAATTTTAGCCTGATTAAGGCATAATTAGCCGAATCAGCACATATTTTGGAGAAAAATAGATGTCTGAAGAAAGAGTTTTAATTTTTGATACGACGTTACGTGACGGCGAGCAATCGCCTGGTGCATCTCTTTCTATCACCGAAAAGCTCGAAATAGCCCATCAGCTCGCAGTCTTAGGCGTCGATATTGTTGAGGCCGGCTTTCCGGTTTCTTCGCCGGCTCAGTTCGAGGCCACCCGCCGAGTCGCTGAGGAAGCCGCTGGTCCGGTCATTGCGGCCTTAGCCCGTGCGAATCAGCAGGATATCGAAGCAGCCGGCAAAGCGATAGCATCGGCCCCAAAGAGGCGCATCCATACCTTCATTGCAACTTCGCCGATTCACATGGAGTTTAAATTGAAAAAAAGTCCCGATGAAGTGCTGAAAATGGCTGTCGAGGCTGTCAAATACGCAAAGACCTTCACCGATGACGTGGAGTTTTCGCCCGAAGATGCCTGCAGAAGTGAGATGCCGTTTCTTATCGAGATTTTAACCGCCGTCATTGAAGCCGGCGCGACCACGTTGAACATTCCCGATACCGTCGGCTACGTTCTGCCGTACGAATATGGCCGGCTCATCGCCCAGCTTAAATCCGATGTCCCCGGCATAGATAGGTGCGTAATAAGCACCCACTGTCACAACGACCTCGGCATGGCGGTGGCGAATTCTCTGACCGGCGTACGCAACGGTGCCCGCCAGGTCGAATGCACCCTGAACGGCCTCGGCGAACGCGCAGGCAACGCGGCGCTCGAAGAAATAGTAATGGCTATCCATACCAGAGCCGACTTCTTCGCGCAAGCTGGTTCGCAACCTCTGCGCACCAACATCAACACTAAGGAAATCTATCGCGCCAGCCAGCTCGTCTCGCACCTGACCGGCTTTGTCATCCAGCCTAATAAGGCCATCGTCGGAGCCAACGCCTTTGCGCACGAGGCCGGGGTCCACGTTGACGGCGTATTGAAGGAGCGCACCACTTACGAGATTATGACGCCGGAGAGCATCGGCCTGGTAGGCTCGCGTATGGTGCTGGGCAGACACACCGGAAGGCACGGTTTTGTCAATAGGTGCAAACAGCTTGGTTACAAACTGAACAAGGACGAGATTGACTACGCTTACCAGCGGTTTTTGGAGATAGCCGACAAGAAAAAAGAGGTCTTCGATGAAGACTTGGCGGCGATAATCAATGATGAAGTCCGTGTTGTTGTGGAGCATATTTATGACCTGCAGTACCTGCACGTGGCGTGTGGGACGGGGACATTGCCGACCGCCAGTGTAAAGATGAAAATCGGCGACCAGGTAAAGCAGGCTGCTGCCTGTGGAGATGGCCCAGTCGATGCAGCATACGAGGCGATAAGAGAAGTAACCGGCCTATCACCGAAATTGGAAAGTTATTCGATCCGTGCTATCACCGGCGGCAAAGAAGCACTCGGCGAAGCAACGGTCAAAATAAGCGAAAATGGCAGAACATTCATCGGCAGAGGCATCTCGACAGACATCATCGAAGCAAGCGCCAAAGCATACGTCGATGCGATTAACAGAATGGTTGCGGTTCAGGGTAAAGGCCAAGAACCGGAGGTAAAAGTTGAACTTTGAATAAATCCAAAATACGAAACGTGAAATCCGAAACAAATGCGAATTACAGAAACTCAAATTTTTAAACGGAGTAGAAAGAGCAAATGGGAATGACTATTACTGAAAAGATTTTGGCAAAGGCGGCTGGGAAAGATAAAGTCCAGCCGGGTGAGCTTATTGATGCAAAGCTTGACGTTGTGCTTTTTATTGATGTGACGGGGCCGGCGGCTGTTTCAATGCTCGAAGCGCGAGGCATCGACAAAGTTTTCGACAGAGAAAAAATCGTGGTGACGCCCGACCATTTTCAGCCGGCCAAAGACATCAAAAGCGCCGAGTTGCATAAACGACTTGATGTGTGGGCAAGGCGACACAATATAAAATATTACTACAAGCTCGGAAGGGCTGGTGTATGTCACGCGCTGCTGCCGGAGCAGGGCCATATTCGGCCCGGCGAAGTCATCATCGGGCCCGATTCGCACACCTGCACGTACGGGGCGTTCGCAGCCTTTAGCACAGGGGTTGGCTCGACCGACCTTGCAGCAGCCATTGCTACGGGTAAACTCTGGTTCCGTGTGCCGGAGTCGATTAAATTTGTGCTTAATGGGAAACTTGGTCCCGGCGTTTACAGCAAAGACGTGATTCTTACAGTTATCGGCAGGATTGGCGTCGATGGCGCGCTTTATAAGGCGATGGAGTTTGTCGGCCCGGCTCTTGGCGATATGTCGATGGAATCAAGAATGACCATGACGAATATGGCCATTGAAGCCGGCGCAAAAAGCGGCATAATCGGCTTCGATAAGGTGACAAAAAAGTATCTTGATGAACACCTCAAAGACAAGAAAGAATACACTATTTACGAATCAGATAAAGATGCTGAATATGTTGCAGTTGAGGAGTTTGACTGCTCACAAATTGAGCCGATGATTGCTCTGCCGCACCTGCCCAGCAACGCAGTCCCTGTCACCGAGTGTGCCGGCAAAAAGATGGACCAAGCCTATATCGGAAGTTGTACGAACGGCAGAATCGAGGACCTGCGAATCGCAGCGAAAATCCTCAAAGGAAAACAGGTTGCCATTCGCACGATTATTGTACCGGCTACGCCGACAATCTGGAAACAGGCCAAAGACGAGGGCCTGTTCGATGTATTCTACGAGGCTGGCTGCGTTATCTCTGCGCCGACCTGTGGAGCGTGCTTAGGCGGTTTTATGGGCGTATTAGCCGAAGGCGAGAGGTGCGTTAGCACAACGAATCGCAATTTCGTTGGCCGAATGGGACATCCAAAAAGCCAAGTTTTTTTGGCCAGCCCAGCTACCGCAGCAGCGAGCACAATTGAAGGAAAGTTAACGGATCCGAGAAAGTATATTTAAAAATCCTAATATCTAAATCCTAAATTCTAAACAAATTCAAATGACAAAAAAAGAAAATTCAAAACAATATGATTTAGAAGAAAGGACATTTAAGTTTGCACAGCGAGTCAGAGCTTTTGTCAAGAAACTCGTTAAGACTATAGCTAATATTGAAGATGGAAAACAGTTGGTGAAAGCATCGGGCTCTGTTGGAGCAAATTATATTGAGGCCAATGAAGCTCTCAGTAAGAAAGACTTTGTTATGCGCATCAAGATATGTAGGAAAGAAGCAAAAGAGAATCGATATTGGTTGAGGTTGATCGATACAAATGATAAAAGTGAATTGGAGCAAGAAAGAAAAGCTTTAGTGTCTGAGGCTTGTGAGCTTACACATATCTTCGGATCAATTGTAACAAAAAGTAAATAATGCCTCTAAGGTTTTGGTAATTTGAAATTTGAAGATTAGTGCTTGTTTAGGATTTAGAAATTAGGATTTGGATTATGTGAGGAAAATTATGACTAAAGCACATGTTTATAAACGAGACCATATAAACACCGATGAGATTATACCGGCTCGGTATTTAACTACTGATAACGAAGTCGAACTGGCGGAGCATTGCCTGGAAGATTTGGATGCAGAGTTTGTAAAGAAGGTTAAGTCAGGTGACGTGATTGTAGCCGGTGAGGATTTTGGCTGCGGCTCATCAAGAGAGCACGCCGTCTGGGCGATTCGCGGTGCAGGCGTGCAGACCGTAATCGCCAAGACATTTGCCCGAATCTTCTATCGCAACGCCATCAACAACGGTTTTTACGTCATTGAATCGCCCGATGCACTTGAAAAAATCAATGACGGCGACGAAGTAGAAATTGATTACAAAGCCGGCTTGATTAAAAACGAAACTGCCGGTATAGATATTAATTTTAATCCGCTGCCGGACTTTGCTCTGGAAATAATCAACGCCGGCGGACTTTTAGAACATATAACAAAGACTCATAAGTAACAGCGAAGGAGATTTTAGAAGTGGCAAAGACGTATAAGATTGCGGTGATACCCGGTGACGGCACTGGGCCGGAAGTGACGGCTGAGGCGGTAAAGGTATTAAAAGTCGCTGCGGGCAAATTCAATTTCAAGGTTGAACTGACCAATTTTGATTTCGGCGGTGAAAGATTCAAAAGGACCGGCGAGACCCTGCCGGATAGCGCCATCAAAGAGCTGCGCAAATTCGATACGATTCTGCTCGGCGCAATCGGCCATCCCGATGTGCCGCCAGGAATCCTGGAAAAGGGAATACTCTTGAAAGCTCGCTTCGAGCTGGACCAGTACATAAACCTAAGGCCTGTCAAGCTGTATCCCGGCGTTGATACGCCGCTGAAGAACAAAGGGCCGAAGGATATCGACTTTACGGTTGTGCGCGAGAATACCGGCGACCTTTACACCGGAACCGGCGGTTTCACTATGAAAGGAACGCCGCACGAGGTGGCAGTGCAGTCCTCTATCTATACGCGTTTCCAGGTGGACCGCTGTCTGCGGTATGCATTTGAATATACCCGCAAGTACGGTAAAAAGGCACGAGGCAGAGGCGAGAATAATACGCTTGCTCTATGCGGCAAAACCAACGTCCTGACGTACGTTTATGACCTTTGGGAGCGGGCATTTCACGAAATGGGTAAGGCGGAATATCCTGATATAAAAAGAGAATATTATCATGTTGACGCGACCTGTATGTGGATGGTCAAGAATCCTGAGTGGTTCGATGTGATTGTCACCGGCAATATGTTCGGTGACATCATTACCGACCTCGGCGCGATGGTGCAGGGCGGCATGGGAATCGCAGCCGGCGGAAATATCAATCCGCAAGGCGTCAGCATGTTCGAGCCTATAGGCGGAAGCGCACCGAAATATACAGGCAAAGGCGTAATCAACCCACTGGCTGCTATCTGTGCTATGCAGATGATGTTGGCAACGCTCGGCGAAGAAAAGGCGGCCGATGCCGTGGAAAAAACTGTGATGTATGTCACCGCGAATAAGCTCAAGTCGTTGCAGGCCGGCCAAATGGGCTACTCAACAAGCCAGGTCGGAGACCTTGTTGCTGAACAGGTGGTAGATTAGGTAGAATCCTAAATACAAAGCACAAAGCACTAAACAATTTCAAAATCCAGATGGTCGAATGAACAAAACGTTTTAGGTTTGCAGTTTCTGGCATTGGGGTTTGTTTCGGATTTAGGGATTAGGATTTAGAGCTTTCAGACTATGCCTGCGAATTTGACACCGGAATATTTTAAGGCTGAGCAGTGGTACAGAACCGCTGCGACAAACGAGGAGAAGATCCTTGCGCTGGAGCGGATGCTTGCGGTAATGCCCAAGCACAAGGGCACCGATCATTTAAAAGCTGACCTTCGGCGTAAGCTCAGTAAGCTTAAAGAGGTAACCACACAGAAGGGACGCGCCAAGCGCATCGATATTTTCTATGTCCCTCGCACCGGCTCCGGCCAGGTTGTTCTTTTAGGGACGCCGAACAGCGGCAAAAGCACTATCGTCGCAGCTTTAACTAACGCGAAGGTCAACGTGGCCGATTTTCCGTTCGCAACGGGCGGCCCAGTGCCGGGAATATTACAATTTGAAGATGTTCAGATTCAATTGATAGATATGCCGCCGATTACCGCCGACTACATCGCACCCGGCCAGGTGGGGACGTACCGCCATTGTGATTTGATAGCTATTGTTATAGATTTGTCCGCCGACACTCAGGAGCAATTACGGATTTGTTTGGATTTCCTTGAATCCAGAAATTTGCTGCTTAATGCTGAAACGTCGTCTCTCGACCAGTCCACCTCGGCGGGACTGGCCAAAAGAGCTTTTTGTATCTGCACCAAATCGGACATCGCCGTTGACGGCGTTTTTGAGGAATTGGTGAAATCGTGTAAATATCCTTTTGAATTTGTTGAAGTTTCTGTCCAGACTGGAGCGGGCCTTGAGAAGCTGTCGGCTGTGATTTTTAGCCAGTTGGGAATAATTCGCATTTATGCCAAGCCGCCGGGCAAGCCCCCGGATATGAATGAGCCTTTTACGATGCCTGCCGGCTCGACAGTTCAGGATTTGGCGCAGGCAATTCATCGTCAGTTGGCGGAGAAGCTGCAGTCCGCCAGAATCTGGGGCACCGGCTTTTACGACGGCCAGAATGTCCAGCTAAGTCACATACTACACGACAAGGACATCGTTGAATTGCACTTCGGATAATGGATACGGTCTGGGTGAATAGGTACGAAAAAGAATTTTACATAGGTATAAGAAGATGAGTGAAGGTAAACTAAAAACCGCGGTATTGGGCCTTGATGAGGGCGGCCAGCTCCTGCTGAAAGCGGCATCGCAAATCGGCCATTTTCAAATTCAGGCTGTCGCTGACAAAGACAGCAACACGGCTGAAAAAATAGCTACAGAATACAAATGTTCAGCTTATGATGACTATCGGCAATTAGTGGTACAAAGTCAGCTCGACTGCCTGCTTGTTGCAGCCGGTTTGTACAGTTGTGATGAACACATCCGGATGGCGATGAGGAAGAAATTCAATATACTTAAGCTGGCTCCAGCGGCGAGAAATTTTGAAGAAGCAGCGGAATTCGTTCACCTTGCCGAGGCCGAGGGCGTAAAATTTGCTATCGCCAATCCCAGTCGATTTGCCCGGAGCTTTCTTGCCTTTCGCGAGTTTCTGCAGCAGAATGAAATTGAACAGATTTTTTTGATAGAAGCTTTTTACAACACAGGTGACCTGATTGACCCCACGTGGTATACAGATCCGAAGCTGGCCGGCGGTGGAGTATTACTTCGGGACTGTTATGAGATGATTGACCAGATAATGTGGAATTTCCCGGTGCCACAGCAGGTGTATTCGTTGAATACTAATCAAGCAGGCGATAAGCAACAGCGGCTTTATCTGACGGAAGATACGGCGGTTGTAACAATGAAGTTTAATGATACGCTTATCGGCAGTTTGACAGCGCTGCGACGTGCAGGACTTGGGCCGAGGCGGGAGTTCCTGAGGATTTATGGCAAGAATAAGATTGTAACCGTCACCAGAGACCAGCTCACCGTCAGCGACGGTTCGGGACAAAGCCATAAACAATTGAAGTATAACGAAGATGCTCTCGGTTGTATGGCGAAGGTGCTGAATAATTTCGCGCTTAATATATTATCGCCCGATGAGAACAAACTTTGCAGCAGCGGTGGAGAAAATCTAACAAATATGGCTGTCATTGAATCCGCTTATCTTTCAGCCCGCACGGGCATCCCGGAAGAGCCGGGCAGGATTCTGGGCTTGCGCTCCAGCCAAGTCACGAAGCCGACAGGTATTTAGTCAATCCCGAAATAATAAAAAGATAAACACATCCTTTAGCTGCATTCTGTTTTGCTTAGTTACCTCCTGATTGTTCCTTTCATAAGGGTGAATGAATGGGGCGGAAACGAATAATTAAAGCTTTCTCCTGAAGCATTGATATCGGGTTTTTGTACGGTTTTTACTGTTTCTTTGCCGAAGTCATTCACGGCATAAATATCCGGCCCATTAACCTCGAAGACCTTAAAAGCACCTGCAAACTGGCCTTGCTGAGAGATTATTTCCGTCGTAATGGCTTTATCCTTATGCCGATTAACGACGCAAACCACCAGTTCCCCATTATTATTAGCAGCCGATACATCAAGATAGGGAACGTTCTTCTGAATGGTTGTCGTTTCCCCTAATCCAAGAAAGAATCTATCAGTGTCATAGGTGTCGCAATCTACGAAAACATCCAATGATGTACCATAAACATTATGGGAGAATAGTTGCAGAGGATAATATATAGTCTGTATGAAGAGCGTTTTTTCATTTGTGAAAATGGGAGCTATTACATTTACCAATTGAGCCATGTTTGCCATTTTCACAATGTCTGCATTCCGAACAAATACATTTAAAAATCCTGCGATTACCAAAGCATCTTCCAGATCATAATGCTCCTCCAAGGCGCGCGTTCCTCGCATAGTATCTGTAGTTCTGGCACGATACCATACGTTGTACTCGTCCCAGGCGATGTATATAGGGTCACGGTCGCCACGATTGGCTTTAAGCATTTCTTCCAGGATCATGCCTTTGGCTACCTTGGTGCGTTCTTCACAGACAAGAGGAGTCGAAAGAAAGTTGTAGTAGTTATTCTCAGGATTACCCACGTAGATATGAAGAGCTATGTAATCCACTACATCCCTTAATTCATGTAGTATAGCGCTGTTCCAGGCATCAGGATCGGCGTTGGGCCGATAGTTTGACGAACCCGCGGCGACCAATTTGATGCCGGGTGAGGTAAGCCGCATTAGCTTTGCCGCTTCACGTGCTTTCTTGCTGTAGTCCTCGGCATTGAGGTGGCCCATCTGCCAAAATCCGTCCATTTCATTTCCGAGGCTCCAGTACTTAATATTATGTGGTTCAGGATACCCGTGCTGGCGCCTGAGTTCTGCAAAGTATGGGCCTTGCTTGACGTTGCAGTATTCCACCCAGCGTTGTGCTTCTTCGATAGTGCCGGTACCCATGTTCACCGTAAAATAGGGCTCAGTACCTATCTTTTTGGCAAATTCCATGAATTCATTAGTTCCGAACTCGTTCGTTTCCAACCTGGCCCAGGCAAGCTCCAATCTTGGTGTCCTTTGAGGACCTACTCCATCAAGCCAGTGGTAGTTGGAGACAAAATTACCTCCGGGATAACGGGCAATAGTGACATTTAGGCCTTTTATCGCTTCCAATACATCCTTGCGAAAACCTTTCTCATCGGCCTGCTCCGAATCAGGGTCATAAATTCCGCCGTAAACGCATCGTCCCAGGTGCTCGACGAAATTCCCGTATATATTTTTGTTGATTTGGCCGATTGTCCGATCGATATCGATTTTTATCCGAGCCTCTGGACTGGCGGCGTGCGAGATCGATTGCACGAAGAAACTGCCCCCAAATACACAGAGCATTGTGAGTACCAAACCGGCATAATTTTTTGTTTTCATAGTCAATTCTCCTTTACTTTCTGATATGTTGTTGTAAACAGATATCCGATTTTATTATGACACCAAAGACCTGGAAAGAGCCATCACCAATCCGTCCAAAGTCCTTCAATGCTTCCCTTGGCCGCACTCAGGACGGGCCGGATTGACGCTGCCACCCAATGACGAATCACGTGTGGCAGCCTCAAGCGCAGCTTGGGGATGGGTGTGTGCTCTTGGCAATTTCTAATTATATTTTGTATAACAATCGGAATTCTACCAACAACTATGGCACTGTACAACCTAATAATGAACTACGGCAGTTCTCCGACTCGCGGCCAGCCTTTTTCCCACACTATCGTGGAAATCTTTAGTTCAGACCTGCCGGTTTGACCGTGGTAGGCGTGGAAAACTAAGTAGTCTCCACCTGATTCCTGAAGCACAGCCTGGTGTCCAGGACCTCGCCAGTTTGGAGTCGTTGCTTTAATCACCAGAGTACCGCCGCCTTTCATCATGGGTTTTCCTTTTTTATCCACATAAGGTCCTGTGATACGGCGAGAGCGACCGACCACGACATTGTACGTGCTTTTCGTCCCGCGACAGCAGAAATCGAAGGATACGAACAAGTACCAATAGCCATCGTGCCGGATGATGAACGGCGCCTCAATGGCACCCTCGACCGGCGGAGTTTGATGTTGTTCTGTTCGAGGACGCCTTGCCAGGGAGTACAGCGTAGTATCTTTAGTGGAAAGCTTTCCGGTCTCGGGGTCGATACGCCTCATCATGATTCCACCCCAGAAGCTTCCCCAGCAGAGCCACACATTGCGCTGGGACCCCGCCTTGCGGGAACCCTCATCCTGGATGACAAGATTGCCGTCGATGGCGTTCCAATCGTCTTTTC
>Ga0307437_1002476_pt1 | contig 11394 bp, 9 predicted proteins | sample SalMarWE160390MG_FD_202146 | JGI IMG/M metagenome (GOLD analysis project Ga0307437, IMG submission 202146) | Salt marsh sediment microbial communities from the Plum Island Ecosystem LTER, Massachusetts, United States - WE1603-90 | ecosystem: Environmental > Aquatic > Marine > Intertidal zone >...
TCTGCCGCACAGACTTACAGTGGCCTCGCCGGTACATGTAGCAGTATAGCAGTACCAAATATTCGGGGCATGTGTGCAGTGGCCAGGCCCGTCGAAAGTTGCAGACGTTGTGTCAAACGGCTTATCCGTTACCTCACCTATCGACTCAGCATTATCGCAGTCATCGTTATCAGCTTGCTCTTCTTCACAACTAATGCTTAACTGACCCTGGCCTGTTTCGCTGCCGTAGCCTCCAATTTCAATCAGGTAATGTTTTCCTTCGGTTGCAGAGAACGTAATCTCCGATTGCCAACCGCAATAGTCGTCGTTGCACTCGATCAAATCACCCTGGCTCGGGTAGCATCCACAACCATCGTAGACCGCCAGCATAGTGTCATAACTGCTTCCGCATAGGCTGACTGTTACATCACCCGTGCAAGTGGCAGTGTAACAATACCATATATTTGGAGCGTGAGTGCAGTGACCAGGTCCGTCGAACGTCGCAGACGTTGTATCAAACGACATATTCGTTACATCTCCTATCGACTTAGCATTATCGCAGTCATCATTATCAGCCTGCTGTGCTTCGCAACTAATGCTTAACTGACCCTGGCCGGTTTCGCTGCCGTAGCCTCCAATTTCAATCAGGTAATGTTTTCCTTCGGTTGTAGAGAACGTAATCTCCGATTGCCAACCACAATAGTCGTCGTTGCACTCGATCAAATCACCCTGGCTCGGGTAGCATCCACAACCATCGTAGACCGCAAGCATAGTGTCATAACTGCTTCCGCATAGGCTAACTGTTACGTCACCTGTGCAAGTAGCAGTGTAACAATACCATATATTCGGTGCATGAGTGCAGTGACCAGGCCCATCGAAAGTCGCTCCGGTGGTGTCAAATGCCTTACTCGTCACATTACCGATCGACTCTGCGTCTGCACAGTCGTCATTCGGTACCGACGGGCCCTCTCCGCTTGTAAGCATAAATGACATATCCATAAGTCGATACTGAAATGGGTGACCATCCGAAAAATGCATTGTGTACCACTCATCCGGAATGCCCCATCCATAACCTCTCACACCCTGTCCATTAGATTGTTGCATCCATTGTCGACTCTTCCAACCAAAGTCACCACTACTTGTACTTACTCCATGAACGAGCAGCCAGTAGATTACCGGTTCACTGACAGAACCTTGCTGTGTAAACGCCTCTTCAGGATCGATATCAAAATCTAATTGCCAGACCTCCGTATCATCACCCGGAATCAGGCTGCCGCTGGTATGACCAATCCAATACGCACCTTCTGAAATAATGTAGTATAAAGATTCACTGAACTGCCCAGATTCAAAAGTCTTTGACCATAGTACATCGGGTTCAGGCTGAGCAATTAAATTATTTGGATCAGAACCACTTGATCCCGCTGGATCGTTATCGTGGATGCTCAAAGTAATATTATCGATCTGGCCTTTAGTATCACCCTTCCAGGAACCCCACAATCGTATGCCCGTTACCAGCCCGCTTGCCGTGCACACGAAATCATCTCCTATTGTAACCTGGCTGGTAAGAAGGGTATCAACTCCATATCGCGTAGAATCCGGCAACTGTACCCACTTGGCGTTGGACGGCAATTGAGTAATTTCTACCTCATAATCCTCCACCTCGCCGTCGGGTGCCTCTCCGGTGGGTGCCAGCCCACCAAGGGTGCTGATTCTGAACCGGGCAAAAGACTGTCCGACTTTAGCGCTACCCGGCACGGTAACAGCTATTGTATGAAGCCCATCGGATAAAAACTCGCTGAGGATTTTTTCACCAGTCTCCCAGCTCTGATCGCCATCAAAGTCAATCCATGCGTCAACATTTCCTCCACCGCCGTTTACGTCAACGGTAATAAGTATATCTTGACCCCGGACCAATGGAGGAATGTTTACTCCATTTTCATCGTCGTTGCCATCGTCGTCGTCACCGAGGGCAAGGTCAGGTTGGCCATCAGCCTCGGCATCCGGTTGGTCTGCGGAATCGCCGAGCCATGGACCACCGATAACGTGCCTCGCACCATCATTGACTAAAAGTGTCGGATATTCTGGCGCTCCTGAACTGTCTGGTGCATCACCGAAATCCAGCTCTTCCAGTTTTAGTCCCTTGGAAACACAATTGTGGCTGATCGTGCCATTAGTAATTGCAACATTTTCGCCCCACACTTCCACAGAAACCCATTCCGGATTATAATTCGAAATCTCAAAATGTCGGTCGATATGTGTAGTGTCAGAACCAGAAGGTATAGATCTGATAAAGAAGGCACGACGTTGAATGAACTGACCCTCGGTTTGAGCATCAGAAACATCGCTCGGCAACGGGGGGTGCCCCTTGCCGAGTTGCGACCACGCCGGACTAGACCAATTATATCCCACTTTTACAGTTGATGACAGGCTGGGATCTAAAGGTGTTACATCAAAAGATATATCGATCTCTTTCATACGGCTGGTATTGTATGGAGCGTTGTAAAACCACTGAACCCACCACATGGTGTTGGTGTAGAAATACCACTTGCCACCATCGTAGCCCGTGCCACTGCCGCCAATAAATGCGTTATCGTCGCCAATGTCTATGTTGAAATTATCAACAACCGCTGCCGCACGGCTCGTGGAAATGGCCGCTCCGATAAATACAATTAATAAAACCAGCCAGTTTAAATTTGATTTTACGCGTCTCATGACGACGTCCTCCAAAAAAAGTTTTCCTTTCGGCAAGAATGCCCACCGTTAAAAGGTTATCTTGCAGTGGCGGGCATAGACAGGCTACGCGCCGCTCGCTTACTCAGCGCAATCGGCGCAGAAAATCTTCTTCTCCAGCAAAAAAATTAAAAATAATAGAAAAAAACATAGCTTTCACTCCTCACTCATTCTCCTGCACAGTCGACAAAGAAGTATAACACCGCTCCCAGCCAAAATCAAGCTAAAATTATAGGACGTATATAAGAGCAAATTGGGGGCATTTGCTGAATAACAGGCCTGAAAACGGCGTTTAGACAACCAAAATGCAAACGGGTAGCCATAATAGCGTCTCAGTCTTGCCGTTTGTACGCCTCATTTGGGTCATAAACCTTTTCCGCTATAAACTCTAAATTTGTGCTGGTTCCCTTTTTTAGCGCCCGATAGAAGCACGACCGGTAACCTACATGACATTGGCCAGCATCAACAATCACCTTCAAAACGAGGCAGTCCTGATCGCAGTCAACAAGTATCTGTCGTACCTTTTGGACGTGACCGCTCTGCTCGCCCTTTTTCCATACTTTCTGTCGAGACCTGCTAAAATATGTTGCGTAACCGGTCTTGATTGTGAGGTCTAAAGCCTGACGGTCCATATAAGCAACCATCAAAATTTGATCGGTCTTTGCATCCTGAGCTACGGCCGGTATCAGGCCGCTATCATCGAATCTCGGGGTGAACTCAAAACCCTCTTCGATCTGTTTTGTAGTCACCTATTTAGCCTCCTAAATCGCTGATTTAGTGGTTTTGCTGCTTCGGGTATAAAGATATACGCATCCTTGACCAAAAATATAAGACGATTTCGGCACTGTAAATTTTCCACGTTCGCTGGGGCAATTACCCATTTAGCTATATCTTGCCAGAAATAGTATTACCAAGTATCATTTACGAAAACAAGCTATTTGAGGAAATAGAAATTGCCGGACGGCCCAAGGTCAAAAAAACTCAAGCACGTCTCAATTGCGATCCGCACCTCCGTTGCAGTGGTTGCACTTATTTGGGTATTTCGTGGCCAGGACTGGAACCAATTGTTTTCTATCTTTGCCAACCTCAATCCATGGTACTTCATTCTTGCATTGGGTGTATTTACTGTAAACCAAATCCTAATAGGTCTGCGATGGTGGTTATTGTTGAGAGCGCAAATCATATACGTTGGTTTCTGGGCTGTTGTTCGATTACATTTTCTGGGCCTTTTTTATAATAACTTTATGCCTGGTTCAGTGGGTGGAGACTTTCTTAAGGCTTGGTACGTAACTAAGCATACCGAGAGGAAGCTGCAAGGCGCATTAAGCGTATTTGTAGATAGACTAATTGGATTGCTCAGCATGCTGGCAATGGCGATTTGTGGCTACTTACTTTACATGCGGGGCAAAGCTGGCGCTTTGAGCTCACAGCCCAGCAGCAGCTTTTTTGAGTCTGTTTTCGCATACAGGTGGATTTTTATATGGCTTTTTGTCGGTATAGGGGCGGTCATCGGTGCTTTTTCTTTTAACAGGAAAGGCCGACGAATGATGGCTAAACTCTGGGCGCAGGTTAGCTCACACGGCATCACAGCCATTCGGAAGATTAGAGAATCCATAGGCATCTACTGCAGTAAACCGCTAATAGTCCTTGCGGCGTTTGCATTAACAATTCTGATTCAAAGCGCCGTAATCATAGCATTTTGGCTTCTTGGACAGAATCTTAAAATGGCGGCAGATGTACGACATTATTTTGTTTTCTTTCCTTTGGCATGGGTGGCAGCAGCACTGCCTGTGAGTATAGCTGGTATGGGCATTCTCGAAGGGGGGCTCAGAGAGCTTTTTACCCGCTTTACAGAAACAGGCGCCGAACAAGTGGTAGCATTAGCCCTGTGTCAGCGTTTCGTCTGGATACTTGCTTCTTTGCCCGGAGCAGTTATCCATTTGTGCGGGGCACATTTGCCGAAAGACTTTTCTATTGACGGTGATGAGCTTATAAATTAACCTATGGTGTTTTCGACCGAGAGCTATTTTATCAGCCATACTCAAGAAAACGTGTATCGGCCAGTCATTAACGAAAAACTATCGTAGAAAATATGGGCGTTACGAGGCGCTTCAAAAGCTACTTCTTGCGGGGATTGGCAGTACTATTGCCGACTGTCTTGACGCTCTGGATATTCATCGGGCTCTACAGATTCATCCAAGACAATATAAGCATCCACATAAACCGAGGCCTAGTAAGGCTAATAATGTTCGTCCAGGGCGAAGGGGGGATTTCCAAAGAAGAACTGACGGACATTTTTGTCGAGGGAACCGCAGGTTCGACGGTAGGTTTCCTATTAGCAGTTATGGTTGTATTCCTGGTGGGTGCTCTTCTGGCCAGTGTCGTGGGCAGAGCGGTTTGGCGCTTCATTGAAGATTTCATAATGAATACGCCATTTCTAAGGCGCGTTTACCCATACGTAAAGCAAGTAACTGACTTTGTGCTCACCCAGGAAGAACAGGAAAAAATGTTCTCGCGGGTGGTTGCTCTTGAATATCCTCGAAAGGGAATATGGTCGATAGGTCTGGTTACCGGTTCAGGTCTCAGAAAAGTAGCAGAGAATGTAGAAAAGGAATTTCTTACCGTTTTGATACCCAACTCGCCAACACCTGTTACCGGCTACGTAATAATGGTACCGAAAGAACAGACTATAGCCCTGGATATGACGATAGAAGAGGCGTTCAGATTCGCAATCAGCGCAGGGGTCGTGGCACCAGATAGCCAGCGAGTACCTAACCTGCCGAAAGCTCTTGTTGAAAATGAAGAAAGTTAAGCATTTATTTTTACAGAATAGTTAAGGAGGCCGGTTTTGCTTTTCACAATTACTGGCAAACACGTTGAGGTAACGGAAGCTATTAAAAACCATGCAGAGGAAAAGACTTCAAAGCTTCCCAGATATTACAATGGTATCAATCAGGTTGAGGTAATCATCGACCGCGGTCAGGGCTCCAGCTTTAGCGTTGAGGTAATAGCAAGGGGTGAACATAGCAATATCTTCGTTGTTACCGAAATGGGCGAAGATGCTTATCAATGTATAGATACAGCTGTTCATAAGCTCGAACGACAGCTCAGAAGAAAAAAGAGCAAAGAACGAAATAAAAAGCATACCGGCAATTCAGAATTTACTTAGCTTCGATACAGGTTTCTGAGAAACAGTTTTCTTGTCCTTTGTTATCGATTGATAGGCAATTTATTATTTCAGACGGTTGCGATGAAATTCGCCGATTTTGTTTGTTTTAAAGCAATTATTACACAGTTGAAAGCTACAGACAGAGATGACGTAATTACGGAACTTGTTACGTCACTTGATAAAGCTGGCAAGCTGAGCGAAGGAACTTGCAAGGATGTCGCCAAAGCAGTCATCAAAAGGGAAAACGAAGCAAGTACTGGGATGGGCAAGGGCATTGCAATACCTCACGTTAAGCATCCAGCGGTTAACGACGTTGTTGCCGCGGTTGGACAAAGCAGCAAAGGAATTGACTTTTCCGCCCTGGATAAACAGCTCGTTTACTCAGTGATACTCTTGATAAGCCCTGAAAACAATCCAGACAGGCATCTGCAGGCGATGGAAAAAATCTTCAGACATTTGCAAAAGGAAAAATTCCGTAAGTTTCTAAGACAGTGCAATGAACCTGAGGATGTCGAGGATCTTCTCAGAGAGGCCGATGAGAATCCCTCTCTTTGACACAGGCAATTCCTGGACACCTCGCGGCGCAACCGGAGTTGAAATACAACTGGAGAGGACGCATTGGAAAAAACAATATACGAAACAGTAGTTGAGATAAAAGAGACGGACGGCTTACACATGCAGCCGGCAATGCGATTCGTTGATCTCGCAAATCAGTTTTCTTGTGATATAACAGTCAGCAATGGCAAAGACACTGTAGATGGCAAAAGCATTATGCAAATTACAATGCTCGCGGCGGTACGGGGGACCAAACTTACTATAAGAGCCGAAGGAACAGAAGCGGAAAAAGCGATAAACGCTTTACGCGAGTTTTTAGAAGAGCAAATCTCCGATGAAAAAGGGCAAGACAAACAGGAGAACCTTAAAAACGAGTAGAAACAAGAGATGGAGATAAAAAAAGGAATAGCCGTTTCCCCAGGTATTTCTATAGCCAAGTCGCTAATCATAGACTCCGAAGACTACAGAATTCCTCGTCGTTCCATAAATCCTTCGCAAAGGATAACAGAGATTCAACGTGTACGAAACGCATTCAGGGATGCGATCTCAGAGTTGACCGAACTTGAACAGGCACAGGATCAAACCGGAGGCGGCAGGATAAAAGATATTTTTGCGGTGCATCTGCGCTACTTGCGCGACAGAAGTCTGCGAAGGAAAGTAACGGATCTGGTTCACTCGGAATCCATCACGGCAGAGTATGCCGTATCGAGTGTCCTGCGTCAAATTGCGGCACATTTCAGCGGTCTCAAGGATCATTACATCAGTGAGCGAGCTGCGGATATCTACGATATGGAAAGGCGTCTGCTCAAGCAACTTCTCGGCCACAAAAAAGAGAACATCGAGCATTTGAGCGAAGAGGTCGCAATTGTTGCGCGGGAGCTAAGCCCAACCCAGACCGCCAGCTTCAACAAGAATTTCATAAAAGGACTTGCAACCGATGCGGGTGGACGAACCAGCCACACTGCTATCGTGGCTCGTTCACTGGGTATACCAGCAGTGGTCGCTCTGGAAGACCTCACAGAAATCGTCAGAGGAGGGGACACGGTCATTATAGATGGTAATCGCGGTATAGTAATCGTCAATCCTGACGACGAAACGATCAAACAGTACCAAGAATATTCGCGGGAGTTCATAGAACTCGAGCATAAACTTGATGCAATAAAAGAAGAACCAGCCATCACCCGTGACGGAGTAAAAGTCACACTTTTAGGCAATATTGAGTTTCCGGATGAGGCTGAATCAGTCCTTCAAAAGGGAGGTGATGGTATAGGCTTATATCGAACGGAATTTTTATACCTTAACAGCCCCACTGAGCCAACCGAGCAAGATCACTATGACGCTTATGCTGAGACTGTCAGAGTTTTCAAGCATCGGCCGGTGATAATAAGGACCGTCGATCTTGGTGCGGACAAATACACGCAAAGCAAGCGATTTGCACCTGAGCCGAATCCGTTCCTGGGATTACGATCTATCAGATTTTGCCTCCAAAACCTTACGATGTTTAAGACGCAGTTGCGCGCTATTCTGCGGGCCTCGGTTCTTGGTGAGGTCAGGATAATGTTTCCCTTGATCACAAACCAGCAGGAGATGATGCAGGCTAAGATGATTTTGCGCGACGTGATGGAAGATCTTGACGAAGAGTCCATAGCGTACAACAAGGACATCCAGGTCGGCATCATGATAGAAACGCCATCTGCTGCCCTTACCGCATCGACTCTTGCCAGAGACGCAGACTTTTTCAGTATTGGAACAAACGACCTTACACAATACACATTGGCTGTGGATAGAGGCAATGAACTGGTATCTACGCTGTATTCGGCAGCGGATCCTGCGGTGTTGCGCCTTATCAGGACGGTTATACAGGACGCTCATAAATCGCAAATCGACGTCGCGATTTGTGGGGAGACAGCCTCCGAGCCAGAATACATTATGTTATTGCTTGGGATGGGTATCAGAACTCTCTCGCTTACTCCGCCTATGATACCGGAGATAAAACAGATCATCCGTTCTGTCAACATTGAAAACTGCAACAATGTCGCAAGAGAAGTGCTCAGTATGAATTCGGAAAGGCAAATATCAAGTTACCTGCGCAACGCTGCAAGAAAGATTCTGCCGGAGGCCTTTTAATTGGTGAGTGGTGATTGCGCTCTGTTAAAAATCTAAAAACTACCATTCCGTGCAAGCCCCATTCCTTCTGTCAAAGACAGAAATGAAGCCGAGTCGAGGAATCTATCAAAATAATCTGTAGCACAACGATCCGTCTTTTTAGATATCCGTAGGGTGTGCTTTAGCCCACCGATAAGCTCTATCACTACACGCATGACGACATTCATACGACGAGCGATACCGAAGGATCCAAAATCGCAGATAACAAAAAGATCAGCCGCGCGGACACCGCTTCAACTGCAGCGAATCGGTTGTTTCAAAAAGTCAAGCACCATCTCCGTTCATAACTCCTTTACACAATTGTGCCTATTGTCCCAGTAACGCTTGAGGTCCGCGTATGCCTTGCAGTTCAGCCGGAGATTGCTCCTGTAAGTGAGATTACCCACCAAGGTGATCAGCGGTTTGCGGTGTTGCCACAAGTTGCTCCAGACCCTGCGGGCAATGCGCGACATGGAGTAGAAGTCCCTGTCGCAGGAGGTCATTTCTTCGATGATGCCGTCCAGAGACAAGTGCTTATACCGAGCTACCGGGAAGGTTAGTGTGTAATATTTCCAGTCTTCCGGGAACGTATCAAGACCGATGCGGCCCTGTGATGTCATCTGGTCCCACAGGCGCGTGCCAGGCAAGGGAGTTAAAAACAGCACGTTGAGATTGTCCACGCCGTACTGACTAGCCACCTCGGCGATACGTTTACCGATGCCAGGTTCGTCTACGTCCAAACCGATGATGAAGGAACCCACTACCAGAATTTTGTGCCGTTGTATGCGCCGTACGGAGTCGCGGAAGTCCCGGCCTTTCAGAAGGTTGAATTTCTTTCCGACCTCCCGAAGGCCTTCCGGCGAGGGCGACTCAAAGCCGATGAAGACGCCTCTGCACCCGGCCTTCGCGGCCAACGCCAAAAGCTCTTCGTCATCGGCGAAGTTAATTGTTGCCTGGGCAATCCATTCCTTTCGCAGCTTCGCCTGTACCATAGCGAGGAACATGTCTTTGGCGCGGGCGATGTGTTCTTGGCGCGTGCCGATGATGTTGTCGTCAACCACCAGAACGCGTTTCTCGCGAATCGACCGAAATTCCCGCACGACATCGGCAATGGGTCGCTGCCGGTACTTGGCCCCGTTGAACGTTGTCACGCTGCAGAAGCTGCAGTTCAACGGACAGCCGCGTGTGGTCTGAATGGCTCCGAAGGCATATCCACCATCCAGCAAATCATGGCGGGCAAGCGGGACATTGTTTATCTCGGCAAGCCCTCCGTCATACCGGCGTTTCAGGCTGCCATGCCGGGCGTCCTCCAGGACCTGCCGCCAGATGCCCTCGGCTTCACCCGTTACGACCGAATCCGCACGCTCCATGACCTCATCAAGGCGCATGGTCGCATGAATGCCGCCCATGATAACGGGTACGCCCAGAGACCGGAAGTAACCGGCCAATTCATAAGCGCGGTTCGCCTGCGAGGTGAAAGCGGTAATACCCACCAGGTCCGGCCGAGGCATGGCCTGATAGTCAGGTACGCTGAGGTTCTCATCCACGATCGCAATTTCCCACTCCGGCGGGGTTAGACCCGCCAGAACCATAAGGCTGAGCGGTTTCCACACGCGGTAGCGGTTCCAGCGGCTCTGCTTGACGTTGACAATGCTGACAAGCGGATTTGAGGGATTGATTAGATATAGTCGCATTCCGTGCATTCGCTCCTTGCTATTAGTGCCGTTTCTATTAAATTTGTATAACTTTTACTGTCCTGTCATTCCGGCCTTGAGCCGGAATCCAGAAATAAAAAAATGGATTCCCGCCCTTGCGGGAATGACAAAATGTGACAATTATTTTTTAGAAACGGCATTAGTTTATTACGGACATTTCCGTTTTCTGTGCGCTGTCCATAGCTATCTATAGATGGCTATCCCTAGTTTTCTTGCTTAATAAACTAAAAATTTTATTTCTACCCCATATTCGTTTTTAACTTTTTTGAGTATATCAATCTCGTGGACCGCCAAAAATGTCGATGTGTTTGCCGGGCCTTTAACAAATAGCGCTAGTAAATCGGAACATTCCTTTGCGCTCAAGTCACAAAGCTCAGAAAAGAAGTGGTTAAAGAAAATTACTGTCTCTCTAACAACTTTACGGGAATGATCACCTGTCCAAGTCGCAAAATCGTAAGGAACTTTCAAAATTGGCGTATTCTTTTTGTGTTCTGGTGTCTTCTCATAGGTCCTCTCATCTTTTTGATTCATCGCGATCTTCGTCTTAATTTTTTCCAACTTTGGATGTACGTAACGATTACGCAATTGAAAAAGCTCGCTTACAACTTGAAAAGGTTTGCTACCTCTGTCAATCTTTTTCCCAAATCTAGCGGTATAAAGAACATCGTATTTATCTATTACTCTGTACTTTCCAAAAAAACTGACATTAGTTTAGCTCTTTAACAACTGATACTGTAAATAAAAATGGCTCATCCTTCCGATGTGTTTAACAGTAAACAAAAGCACATTAGGAAAGGAGAGCCAATGTCGACCAAATGGATCTTCCCAGATCAATGGCAAATAATGGTTATTACTCTTAGTTGTGTCCTGCATCAACGCTCGGCATGGCGACTGGCCGTCATTCTTGCAGCTATGCTCTTTGCCAAGGGCAGAAAAACCATTACAAGCTGGCTCCGAGCAGCAGGTATTAACCGCTGTTACAAAGCCTAATATTACTTTATCGGTTCGCTGGGAAAGAAAACTGAAAATATCGCGACCGAATTGTTTGAGTTTATGATACACAGGATTTACAAAAATACAAACACCGTTCTTGTAGCTATT
>Ga0307437_1002489_pt1 | contig 11357 bp, 10 predicted proteins | sample SalMarWE160390MG_FD_202146 | JGI IMG/M metagenome (GOLD analysis project Ga0307437, IMG submission 202146) | Salt marsh sediment microbial communities from the Plum Island Ecosystem LTER, Massachusetts, United States - WE1603-90 | ecosystem: Environmental > Aquatic > Marine > Intertidal zone >...
ATAAACCGCTTTGTACTCGACCCATGATATCGCCACAAGATTCACATAGGCCTGTTCTTGAGTACCTGTTGGCAGCTTACCCGGATGCAGAAACCCTGGTCCTCTCTGTTCCGGATATTGCCGTGGGGTCGCTGGATGAAGACTGTAGGTCTATAGCTGGGGAGCTTGGCATTGAGGTTGTAGGTACGGAGATATGGGAGTTTGGCACAGTAGATTTCGTTCCTCTCTATACCAAGGTTTTAGCCTATAATGCTGATGCCATAATCGCCCTGTCCAGTGCGCAGGCTCATTACCAGTTGATGTCGGCACGACAGCTGGGCTTTACCGGACCATTTATCTCCACCTCGCCATTAGGCCCCGATGTCTTTCTTGCAGTCGCTGGCCCTGAGGCCTGCACTAATGTAATCTGTGCCGGTTGGGACCCTGCGGATGCAACAGGCGTGTTGGCAGAAGTTGTGAATGGGTGGCAGGCAACCTATGGAGGAGAGCCATTCATATCTGATGCATCGTTCGCCTGGGACGAGGGCTGGATACTAACCCAAGCCATGCAAGAAGCCCAGAGCGTTGACCCGGAAACGGTTCTAGCCACACTTGACGGCATGACTGCATCAGGGAGCCTCCAGACGGGCTTCGGCCCGGCTAATATGGGAGGGCTAGAGGCCTACGGGGTCAACCGTGTGCTGGTGAGGCCTATTCCTGTCAGCCTTCTCATGGATGGCGCGGTAGTAGATACGGTGTTTATGCCAATTGAAGTAAAATAACCCGTGTTGCCCTGCGTGCAAGCTGGGAGTGGTGAGCCAGGTGTTCGCTCCTGCCTCCTGAGATGAAGGGGGCAGGATTCACCCGGCAGGAGAGTGTATCCTACCGGGGGTAGTGGCGCTCTGGCCTGGTGCTGAAGATTCGGCGCCTTTTAGGCCCCAGCTTGGCACAGCATGAGAATGGGAAAGGGCGGCTAGTTGCTCGGGTAGTAAACGGAGCGGAAAGGGAACTGTATATTGGACTTACCAGTTCAAGTATGGGTACAGGCTATAGCTAATGGGCTTGCCCTTGGCTGGCTATATGTGTTGATGGCCCTGGGCTTGACCCTCATACTGAGTATTATGGGCATCCTGCAGCTCGCTCACGGCGAGGTGTACATGATAGGGGCCTATGTTACCTACTATTGCTGTGTGTCTTTTGGGATCAACCTTTATGCGTCGATGTTCATCAGCATGGCCATAATGGCAGGCTTCGGTCTTTTTATGGAGAGGTTCCTTTTCCGCCCCGTTCGAGCTGAGATATTACCCCCTATCGTTATTAGCCTTGGCTTAACGCTAATCCTGATGAGCAGTGCCGTGGTAGGGTTCGGACTTTACGAGCGGAGCATCCCGAGACTGGCACAAGGAAGCTTTGTGTTTCTAGATAGTGCCGTTCCTAAAGATAGAATCATAGCTGTGGGCTTCGCTGTAGGCCTGCTTTTGTTGGTATACCTCTTCCTCAAAAGATCTAAATACGGGCAGGCGATGGTCGCCAGTGCCCAGAGCCGGGAAGGTGCTATTCTGCGAGGGATAAGCCCCAACACGATGTCGTCCATGGCTATGGCAATCGGCTGTGCTCTGGCAGCTGCCGGCGGCACATTAGCGGGGTCAATATTAATGCTCACCCCATCTATGGGCACTCTTCCCCTTGTGAAAGGCTTGGTTATCATAGTCTTGGGAGGTATGGGTAGCCTCTTGGGTGCCGCCGTAGGAGGAATATTCCTTGGTCTTGTCGATGGCATTATTCCCGTTGCCTTTAGTCCGGGGTTAACCTCAGTGGCACCCCTGGTTGTCGTGATTCTCATCTTGTTAGCAAGGCCTCAGGGGTTATTTGGACATGAGTAGGAAGCTGCTGATTACCATCATCAGTATTGTAGTTTTGGCTGCCGTTATAATCACTTTACCCATAGCGCTGAACAACGTTTACTGGACATCTATCTTGGTTATAATGGGGGTAAACGTCCTCCTAATTAGCAGCCTGCGCACCATTAAACTGTTGGGTCATATCTCATTAGGCCACGTTGGGTTCTCATTAATTGGAGCCTACGGCTCAGCCCTCCTGGTAATGAAGGTAGGCCTATCCTTCTGGATAGCCATATTTCTTGGCGGGTTAATGTCGGCTGTCGTTGCGCTGGCTTTGGCTTACCCGTTCCTCAAAGTAAAGGGCATATACTTCGCCCTCCTGACCCTTTTAACCGCAGAAACCTTCAGGTTAATCGTGCGGTACTGGCCAAGCTTAACCGGCGGGTTTTGGGGTTTGTTAAAAATTCCTTCTCCCGACCCGATAACCATTCCTTTGATAGGCACCATAAACTTTGATAACATCAACAACTACTACTACCTAACCGCGGTCATAGTGGTTTTATCTCTTCTCGTGCTATACCGGCTGGAGCGTTCCCATTTGGGTTTCAAGTGGATAGCCATACAGGATACCGAGATGCTTGCCCAGTCGGTGGGAATAAACGTCAAGTGGCACAAGATGCTTAACTTCGCTATTGCTTGCTTCTTCGCTGGCCTCGCCGGCGCGCTATATGCCCACTACCAGCATGCGCTAAGTCCCGACGCCACCTCTAGGTTTGGAGTGCTGATGTCCATCTACCTTGTAGTGTACATGGTAGTCGGTGGGGAATCTAAGTTCGCTGGTCCAATCATCGGCACAGTCATCCTGACAGTAATTTCAGAGTTTGGTCGAGCACTAGGAGAATACCGCCCAATGATGATTGGAGGCATCGCGATTTTTGTCATGCTCCTCATGCCTGAGGGGCTCATCGGTTTGCCCAACCGGGCTAAGCTTGTGTACAGAAAGTTATTGAATCAGACCAGGAGGATACGGCGTTCATGATGGCCAATACCGAAAAGGCAGGCAAGAAAGTAGAGGAGGTCGCTATTGGCATTGCTCGAAATTCGTAATCTGGGCAAGCGTTTTGGCGGCTTAGCAGCCGTTAGTGAGCTGGACTTAGATATTGACCATGGGGAGATATTTGGGCTCATCGGACCTAATGGCGCTGGCAAGAGCACGGTTCTCAATATGGTCGGGGGCACTCTTTTACCCACCAGTGGTAAAATAATCTTTGGAGGCCAAGAAGTAACCAGGTTTCCGCCTTACCGCAGAGCCCGGAGAGGAATAGCCCGAGTTTTTCAGAGGGATGTTCTTTTCCGCAGCTTTACGGTACTAGAAAACGTGCTGGCTGGTCTCCACCTGAGCTCCAGCGCGGGTTTTATCGAAATATTTTTTAAGAGGCTTTCCATTCGTAACCAAGAAAAAGCCCTGCACGAAAAGGCCATGGAAATATTGCAGTTTGTCAACCTAGCTCAACAGGCGGATGAGATGGCAATAAATCTGCCTCACGGAAACCAGCGTGCCTTATGCCTAGCTATAGCCATGGCTACTCAAGCGCAACTCCTCCTCCTGGACGAACCACTTACTGGCATGAATGACGAAGAGATTAAAGCGATGATGAGTATGATAAGGACACTCAGAGATGAAAAGGGAATCACCAGCATAGTAGTAGAGCACAACATGAGAGCAGTTGTAGGACTCTGTGACCGGATTGCTGTTATTGATTATGGTAGAAAAATTGCTGAAGGCTCACCCAAGGAGGTAGTTGACAATCCAGCGGTGATCGAAGCCTACCTTGGAGTAGAAGAAAATGCTGTTTGATATTAAGGATTTAAAGGTTAGCTACGGAGGGGCGGAGGCACTGAAGGGTATTTCCCTGGAGGTGGAAGAAGGTGAGATAGTGACCCTTATCGGCAGCAACGGGGCAGGCAAAACAACAACCTTAAGAACCATATCTGGGTTAGAAAGACCTACCTCTGGGGAAATATGGTTTGAAGGTAGAAGAATCGACCAAATATCACCTCAAGATATAGTTAGGGCAGGCATAATTCACGTCCCACAAGGGAGAGAACTCTTCCCCTTCATGTCTGTATCGGAAAACCTAAAGCTGGGAGCGTTTTTACAGCGAGACAGAGTCAAAATCAAGAAAGACCTGGGAAATCTACTAGAGTATTTCCCAAGGTTGAAAGAAAGAAGCCGACAACAGGCGGGAACGTTAAGTGGCGGAGAGCAGCAAATGCTGGCAATTGCCTGCGCCTTAATGGGTGACTCAAGATTACTTCTCTTGGATGAACCATCTTCCGGGCTTTCCCCGATAATGGTCAAAGAAATAGGTAAGATTGTCTTTGACATTAATCAAAGAGGTACGAGTATTCTTTTAGTAGAGCAAAATGCCCGATTAGCTCTCGGACTTGCTCACAGAGGCTACGTGTTAGAGACGGGCACTATCGTGGTACAGGGAAGCGCAAAGGAACTACTGCGCAGTGAACATGTAAAAAAGGCTTACCTAGGGGGGTAGCCAAAGCTTTACCTGGTCATTAATTGGCCTGATGGACACTGTATCGTTGCCCAGTACCAAGGTTCCGCTCCGATATATTCCTTAGTAGCGGGCTCTGTTATATTATAAACTTAAGGGAGGAATTAAAATGAGCATAGAAGAGAACAAAAAAATTGCCGAAGCCGATGTACGGTGTGTGGGGATGGCTAAATTAGAAGAGAAACTCTCTTACTACGGCAAAAATTCAACAGTTTGGGACTCGGTTATCAGAGTAACGAAATACTCTGAAAGCAACTGGGTATCCGGGTTTGAAGAGGTGAAGAAATTTTTTACCTGGCTTGCTGGATTGCCTCCAATTAAAGTAGAAGTCCTTAATGTATTTGGAGAAGGGGACAAGGTCGCTGTTGAATGGACCTTGATAGGTGGGGAGGGACCTCAGAAGTTCGAGATACCCTGTGTTAACCTTTACGATTTTGAAAACGGCTTAATTAAAAGCGTCAGAATGCAATTTGATTCGGCCTATTTTGCCGGGATTTTATAGAGTAGTCCAATTCTGCAACCAGGCCCTTTGGCGCTCGTACTAAAGCTAGCGGGACTCGTTAAAACTTGCCTTGAGGAGAGAGGAAATGAAAGCAGCGCGCCTATATCAGTTTAATGAGCCACTAAAAATCGAGGAGGTGGCACCTCGCCAGGTTAAGAGTGGTGAGGTTCTGGTGAAGGTTACCGGGGCGTATGTTTGCACTTCTGACCTTGATATTATCAGTGGCCACATACCAGAAATCAAACTACCGCTGACGCTGGGGCATAACAACGCTGGTTATGTGGAGCAGGTTGGTCAGGATGTCCCTGACTTCAAGAAAGGAGATGCGGTAGCCGTCTTTGGCGGCTGGGGTTGTGGCAGCTGCCGTTTCTGCCGGCAGGGCGAGGAACAACTTTGCAGTCTAACGAGATGGGTCGGCTTTGGCGTAGATGGTGGCTATGCTGAATATCTGCATGTACCCTCATATCGCCACCTGATGAAGCTGGATAAATTGGAGCCGGTTGACGCGGCACCTCTACTCGATATCGGCTTAACGCCGTACAGGGCGGTAAAGTTAACCTTACCGCATCTTTACCCTGGAAGTGCAGCCGTGATTATAGGCGTGGGGAATATCGGCTATTTCGCTGTGCAAATTATGAAAGCTATCAGCCCGGGGGCCAGTGTCATTGCTGTAGATGTTAGGGAGGATAGGTTAAGGCTGGCCTCACAATTAGGTGCCGATTGGGTAATAGACGGGCGTGGTAAGGCGGCGGATGAGATAAAAAGAATTACTGGTGGAGAAGGAGCTCAGGCGGTGATAGACACCGTGTGTAGTAATGATACTCTTGGACTGGCATCTGCGGCGGTGGGCCGTAAAGCCATAATCATGCTCCTTGGCTTGGCCGGTGGCACATTGCCCTATTCGTTCCTGGCGTTGCCCTCCGAATGTGTTCTTACCAATAGCGTGTGGGGCACCTATAATGAACTTGAAGAAGTGATGGCACTGGCAGCTATGGGCAAGATAAAGGCGAATATCAAGCGCTTTCCGCTGAAAGACATAAACGAGGTCTTTTCTGGCATGAGGAAGGGTCAGCTAGAGGAGCAGGCTGTAATTACTCCGTGGTCATAGGCACAAGGGCGATAGCCAGTAAATTACCTCTTTCTTTACTGAAGCAATATACTGAAGGATACTGAAACCCAGTGTTTTGAAGTGGAGGATGAGTATGAAAGCAAATCATAGGAGCTATCCGGAAATACTAATGGCTGAAAAGCAGCTGGGGCCATACCCCATGGAAAAGCTTAAGCACGTTGATAAGCCGACGACCAAGATAACTGATGAGATTCAGAGGACTGACGAGCGAGACCATGGCTTTAGCCGGGCGGAGCTTGGCAAACTTAGCCCATTTGCCCAGAAGGAATATTCCCGTTTCTGTGAAAAGTACCCGCTGTCGGACGCTATGTGGGAAGTACCCCCGCAACTGGAGCACATTGCCGATGGCAAGGTATATCCGAACAAGGCGCCAATACCTCAGGACCCTGAAATTTTAAGCAGACATATTAAGTGCCTGGGTTATTTCTTAAAAGCTGACATAGTGGGGATTTGTCAGTTACCGCAGTGGTCGTTATATAGCCACAATATGAAGGGTGAACCAGTGGTATGTAACCACGAATTTGCCATTGTCATTGTAACTGACCAGGATTATAGAACCATGAAAAGCTCAAAGGGAAACGACTGGATATCCTGCTCCCAGAGCTTTCTAAGTTACAACCAGTCTGCCTTTATCGCCTGCACTATGGCTGCTTACCTGCGGCGACTTGGTTATTCCGCTCGTGCCCATTTTGAAGGTGGGCCTGAGGGTGCTTACCTGATGGCTGTCACCCCCCTGCTCCTGCTATCTGGTATCGGTGAGATTTGCCGGGCCGGTATAGTGCTCAATCCGTTTCTGGGGACTCGTTTTAAGGCATCGGTGGTCACCACAAATTTACCTCTTCAGCCTGACAAGCCTGTTGATTTTGGCCTCCAGGAATTTTGCACAAATTGCCTTAATTGTGCTCAAGAATGCCCTTCTCAGGCTATCACCAAAGGTGATAAGGTTATGTACAACGGCTACGAAGTCTGGAAATTTGATGTAGACCGGTGTGCCACTTACAGGGTTACCAACCAGAACGGTGCAGCCTGCGGACGTTGCATTAGAGTGTGTCCCTGGAACAAGCCAAAGGGTTGGACTCATGATGTGGTGCGGTGGATGGCTCGGCGCACGCCCTTTTTAGATAAGTGCCTGGTAAAGATGGATGATGTCTGGGGCTATAAAAAACAGGATACCAGCTATAAGTGGTGGTTTGACCTGGAAGAAGTAGACGGTATCGTTCAAATACCCAAAAAATCAAAAGATTGGGTATTTAAATCGGACTAGAATAAGCCAGGTTGGGAAGTGCGTGGGTGGTGGGTTTTATTTTTTCCTTCTTTTATCACAGGCTCATCATACCATTATCCCTCAGGCCAGGGTATAGCTCAGGTAGGCCTGTATTAGAAACAGCGCTATAAGCGTCAGGCTGCACCAGCTCACCCTAAAGTATCTTCTCGGCCGGAAGTGAAGCCCGGCAATAAATACCCCCGTCATCACTATTACGATGCCGGCGGTCCACAGGTGGCTGGTCGATACCGCGTTCAGCACCGGCCCCGGCGCGTAGAGCAGGTCGTCTACGGGGATAATGGCCATATTAAACAGGTTGGAGCCGATCATATTGGCTACCGCCATGTCCACCGCCCCCAGCCTCAAGGCGGCAAAGGAGACGGTGATTTCGGGCAGGGTGGTGCTAAAGCCGATAAGCAGGGTGCCAATGAAGCTCTCCCCCCAGCCGGTGATGGCGGCAATCTCCTCCCCGATAACCGCCAGCCAGGTGCCGGCGCCGATGATTAAGACGGCGGCGATGGCAAAATAGAGATAGACCCGGCTCATGGTTGCTCCTCCGTAGTCCGGCTGCTCAATCAGCGGGCGGGCCGGCTGGCGCTGCTGGGAGCGGAAGATCCGCCACATAAAGAAAAGGTACAATAAGATAATTACCGGGGTGTACCAGCCTATCCAGCCGATGCCCATATCGAGAAAGCGGCTACTGATAAAGATAGAGATACCGGCGATAGCCGCCAGCGCCAGGCTGAACCACCCCGTCAGCCGGTGCACCGGGTTGGCCATGCTAAACAGGGAGCCGTAGCGGTAGGTAATATCGAGCAGGGCTAGGTTGAAGAGGTTAAAGGCGTTGGCGCCGAAGAGATTGCCCACGGTCAGGTCGGGGGCACCGACCAGGGTAACGGCGCTTATGCCGGTAAAGAGCTCGGGCAGTGAGGTAACCAGGGCGAGGAGGACAACCCCTATCCAGACCCTCCCCAGTCCGGTCCTGATGGCGATAATATCGCCGTATTTGGCTACCGCCCTCCCCGAAAAGAAGATAACGGCAACGCAGAAGACAAACTTTAACCAGACCAACCAGACCAAGGCTTGCTCCTTTTGAACTTAACCCCGAAACACTTTAGGGGCGTGGTGCCGAAATGTCAATATAAGCCCTTTTCGTTACTGGCTGACTTCTGCTATAATAGCATAGTTTTAGCCTCATTTTCTGCGCTAGAAAAGAGATTTCGGAACAAATGTTTACGCTAAGCCAGATTCTGGCCACCGCCATTTTCGTTATCATGTTTGCCGCCATAATATACGGCAAGGTGCACCGCTTTATCCCCGCCCTCATCGGCGCCGCCCTCACCCTGGGGGTCGTCTTCCTGCTGGTGATGAGAAGCCCGGATTCAATCGTCAGTGTCCTGAATCTGGGGCAGCTGAGCCAGTTTAACTTCTGGGTGCCGGGGCAGGAGCATATAGAATCCTACGGCGTCAACTGGCAGACCATTATCTTTATCGGCGGTATGATGGTCATGGTGGAAGGACTGGGCGAGGTCGGCTTTTTCCGCTGGATATGCCTGCTGCTGGCCAAGCTGGTCAACTACAAGGTCGTTCCCATACTGGTTGTCTTCATGCTGCTCTCCGGCTTCCTATCCATGTTCATAGATAGCATCACCGTGCTCTTATTCTTAGCTATGGTAACCATAGAGCTGTCCCGCCTGCTTAAGTTTGACCCGGTGCCGGTAATAATCGCCGAGATTTTCGCCGCCAACACCGGCGGCAGCGCCACCATGTCCGGCGACCCGCCCAATATCATCATCGGCACCGGACTCGGCTACACCTTCACCGATTTTGCCGCCAACACCGGTCCTATCGCCTGGCTGGGGATGCTGCTCACTTTAGCCTTCTTCTACTTCGCCTTCCGCAAGATTCTGTCCGCCCCCCACGGCGATAACGCTACCCCCGTCGCCCACTATCCCCAGCCCAGCGAGGCCATCACCGACCCCCTCCACTTCCGTATTAACGCCGGCATCTTCTTGGCGGTGGTGGTTCTAATTGTCACCCACGCCGAAACCGGCCTGTCCATGGCGTTAATCGGGGTTATCGCCGCCTTTCTCACCCTGGTGGCGTCCAGCCGCAAGGCTGGGCATATCATCCGCCGGGTGGACTGGCGCACCCTGCTCTTTTTTATCGGGCTGTTTGTCTGCGTCGGCGGTCTGGAGGAGACCGGCGTGCTGGAGATGCTGGCCCAGTATATCGGCCGGGTCTCCGGGGGCAATATCATGCTGGTAATCCCCCTCATCCTCTGGATATCGGCCTTCGCCTCGGCCATCGTCGATAACATCCCCTTTGCCGCCACCATGGTGCCGGTAATCGTCAATCTCTCCAAGACGGCCGGTCTTAAACTACCCACCCTGGCCTGGACGCTGGCGCTGGGGACGGATATCGGCGGCAACGCCACCCCCATCGGCGCTTCGGCCAATGTGGTCGGCACCGCCATCGCCGAAAAAGAGGGACATCCCATCAGCTGGGGCAGGTTCTGCAAATACGCCTTCCCGGCCATGCTTATGGTGGTCGGCCTGTGCTGGCTTTATTTAATAATAAGATACGCTTAAGGGAGGTGGAAAATGTGGAAAAAGATTCTGGTCCCGCTGGACGGCTCCGACCTGGCTGAGCTGGCTCTTCCCTATGCCGAGGAGCTGGCTAACGCCTTCAAGTCCGAGGTTATCCTGCTCCATGTCAGCGAGCCGTCGGAAAGCCATTACCAGCACATGCACGAGCTCTATGTGAAAGAGGTGGCGGACAGGATAAAAGAGCGCTTCAAAAAGGTCAGCCCGGTGGTCGTCTCCGGCAAATCGGCCGAGGAAATTATCGGCTATGCTGAAAAAAATGATGTCGGCCTGCTCATTATGACCTCCCACGGCCGCTCCGGCATACTGTCGTGGGCAACAGGGAGCATCGCCAGCAAGCTGCTCCAGGCCGCTACCATGCCGGTGCTACTGGTCAGGGCGGCTAAACCTAAACGGAAAGCACAGCGTAAGGTTCTGCTCGGTCGCATTCTGCTCCCGCTGGACGGCTCCGAGGCCGGCGAGGCGGCAGTGGCTTATGTCGGGGAGCTGATGAGCCGTCTGGAGTCGGAGGTCACCCTCTTCGGGGTGATTTCATCAGGGCAGCATATCCGCTCGGTGGGAGGCCTGGACTATATCAGCTACCCCCCGGAGCAGATGGAAATATTTAAGAAAGAAGCCCGGGAATATCTGGACGGGGTTTACCGCCGGCTCAAAAGGCGTAAGGGCACGGTAAAGGTCACCATCAATGTCGGGGCAGGTGATGTCGGGCAGGAAATCATCAAGTTCGCCGAGGAAAAAGGGGTCAACCTGATTGCTATCTCCAGCCACGGGCATTCGGGCATCGAAAAATGGGTCTTCGGCAGCATCGCCAACAAGGTGGTTCAGGGCAGCAAGGCGCCGGTGCTGGTGGCAAAGGCGCTGGGGCAAAAGGTCTAGAAAAAATTTGCATTATAATTAGTTTATAGGTTATCATATTACATTACCTTATCATACGAGCGTAATTTTTCTTATATTCTGTAACTTCTGCCCCTGTAGCTCAGGTGGATAGAGCACCAGCCTCCGGAGCTGGGTGCGAGCGTTCGAGTCGCTCCAGGGGCGGTTTTAAGTATTAGCTTTAAGAGGCTAAATTGGCAGGCGAAAACGGACTTATTGAAATCAGATGGCACGGCCGGGGCGGACAGGGCGCTGTCACCTCGGCGGAGCTGGTGGCGCAGGCGGCCATCAGCGAAGGCAAGTACGCCCAGGCTTTCCCCAGCTTCGGTCCGGAGAGACGGGGCGCGCCGGTGCTGGCTTTCGTCCGGATAGACAGCCGGCAGCCGATACGGATAAGGGCGGAAATAACCCGCCCCGATGTGGTGGTGGTGCTCGACCCGGGACTGCTCAGTATTGTCAATGTTATTTCCGGCCTCAAGAAAAACGGCCTGCTGATAATCAACACCAAAAAATCGTTTGGGGAAATCGCCGCCAATTTCAAGGCCAAATGCCGTATGGCCAAGGTTGACGCTACCGCTATCGCCAGAGAA